>Ga0209090_10002276_pt1 | contig 12147 bp, 6 predicted proteins | sample ArcticOcean_MG_C_9_FD_187432 | JGI IMG/M metagenome (GOLD analysis project Ga0209090, IMG submission 187432) | Marine microbial communities from western Arctic Ocean - ArcticOcean_MG_CB2_152 (SPAdes) (version 2) | ecosystem: Environmental > Aquatic > Marine > Oceanic | place: Arctic Ocean... | reverse complement strand
TGTAGATCCTTGGTATACGCCTCCTAATTGTCCAACTGCAAATTTAGTTCCCCAAGTAGAGAGATTGGCGCCATATCCACTACCAAATATAAATTTGCCGCTGCCATTAGGAATAAAAGAAATAGCAGTAAAAGCTCCCCTTTGACCACCTGAAACATCATAAGGGCCAGCAGCGGTTACTATATCTCCTGAAGAAACACTAGCAGTATATGCCCAATGTTCATATGGGGAAGCAGGGTTCTGTCCAGTAAATATAAACGAACCCGCAGAGTTAGGATCGTTGTGCATTCCATGCATAGCAAAACCGCTATTAGCAAGACTTGTTACAGTTCCAGCAGTTACTGTAGTACCTGTTACTGTTAGAACTCTTAATTGTGTCCTGCCACTGTTAGGCTGGTCATAAGTACCAACTAAAAACTTTCCACTTCTACCTTTCTCACTATCTGTGACTATGTAATAAGTATTACCAGTATCAAAGGTAAGCTCTGTACCAAAAGTGACACTATTCCCTGATATTGTTCCAGCTCTTGCACTTCCATCACCATTACTGTCTTTGTAAGTAATTAAAAACTTATTGGCAGTGTTTTGATCAAGAGTAATTTGCTGGTATTGAGTGGAAGCTGTAACTGCCTGTACAGCAGTTCCAAGAGTTATTGCGCTTGCATTATTAATAGTGCAAACCCTAACTCTTGTTGGCTGCGAATTACCATCTTGATACATTATAAGAAATTTATCGGCATTAAAAGGATCAAATTGTAAACAATTTCGGTAAGACGTATTACCATAACCAGTAGTAACATCAACTGGAGAATATGCAAATGCAGGAGTAGTTCCTGATATTGTTCCAACAAGTAGTTTTCGTTTGTAACTGTCGCTATTGTCCTGATAATATATTACAAACTTATCACTTCTGTTTGGATCAAACTTAACCATAGTGCTGCTGCAACTACTAGAGAGATAAACTACAGGACTTCCAAATGTAATTGTAGTTCCATTTACAGTTCCTACTATACAAGTATGAAAATTACTGTTGGTGTTATCTCCAAAAACAACCACAAATTGATTAGCAATACTTGGATTAAAATCAGAATCCAAGTTGCCATTAGTTCCAGATGCAGTCATAGCTGCAAAACTTCCCGCAGGCCAAGCAAGTGTTAAAGTCACATCTGCTACAACAGTTCCAACTACTGAAACAGTCCCATCCGAGTTTAATATAACAGGGCTACCATTGGGCAGCGTACCTGACGCTACAAAAGTAGCTTGACCGCCTACACTATCAGCATACTTAGTTGTTTTAACTGAGCCGTCTGTAGTCAACAACGTTGCTAGGTTTCTTGCCTTACTCATGCTACGTACCTCACTATTACTACACCAGAACCGCCACTTGCAGAATAATTAGTATGTCCTGCACCTCCTCCACCACCACCAGTATTAGCTGTTCCAGCAACTGGAGCAGTATTTAATATACCATCAGCACCCTTACCACCACCGCCTGAACCACCTAAACCATTACCAGAAATAATGGCACCGCCACCTCCTCCACCACCAGCAACAGTAACACCTAAGTATGTTGCACCAGCACCACCAGTACCAGCATCGTGATTAACAGACCAGACACCACTGCCGCCAACACTACCTGCACCACCACCAGCGCCTCCGTTGTACTGCTGATCGTTAGTTCCGCCACTGTTGCCTATATTACCTGCTACAGATGAACCACCTGCGGCCCTTGCACCACCACCGCCTGATCCGCCATTACCACCCACTTCTCCATTTCCTGCGCCATAACCACCACCAGCTGCTGTTGATGAAAAAGCGGATGTATTTGCTCCATTGTTTCCATTTGATGTTCCTGTAACATAACCCCCTCCAGCACCAATAGTAATGGAGTGAGTTCCTGCTGCAATTGAATAAGTACTAGTTATGACACCACCTGCACCACCGCCACCAGAACCTACAGCGTCAGCTGTTACGTAAGCGCCTCCACTACCACCGCCAGCTACAATAAGAACTTCAGCATTACCTGCATTAGTAACAACAAAGTTAGCTGAGGTATTGAAAGTATGTATTTTATAGATACCACTAGTTGTTACAGTGCCTCCAGTAGCCACCATAGGTGGAGTTCGATATGTAATAGCCCAAGAATAAACTTGATCAACTACATCACCATCAGTGTCAGTAGCTCTAATAGTAAAGTTGTACGTAGTTGTAGTGTTATCTACAGTTCCAGTAATCACACCTGTTGAAGCGTTTAAAGTTGTTCCACTAGGCAATGCTCCACTTTGTATGGAGTAAGATGAAAATATAGCACCAGTGCTAAAGGTAAAGTTAGCGTCTACATCGTAGGATATAACAGTGCCACCATTAGCCCCAGTAATAGCCACTGTGCCACCTGTTGCTGTTGGAACAACATCACTAAGATTCCATGTAAAGTTTTGTTCTGCTGTGCCGCCAGTAGAATTAATTACTTTAATAGTAAAAGCATAATTGCCATTAGAAGGTATTCCTGTAATTAAACCTGTTTCGCTAAGCGAAGTACCTGTAGGAACTGCACCACTAAGTAAAATGTATCCAATTGCTGGGGCATCTGCGTTAAAGAAAAATCCTGCTGCTACATCGTAAGATGCGCTTACTCCTTCTACAAAACCTGTAACGGAAACTGCACTACCGCCACCTGCTCCAAAAGTTCCAATAACTGTGGCTACAGATGCAGTAGTTCCTGTAATCAGTTGTACTTCATCATCAAGATCAAGTGCGGGAGTGAACGTAACTGATGTACCATCGGTTGCTGTGAAGTCTGTACCAAGCAGCATCTTTGCACCGTTGATATAACAATCTATACTTCCAGTAAAGTAGGTTAGCCCCGTCACAGTCGCTTGGTTTGCAGTAGCTATGAACTCAGATCGAATAGGCGTTGCATTTCTGATCTTCCAAGCTGCACCTGTCCAATCATAATAGACACTATTAACAACTAACGAGTCGCCAGAGGTAGGAGAAGATGGAAAGCCACCTGATGTGTATACATAATCTGTCATTTCTACTACCCCTTAAACTGCATATCTAATTATTACAATGCCTGAGCCGCCGTTTCCGGGGGCATAATTAGCATTGCCCGCCGCTGAAGTTTGAGTTCCACCGCCTCCACCGCCTCCACTATTAGCAGTTGCATCAATTGCTACTGAAATTCCAGATGCAGATGCACCACCGCCGCCTAAGCCGCCAGAGTATGTTGTACCACCAGATGAAAAAACACCTCCTCCGCCGCCTCCAGCATAAACTACTGAAGATCCACTAAGACTTGAAGCTGTTCCATTTCCTCCAGCACCACCGCCACTACTAGTACCAGTACCGCCTGAAGCGCTAGCGCCACCGCCACCTCCAGCTCCTCTTACACCAATTGTAGTGTTTGCACCAGCTCCACCAGAATTACCTTGGCCATTTGTACCAGCAGCTCCTGCCGTAGTACCCCCATATGAGGAACTCAAGCCTGCGCCGCCGCCACCTGAACCGCCAGAAGAAGCAGCTGAAGCAGCATCTGCTCCACCACCTCCACCAATACTAGTTATAGAATTAAAAGAACTGTTGGAACCTGATCCACCTGTGTTAGAAGTAACCCACGATCCTCCAGCTCCAACAGTTACTGCATAGGTTTGAGCAATCACTGGAACTGACGAAGCTGTTAAGAAACCACCTCCACCTCCGCCAGCTCCATAAGAATATCCGCCAGCTCCACCGCCAGCAACCATCAAATACTCAACAACACTTGCAGAATTAACAGATTCAATAACAAGTGTTCCACTGGATGTAAATGTATGTACTTTATAGTCAACACCACCTGATGTGTATGTAGTTATTGTTCCGCCAGTACCAGAAGTTCCGGGCGATACGCCAGTTGTACCCACACCAACATTGACCCATATGTTTGCATCAGTAGTTATGTCAGTGCAAACATATGTCATACCACTTGTACTGTTTATCCAAAGGTATCCTACTTCTGAAGGATTACTAGTAACTAAAGGATCAGTGGTAGATACAGTTGATGCTAAACCAGAACCTGATGAAGCTGCATACTGACTACCTGAAGATACGTCCAACCAAGAAGAATCTGTACCGTCCGTTAGGTATTCATAAAGAACACCTTGAGAAGTATCAAACCACTGTTGCCCAAGGGCAGGTGAAGTAGGGGCTGTTGCTTGACTGATTAAAACTAAAGCGGGTGTTCCTGCTGGCCCCGCAGCACCAGTAGTACCGTTAGTACCGTTAGTACCAGCTGCACCCGTTGTACCAGTAGTACCTTGTATTCCTTGTATTCCTTGTATTCCTTGAACCCCTTGTGGGCCTTGAATAGATCCACCACTTACCCATGCAGAAGTACCGTCCCAGACATGGAAGCTATCATCTGCTTGAACAATGTAGGCATCACCTTGGGTGTTACTTCCTGATGGAAGATTACTAATAGCTGCGACTTGTCCTAAGAAATTAATACCTAGACCAGCAGTACCCTGTATTCCCTGTACACCTTGAGATCCAGCTGCGCCAGCGACTCCATCTTCTCCAGCAGGGCCAGAAAGTAATAGAGTCGTAGCATTTATTGCAAGACCTGCTTCAACTGAAGGCGTTGCTTCAGAAGTACCTAGCGTTCCATCACCTTGTATGTAGTAACGAGATCCTGCTGTAAGGCCAGATTGATTTTCGCTAACACCACCTTTAAGAATAATAGATGCCGTTTGACCATCTGTGTAAGCTGCTGATGAAAGTCCAACGTAACTTAAAGAATTTAAAGTGCTAGCTCCTGTTGCTTGCATTTGACCAACATGGGCACTGCCAAGAGGGTTTCCGCTACCAGTGAAATTATTTTGATTTCCTATCTTAGTTACATAAACAAATTTACCACCTGACATAAATGCAAGAGCTGATGCAGAATGATCACTTTCAGTGTGTATCTCAGTTATAGTATCAAGAGTAATCGTTGTTCCTGAAACTGAACCTGTGTTTACTACTGCATCATTGTATACGTCTTCTGAATACATGTACGCAAATTTACCACTACTATGTGGACTAAACTCTATAGCGTGATCTCTTGCCCCAGTGTCATTTTGAGGAAAAAATTCTACATAGGAACCTAACGTAATTGATGTCCCTGAAATAGTACCAGCTACCATTGTTCCATTACGTTTATTGACGCTATTATTCTTACCTTTGTACTGGACTATAAAACTAGTGAGATCAATTGGATTGACAGCCATAGCTGCCATTTCTACGTTGTCCCAAGGAAGAGACACAGCAGTACCTAAACTCAGAGTAGTACCAGATACTGTGCCAATTTTTACAGTTCCAGCAACAAGGATTATAAATTTACTTGTTCCAACAGATTTTACAAGACCTACACCACTGTTTATACCTACTGAAACTTGGGAGCCAAATGAAACGCTTGTTCCTGAAACTGTGCCTACCTTAATGTACGTACCGCTGTTTGAGTACATAGCTACTAATTTATTATTATCAACTAGATCAAAAGCACAACTATGAAAATACGTTGTTGCTGAAGAAACCACAACTTCTGTACCAAAAGTTATTGATGTTCCTGAAATCGTGCCTATTTTTATGCCAGCAGTGTAACCAGGGTCAGTTTTTCTATAGCTTATAGCAAACTTTCCTGAAGAGTTTGGTGCAAAACTTATTTGTCTAGTCGTTGTCGCTTCAGAGCTAAAAATAACTTCCGTTCCAAACGTAATAGTTGTTCCTGAAACTGTACCAAGAACACACGCTCCATAAGATCCTGAAGTACCTCTGTAAGCAACAATAAACCTATCTGGATTGGTTGAGTCTATTTTAACGTCAAACCCTTGCCAAGTATGGGTCGTAGTAACATTTTCAAATACTACTCCATTACTAGCGGAAGGTATATTTCTTGGGATTATTGGTGCAGAAACTGCCCGTACTGTACCATCAGCCATCAACTCAACAGCTTGACCATTAGGTAACGTACCTGTTGCTACAAAATCCCTAACACCACCTACTCCGTCTGCACCGTCTGCACCTATGCTTCCATCACCTAAATAATATTCAAAGTCAGTATAAAAATGACTTTGAAGCTCTGCATTTATTGCACTTTGAGTTTGTGATTTAGTTAATGAAAAATTATTAACAGCAACATAAAGACCATTACCAAAGCTATTGTTGTACCCAGTATAGCCACTTAATCTAAATACATCTCCGTCTACAACATCTACAGTTCCGCTACTTCCTACTAATGGCCCTGCGGTAATTGAGTAAGTAAACAATGTCCCTATAAAGTTAAATTCTCCTTGAGCACCTGTTGGCCCAGCTGCTCCCGCTGCTCCCGCAGCACCAGTTGCCCCAGTAGCTCCCGCTTCACTTGTTAATAATAACTCGGTAGACGATAAGGCTCGTCCTGCTTCAACACTAGGATTACCAGCAGTAGTAGAAATAGTACCGTCAGTCTGAACATAATAAACTGAATTAATAGTAAGACCTGTTTGGTTAGCAGACACTCCTCCAGCCAAAACTATTGAGGCTGTTGCTGCATTAGCATACGCTGCCGATGATATGCCAATAAAATTAGTAGCAGTTAGATTGGTGGAAGGGGCAGTTGCTAGTTTGCCTAGCACTGCTCTACCAATATAGCTGTCTGCTGCTACAGTTCTAAATGCAGTTAGGAATTGATTCGCAACAAAGGGGTTAAATGCTATATCTAAGTTACTAGCTGCATAACTAACAATAACTGACTTAGAGCCAACAGTGGCTGAAGTTCCTGAGACTGTGCCTTCAACAACAGTTGCCGCGCTGGCGTTAGTGTTATCTTGGAAAGATACTAAAAACTTTCCCGCTGAAGACGGGTTAAAAATAATTTTATTGTAAGAGACATCCCCACTATTGAACTGAAACTCAGCACCCCAAGTAACGGAGGTTCCAGAAATCACACCTACTTTACCTTTACCTAAAGAGTTTCTCTTATAAACGACAACAACACTGCCTGATGTATTTGGATCAATGTGGGACGACATATGTAAGCAAGTATCGGATGTAATAACAGATTCCGTTCCAAAGCTAATGCTTGTGCCAGATACAGTTCCAACACAGGCAGTAGCGTAGTCGCTGTTGCCTTCATCTTTGTAAGTGACTAAAAGTTTAGAAGTGGTAGCGTCAATGCTACTTGAAACATACGCAGTAGCAGCAGCGTTAAACACTACAGCTGTTCCAAAACTTATAGAAGTTCCTGAAATTGTTCCTACTCTTGCAGTGCCATGACTACTTGACGCATAGTTCTGATATGTTGCTACAAATTTGGTAGTGTTAGGAACCATTGACAGAGAAACCATGGTTGCATTACCGGTGTTCATTATCACCGAACTAGCACTTGTTGTAAGAGTTGTTCCTGATACTTCGATTACTCGACATGAGGTGTTGTAGCTTGGATCCTGATGAGAGATTAAGAACTTACCAGCAGATACATTTATTAGCTGCTTAAGTGCAGTAAGGCCAGAAATGGTTACAGCTGTTCCAAAAGTAAGAGTAGTACCTGATAGCGTTCCAGCTGTAAGGACGGTTTGAGAGTAAGTGCCTGCACTAGCAAGAATAAAACTTCCTGATGTACTATCATCAAAAGCAACTTGATAGCCATAATACGCATTACCAAGCACTGTAGGCGTGGCTTGAGGAATTGACGCTGCGCCATTATCGTAAGTTACTGCTTCAACAGTACCATTAGATTTAAGAATAACAGTAGTACCATTAGAAAGAGTTCCTGAAGCAACAAAGTCTTTAACTCCCCCAACACCGTCAACACCATCAACACCATCAGTACCATTGCTACCATCAACACCATTAGCGCCTGCGGCACCTACGGCACCTGCGGCGCCAGCACTTCCAGCAGCTCCTGCAGGGCCAGCTACGGTTGAATCTGCTCCATCACTACCAGCAGCTCCAGCTGCACCAGCAGGGCCAGCAGGGCCAACCAGTTGACTTTGCAAAGCAGCAGGTAACGTACCCACATTACTAAGGTCTTTTAGCGCACCAAACTCATCGAGCTTAGTCGCTTTAACATCACCACTGTCTGCTAGTAAATCAGCTACGTATCTCGCTTTGCTCATGTCAAATGCCCTTAATAATAAATTGGTTACTCACCTACAGCTACCCAAGCCGTTGTAGACTCGTCCCATGTGTATAGTTCACCATCTGAAGGGTAAGCTGTTGGTGCTTCCCAAAGACAAGTTGCATCCACAAGAGTCCAAGACGCATATGGCTTAGGTGGAATGAACGCATCTTTAGCTGAATCATATGTGAATCCCATGCCAGCGTAGTTCATACGCAGTGGAGTTCCACCATCTGAATGAACGCCCCCATGAGTGTTGTAGGATGTTTGAATCCATTCGCCCGGAGATGTATCAACAAACGAATCAAAAAAGTCAGCTTCAGCTACAATCACTTGCTCAACTGTTCCTGAATTTACTTTTGCATAATGTGCCATCTTTACTACCTCTTAAATTAAAGTCTAACTTGTAGCGTAGTTGCATTAACCGCAACACCAACAGGAACTGAAGTAGACACTTTAGTAGAAGTTACGCTGGCATCTTCTTGAGCGTAATGTTTTGCCCCAATAGTCAAGCCAGAAAAACCTCCAATTTGTCCAGAATACTGAACAGTTTTAGTGTCACCTGTTGATCCTGCGTCAGTTACAAAACCCATAACCTTGTCAGCATCAAGATTAGATACTGCTGCTTTAGAATGCTGGTTTACTATAGCGCTACCTGTTGCTTCCATAAGTGATACAAATCTGCCAGTAGAACCTAAGTTAACCATAGTAGTGTAATGGCCATTACCACCAGTAATGGGGTTTCCACTGATAACAGAACTTACTGCTGTTGTACCTATGGTAATTTCGTTACCAACTAAAGAACAATCAAAAATTCCGCCACCACTATGAATAGAGAAATTTACCATTAGTTGAGTAGTGTTATATGGGTTAAAACATACGTTTTGCATTACGTCGTAATCACTAAGATTAGCGGGTAATACTACTCCATCCACAGTTTGTAAACTTAAAAGTATAGGAGTTCCTACTGTAACGGTTCCATCACCTGCATTAGTAACAGTTCCTACAGCAAGTCCTGTTCCACCCGAATGTAAGAACTGACACATCACGGCAAATCGCGCACCTGTAGTTGAATTAAAAGTAGGTTCCCATGTAAAACTTTTGGCTCGAAATGAACCGTTTGTTTCTGTTCCTATATGTACTGGCGTACCAAGAGTTATTGCATCTCCAACAAGTTTTCCTACGCGAGCAAATATACCACCTGTTGCACCATAAACTACTAAAAATTTAGTACCGTCATCTAAGAAAAATTTAGCGTATTCTGATTGTCCAGTAGCAGACCCAAGAGATTGAGTTGTAACTAAAGTCGCAGCAGTGTTGCTTGTTAAATCATAAAGAGCCATAGTACTACTGCTTCTGTTGGTAACAATAAACCTGCCAGATATTGTAGGATGTAATGATAAATCTCCATAGTTATAGCCACTACCAGAAAGCGTAATTGAGCCTAAATGAGTCATAGTGACCCCACCTGTAGGTACACTATATCTATTAATGTGGTTAGCGCCATAACCACTTCTTGCCCAAAGAACACCTGCGTTTACAGGATCCCATTCTATTGCCATCTGGCCACCACTATTGGGGGCTGATCCACGGGTGTCTTTTGCACTCCAAGTAACTTGTCCGTTTGTTGCTACAATTCCTACATTTATTTGAGGAGTGCCATCGCCTGCCATTATTGCAAAACGATTAGGATTTGATGGGTCTACAGCACAAATAAAATGCTGCATTCCAGCAGTTACTGGTGAAGTATTTGGCCATGGAGTAGTTAACATAACACTAGGAGAAATAGGTGTAGTTTGAGTAATACCGCCAACCTTACCTGTAGAATCTATTTGAGCTATTTGTCTTGCTGTCATGTTGCTAGCCAATTCAAAATCAGCTGCACCTGATGCTGCTCCCCAAGTAGGATTAGCCCCAGCGCCTCCACTCTTTAAGACTTCACCTGCTGCACCTGCTGCCAACCGAACTGGGCCAGTAGCATTTCGATACAACACATCACCTTGCGTTGTAAGAATAGAGGTTAAACTACCACCCACTGTCGTAATGGCTTCTGCTGCTTTACCTAAAAGCAGTAATTCTTTAGCTTCTGTTGTGCCTGTAGTTGCGTCAAGTGCTGTCTGCAAGCTAGCTTCAACTGTTGTAGTATTAATGGTCATGGTTTGGCTCCTTTAGAGTCCGATAAGTGCTAGGATTTCAGCATCTTCAGCTGATGTTGCAGATGCAGAAGCACTTGCATCCATAATTAATTGCACTTCATCGTTAAGAGTAAGTGCAGGAGTAAATGTTACTGATACGCCATCGGTTGCTGTAAAGTCAGTTCCCAATGTCATCTTAGATCCGTTAAGGAAGCAGTCTATGTTACCTACTGTGTAGGTTAGATCTGTCTTCGTAGCCTGTCCTGCTGTGGCAATAAAGTCTACACGAGTCGCTGTGGCATTGGTACTTCTTGATTGCCATATAGTCCCTGTCCAATCATAGATAGCATTGTTAATAACTAACGTATCATTAGTAACTGGGCTAGTGGGAAAACCACCTGATGAATAAACGTAAGCTGTCATCTTAAAATGCCTTTAATAAAATCATTTAGTTGAAGACTCAAAAGTGCCAGTAGAAAGCATAGTTTTAGGAGTAGGGGAAACGTCTTCAAATGTGCTGGTATATCCAATAGCTACCGTAGTGCCTGTAATTACTGGGTGTGAAGTTGGGGGTGTGAAGTTACTTCCGTTATATAAAGCAGTTCCTGTTAACATGCGACACTGGTTAATGTACCCAGAAAATGGGTAACTGCCTACACTGCCTGAAGCTTGCATTGTATAGTAATGCCCAATAGCGATTCCAGCAGCTTGGTTAACCCCCCAACTACCTGTATGGGTAAAGGCTAGAACACCATCAATGTACCCGTATGTGTGGGTAGCCGTTTTAGATAATGCAACGTGATGCCATGTATTAATAGAGGGCGACACGCTAGTTGCAGTCTGACCATTTGTCCCTATATTAAATCTCCATGTACCATTTGGAAATGTTCCTATAGCAAAATCAGGATGATAATTACCTGACCCTGTTGTTGAGGTCACTGCAAACGTGTAATCAGCAGGAATACTAGTGAATCTTACAAAACACTCTGCTGTAAAATCACCTAGCAAAGTGGCTGCTGCTGCATTAGTTGTTTCAGCATGAAAGGTATTATCTAAAGTGTTAGCTGAACCGAAGTGCCACTTGTAACTTGTAAAATTTAATTCAAAATTTGATACTTGTGTTACCAAACCAGTGGAACCATCAGTCACACTAAACGTAATACTAAATGTTCCCGCATCTGCTGTGTTTGTACTAGGTGTAATGGTAAATACATTGTCTGCTTGAGTGACAGTTGCAGTAGAACCAAGAGAACCTGTTGTAACTGAATAACTCCAAGTTAACGGGAATCCTTCTGGGTCAGTTGAAGCAGCAGTTATTACGGTAGCGGTGCCATCTAAGGCTAAGTCGTATGATCCAGTTACTCCTGAAATAGCAGAAGGCGTTCCATTAGTCACAGTTGCAATTAAAAACCAGCCAGTGCCTGTGTACACAAACATTTTATTAATATCTTGTACAAGAGCCATATCTCCAGTAGATGGCGTAACAGCAATAAGAGCTGCTAGATCTGCATAAGCGGTAACACCGCCTGTTGCTGCTGCACCTACAGCACCTGAACTACCACTAACCTTAGCAATATCAAGCCAAGCACTGTCAGTGCCGTCTGAAAAATACTGAACAAGAACACCAGTAGTGGTGTTAAACCAGCGATCACCTACAAGGGGTGACGTAGGAGCTGTTTCTGAATTAGTAGTGAGCGTACTAAAATTTCCTGCCGCAGCTCTAGCCTGCCAAGTAGTTCCATTCCAATCATATTGAGCTGAGTTGATAGCTAACGTATCACCTGCTACGGGTGAAGCTGGAAAACCACCTGATGTAAATACATAAGCTGTCATACTATATATCTCTTAATCTATGTATATCTAATTATTACAATGCCTGACGATCCATTGCCGCCA
>Ga0209090_10002271_pt1 | contig 12160 bp, 6 predicted proteins | sample ArcticOcean_MG_C_9_FD_187432 | JGI IMG/M metagenome (GOLD analysis project Ga0209090, IMG submission 187432) | Marine microbial communities from western Arctic Ocean - ArcticOcean_MG_CB2_152 (SPAdes) (version 2) | ecosystem: Environmental > Aquatic > Marine > Oceanic | place: Arctic Ocean... | reverse complement strand
TGCGAGGTTCTTCGTCTTTGAAACGACGAATAACGCCACAGCAGCCGCTTCCGAGGACAACAACGACAATGACGACGACTCTGAGTCGGACGTTGAGCCCGACGCACCTAGTCAAAAAGCGTCGTCGTCTGGTTCGTCTGGGCCGCTCCACTGGGACAGTGTGGCGTTGCACCAAATAGACTTGAACCAGTCGATGGTGTGCAGTTTAAAATGTCACATGGCGTCCAAATCGCTCTTGGAGCGGGTTCTACCGGACATGTTTGAGATAGAGCAGACAAGAATCGGAATCCATGGAGTGTGCGAGACCGCCCGTAATTGCATCAAACGGAACGCTGCTTACGACCGGAAGCTGCGGTTGCAACGCAAGTCTCACCAGTCGGCGAAAGCGATGGCGATCATGCGGCGCTGTGAGGAAATGCTCGACATCGACACGGCCCTATGCTTGGCCGCCGCGAAAGTGGCTGACGTAAGGGCACTGACGCAGGAGGCGATTGAGTTGCCAGGAGAAAAAATGGGTTGGAGGTACCGGCGTGGCTGCTACGTCAAGCAAATCGAGCGCATCAAGTCAATCTACAATCAAGGAGACGGGCCGAATGCGCCGCTGGTTGTGGACGAGGGACGACTTCCAAAATGGGTTTCGCGATGTGTTGCAATTGCGCCATCATTGTTTCATAATGACCAAGGTCGTGTGTAGAAGCGTGTAACAAAGACGAGGAGAGAAAAGAGAGGGGCGGAGCGCGTTCATAAAAAATGGCCGAGCTTCCAGCCCTTTCGTCACTCAGAAAGACGGAAGGGCTCGAAAAGGCGTCCGATCGTGACATGGCATCCTTGCTTACCACAGCAGCGGACGACGCCGTCAAAGCCATGGAAATGTCCGGTGTGACGAGGAGGCTTAGGAAACGCCAATTATTGAAGCCTCCACCTCCTAAGGCTTCGCCTCCTGAGCCAGAAGCGCTGCCATCTCCACCACGACCCATTAAGCCGCTTCGCTCTGAAATCCCATTGGACGAGCCTTTTGAGCCCGATTCAAGCGACGAGGGCGGGGACGACAGCGACAGCGACGACGACAATGCATTCTCCGAGGAGGTGATGGAAGCGCTGCAAGGCACCGACGATATTATTAGCTCGGTTGCGAAAATTGCGGCATTGATGGCGAGTGACCAGTTGATATCGAAGTCGGAAATGGCCAAACTTTTGGACGTCATGCTGTCTCAGATCCCGAGTTTATGGAGCCGCATTCAAGCGTGCGAGGAAGAGCTCGAGCGGCACGACGACGACAAGAAGACGAAGACGAAGAAGCACAATGGGATTCCAATGGCGATGACTGCTATGATATCGCTGCTGTCGGTCATGATGGCATTTCTGACGATGTCAAGGCAGGCGATGATCACTTCCATCCCAGGAGAGCCACCAAAGGGAGGTGATGGCGGTGTTTACACACTTTTAATCGCACCCCCAGACAAGCCCGACCGCCCCGTAGCTGTTCCTGCATTGCCACCGCCCGGCGGCTCGGCGACTTCGCCTCGGATCGTAATGCCGCGTGGAGTGCGAAGGCGCATCGACAAGCGGCCGAAGCTGAAGCTGCCACGAAACCATGCGCCGGCCGTCGAGGAGGTCGAAGAAGACGTTGCCGTCGAGGAGGTCGAAGACGTCATGGAATTCATACCCACAAATCCGGAGTGGTGGCATAGTTACCTGGAGAAGGCGCTCGCAACGCTCAGCGTCGGAGTTCTGACCGCTGGCGTGATCAAAGAGGGAAGCAAGTAGTAGCGCGAGAGGGTCGTAAAGGCAGTGGAGCCGCTATGTGTTTAGACGTTTGTGTGTACTCTCGACACGTTGTAAAAAACGGCTGGTCTAGACATGGCATCGCCTCTGAAACGATCTATTGAAGCTATTTTACCTCCCGCACAAGAGCGTCACAAGCAACAACGGCACGAGAAGCAAAACATCTGCCATTTTACAAACGCAAACGACGTTGCAATCGAATCGATTGACAAAGGGATCATCCCGGAGGAAACACCACCGCTTCTACTGGCGTCAAACGGCTTCCATATTCACCGGTCGTTCTGTCAACGCATAGTGGACGGCCGTGTTGATTGGAGCAGAGACGACGATGGGAACGATGCGTTCTTTTACGGATTCGCAAAGCTCCACGTTTCGTCGGAGTCCGCGCTCGAAGCGGCGCTTGTGCTGCAAGCGAACGTGGTCACACTCTTGGTGAAAACTCAAGCGTTTGAGGCGCTTACCGAAGACTTGCGGATGTGGTTTGAAAACGACACGTTTCCTTTTGTGGACAGGCAAAGAGCGGACTTGATGCGCATCTCAGCAAGGGAAGCGCACAATGCAGTGTTCAACAAAACAACGGAGATTTCGATGAAAGACGACGAGGCCTTCATTTGCGTTGAAGGCCCGATTCCGTTTGCTAGACTCGTGGACGAAACCATGGTTTCCAGGGGGTTTGATTGCGAATGGTTTGCGTCTCAACTCGAGGGTGTCGATCTATCCAAGGCGACCGACGTCGGCAGCTTCGTTGGCGACTGCCGTGACACACCGATCACGTTCAGGACGATTTTCCAACGCTCTCCTTTGCGGTCCAAGGAAAATGAACACCTCACGTCGATGCCGTATGCGGATCTTGAAACGATCCGTCCGTTGATCGTCGCATCGAAGGACGCTCAAGAAACAGCACCACAACCACCGCCGCCTTTGAAACCTAAACGAGACGTCGTCAAGGAGCTGGCACCGGAGGGATGCCACGTGACGACGTTCTTTGAATACTTGGTCGAAACGTCGCCTCGGTCTTCCGAGTTCGAATTCGCCGATTCCGCAAAACTGCTTCTTTTGAAGCAAAACTGGGAACTGGAGCTATGCGAGTCATTCTTTTCACTCGAGTACTCCAATGTCAAACTCTATGTGATCGATGTCTATGCGGAAAATCGCATTGAGTTCGAAGCGGTGGCTATTTCGAGATCGGAAGCGAGGCGTCTTGTAAACACATTTTCAAATATTCTCGTTTACTACGCTCCTACAAAAAGATGGGCAAGATGTGCAAGAGTGGGCAACTGCTTGGCTACCCCAGTTCGTCTCAGTGATTCTGCCATCGGGCTTTTGATGGAGAGGGCGCGTGACGCCGTCACCACTACACCGTCCGTCCACATCACCGCCACCAACAACACAAACGAATCAGAGGGTCCGCTGATGCGTCTCAGAACGGCCATCGAGTCGTCATGCGATAGCAACGACGAAGACGACGACCGAGAATCCCTCAGTGCAGGCCCTGAAGCGACTTCAGTGATCGGCGATCTTTGACGGTGATCGTGGTGCTCCTCCCGCTCCAGTTTCCACATGCGACTTTGATGCGCAAATCGTTGCTATCGTCGTTCAGTGTCGACGCCTTCTTTGCTCGAAACGTCGATCGAACGTTGATAGAAATGTCCCCCGTGTGGAGGCTGTGGTCGATTGGTGCTTTAAGCGACAAAACTTGGATGGTCGAAAACTCGGCCGAAGAAGGCGAGTAGTCCTCTCCCCACGTATGAACGACCTTATTACGACCGCCTGGCTTGTTGGCTCTCATAACGGAGAAGCAATTCTCGATCGAAGCACACGCCATCTTTCGGTAAGTAACATGAGCGTGGCTCGTTCGCCATTTACAAAACTTGTCCGCAAGAAGCACCGATTGATGTCCACGTTGCATGTCGATCGAAAGATCAATTCTAGACGACACATACGGAAGGAACCAGTAGGGAAGATGCTCCATCTCGTCTACATACGCGTTGCCATGCCGTCGTTTCACGGTGCGAGAAGGCCAAACGGAAATGGAAAACTTTCCGCCCACGACAACATCTGGAAACGGCAGGAGCGCATCGCATGGACTTTTCAACTCAATGTTGATGGACGGCAAGAGCAGTGTCGCAATCGGCTTCCATGCTTTGCAAACGCTCGTCAACCGAGCCGTGTTGCGAATGCTCCTGGCCAAGCTCTGTACCGACCACGTATGCCCGACGATTGTGGTCGTGTCCATGTTGTCTTCACCAATGGCGGCGATTCCCATTGCAGCTGCAATCTGGTCGCCGAAAATATTCCGTTCCGACACTGCCTCCGGTGAGATCACGGCGTTCTGCCGCGACCACTTCGGTCCTCGCGAGTCAACCATGTACGTCTCATGCAAGTGCAACGGAAGGCAGCCATTGTTGACTTCGGCAAGAGTCGAGAAAGACAAGATGTGGGGCAAAAGATCATACGGAAGGGTTGCTATCGGACTTTTGCGACAAATATCCCATTTCTTGACAAATTCTTGCTGTGTTTCTATTAACAAATTGAAGCTCGTTACAGTTGCAACGAACTGTTTCAGGAACTCAACGCGGCGCTGTATGTCTTGGTAATTGCAAAAGATAGACCGGCAGCGATTGCCAGGAGGGTGAACCAAGCCGTAAAATATCGAGTACTCGATGACGCGCATTCTTGAAGCCTCGTCGTCGTATGCAAGAAGTCGATTGATCTCATTGACGAGCGCAAGAAAAATGTCATCCTCCTTGGGGTCGATTGCATTCTGATAGGCCGCTGGATGGATGCTGAAGACGATCGTAGCGAATTCCTGCGGATTTCGAATACTAAACGCCGTTCTGACCAGCTTGATCCCACCCGCGTGCATGTTTTTGCCACCCGCTTTGAGGCCTCCGCGTATTGAAATCTCGTGCATCAGCTTCCGCGTGATCACCGTTGTGTCTGCGCGTTCCACAGCACGTGCCGTTCCAGGCACGTGTCTTAAACCGGCGCGATCTGTTGTCAACGCGTAGATCGTCGGAAGTGGACGGTTGAAGAGTGGAACCACACCTTTGATTATTCTGTTGTTGTCGACAGCATCTATTAAGTTTACAAACGACAAGATCTCGTCGTCTGACCAGCCACAATGAGACAAGACCACTTTAACCAGCGCGAACACGTTCGAATTCGAATTGAAGTCGTCAACAGATTTGTCGTCGAATGGCGCGTCGCTGTCAAGGGCCATTTCTTGAAGAAACTTGACGACGTCGTCACGCCAGTTGTCGCGCATGAACGACGTTCCAAAGAAGGATCCCAATCAATGCCTCCAAACTCATCGTCGTCAAAGTCGTCCATGTGTATTGTCTGCTGTTGTAGAGGGCGCTCACACTACTCGCTTGTTTACTTACGTTTCTCTTCTGAGTTTGGTGTGGCGCACAACGCCACACACGCGTCTGGTCCAAGATTTTATGTGTGTGTGTGTTCGTAAAAATGCACAAAAGTTTTTGTCGTCCTCGATCGTAGTTGTCATGTACTTGTCAGTGACTTGTCAGTGTAGCGTCCGCGAGGGGGACCCCCCGACCCTCCGGGCGCGGGACGCCACACGGATGTCCCACTGACAAGTCACTGACAAAATGCATATCCAATTTGGGATACATACACATGTGTATGTCAGTGACTTGTCAGTGGGTTGTCAGTGGGACATCCGTGTGGCGTCCCGCTCCCGGAGGGTCGGGGGGTCCCCTCACGGACGCTGTACGGACAAGTACATGACAACTGCAACATTTTGGTGTCACATGTCGATGACTAAAAAGATACCGGGGTTGTCATGTACTTGTCAGTGACTTGTCAGTGTGTTGTCAGTGTGGTGTCAGTGGATTGTCAGTGTGACATCTCCGGCCGCGGACAGGGAAGGGACAGCACAAAAGTTTTCCCGATTTGGGTCGTGATTAAATTTAAGTTTGGTCGCCCGATTAGGAAATACACAGACAACCCAAATCGGGCGACCAAACTTAGAGTTCATCACAACCCAAATCGGGAAAACTTTTGTGCTGTCCATTCCCTGTCCGCGGCCGGAGGTGTCACACTGACAATCCACTGACAATGATATGCATTTTCGGTCACATGCATGTGCACGCCTAAACGACTCCAAAAATCTTGGAGCGGTAGCGTCTGCTGCTTCATCCGTTGAGCTAAGACGTGTGCAAAGAAGAAGTATCAGAAGAGCACCGACACATAGCTCGTCGTGCGCGTCGGTTGAAAAAGTCGACAAACAACACAAAGAAAAAAGAACAATGTCCGACCTCCTACTCAAGCTCGCACTCGCGCATCGTAAGAAGGTCGCAGATGAGAAAAAAGCAAACCCTGGACAAGAAATCAAACCTCTCTTCGATACGAGCGGCACACTGGCATCCCGTTCCAAGCCGCGATCGGCACCCGTCAAAGCGACGGACGTTCTGGACGCGCACAAACACGAGCTGACGTGCGTTGTACTGGCAAGCAAGAAACCGCACGAGAAACTCGAGCACATGTCCGAACTCGTCGTCGTCGTCACAGGAGTGAAAGAAAACGGCTCGCCTGTTCTCGCCATGAATCCAGAAACGAACAACGCATACCTTCTCGCCACGTGTCGCGAACCAGCGCCGACAACGGGGCCAAAAATCCGGAGACCGCGATACCTCGCCCCTGAATGCGCACTTGCGCGCGTGAGCGGCGTGATGCGAATCATGGTGAACAACGCTCGCAACGGCCCTAAGCCAAACACCGACTTCAAGCCCGAAGATGCGCCGATTGGCACCAAGATCCAGCTGTCCGGTGTCATCGTCAACTACAAGATCGGAACGCCGTCCGTGGACAGCCCGATCCCATCTCCCAAGCTCTACTTTGAAGCCGATCGTCTCGAGATCCTGTCGAAGCCCTCGTTCCCCACCGAAGCTAATAACACGGCCATTAACGCCGTGATCAGCCACTCTCCGACTGCGCTCTACCAATCGGCGCTGCTCATGGATTCGGCAATGGGTTCGGCAAACACGGACTTGATCGAGATTGCGACTAAGGATCGCCTCTTTCTCGCCGACTTCTTGGAAGAGCTCGCAGCGCAATACAACGGCCACAAGATTGGCGTCGGAGAGACGTTTGAGCGCTTCATGATCGACCCCGACGACTCCGCAAATTCGATCGCCGAAGCCGTCACGCTGCTCCGTGACGTCGCCGGGAACGTCGTTTCGGACGCCCTCTTCGTGATGCCACTCGAGGTGATCAGTCTGAAATGCGATATGTTTGTGCAGCACTTCCCGTCCGTACAGTTTACAAAACTTATGGAGATTCCAAGTGGCCACGGCGCACTTTGCACAATTCGCAAGCCCGAATTTGATCCATTCGGCATTGCGTCCGACAAAAGCAGCGGACTTGCAGTTGGCGAAATGACGCTTCTGCCGCGCGACGAACGCGACCCCAAGAAACCAACCTCGCTGACGATGCCGGTCAAGTTTGACATGTACAACGAAATTGCGACTCGCTCAGCCTCGACAAACGACTGGTCGTTCCAGGCGCCGTGCTTGGGTGATGATATGATGTCGCTTCACATGCCCCTCTTTACCACGAAGACGTTGAAAGACGACCTCGGGTTGATGGACATTGATCGCATCCACACGGTCGCCCTCGAGCTCATTCCGCACTGCAACCTCGTCTTCTTTCCGTCGTTAATTGTCAAGCGGCAGACGAGCACCTTCGAAATGGCCGTACAGGCTCCGGAGGGTGAGTGGGGCGACTATCGATACATTTTTGATGTTGTGGGTGGCATCAAAAACGTCGGCATCAATGTCTCGAAGGAGTTTGTAAAAGGGATGCTTTGCGACGACGACGAAGAGTTCGTTAAGCCGAACGTCGAGTGCTTTGACATGTTAAAGCACACTCACAGAGTCATCGAAAAGCAGAGGGCGTTCCCAACGCTCGAGAAAGCTGGCTACGAGTGCCTAAATTCTGGCCGTATCGACCGCCCTTTCAACAACCACATCAAGCGGCTCCCAGAGAACTCACAGGGTGTCGACTTTTATGTCGTCTTCCCGGGGGTGAGCGAGTACCACACCGAGGATTCGTCCTTTCACATCAACGAAGCCACGGGCGATGCCCTGATGCGTTCCAAGTTCCCGACCATCGACCTCCTCAAGGACTTTGTGCTCAACACCGCGGCCGTGTACGGCATTGCCAAGAACAAGAAGCGATCGCGTGACGAGGATCAAGCACCGCCCGCCGGCGGGTCGTCCGATGAGGCTGCCGTCGTCGCGTGAGTAAAAAAGAAGACGACGAATAAGACGACGAAGACGACGAAAACGACGAAGAAACAAAGGAAGAGTGAGCTGGTTGTTGAGTGTTATCGCGCGCGGACTGGACATTCCGCCCCGTGGCATGCATGTGTTTTTTCGATAGACATTGTCATTGGATTGTCAGTGAGTTGTCAGTGGGACATCCGTGTCCCGTCCCGCTTTTTGTGATGAAATCCTGGTGAAAACCCGTTCGTCAATTCACACTTGACCGAGTTACATAGTAAATGAATTAAATTACTTAGAGTGTGAATTGACGAAGAGCTTTTCTCCAGGATTTCATCACGAAAAGCGGGACGGGAAATGTACCATCCACTGACAACTCACTGACAACTCACTGACAAAAATTGTCACGCATTCGATGAGGCCTCCAGCGCAATTTCCTGGTAAGCGTCATAGTCATTAGGAACGTACTGCATCGCGACCCCGCCGTGTTCGGAGACGGCCGCCAGCACAATTTCCCTGTAGTCGTCGAGATTTTTGGCGCGCACGTGCTGCAGCGCCCATGCATATTTGACGACGGCCATCATCGCGATCTCCTTGTAATCGGAACTCAAAATTGACACGTAACGAAGCGCGTGTCCGTCTAGTAATACGGCCGCCATCGCGATTTCCATGTAGTCGAACCGATTCGTGGGCACGTACTGAAGCGCGACCCCGCCGTCGTGGGCGACGGCCACCAGTGCGATCTCCTTGTAGTCGTTTCGGTCCGCGGGCACGTGCTCCAGCGCGATTCCGTCTTTTGCGACGGCCACCAGCGCGATTTCATTGTAGTCGTCGCTGTAAATCGATACGTATTCCAGCGCGAGTCCGTCTTTTGCGACGGTCGCCAGCGCGATTTCTTTGTAGGCAGCATGATACGTAGAAACGTACCGCAGCGCGACTATGTTGTCGTTGACGGCCGCCAGCGCGATTTCCTTGTAGTCGTCGCGTCCTGCAGCAACAGAATGTAGAGCGTGTCCGTCTTTTGAGACGGCCGCCAGCGCGATTTCTTTGTAGTATTTGTTGTCTGCAGGCACGTGCTGCAGCGCGACCCCACCGTGTTTGTTGACGGCCGCCAGCGCGATTTCCTTGTAGTCTGCGCGACCATCTGGCACGTACCGCAGCGCGTGTCCTTTGTGGGCGACGGCCGCCAGCGCGATTTCCTTGTAAGCGTTGTAGTCCGTAGACACGTGCCGCAGCGCGTGTCCGTTGTGGGCGACGGCCACCAGCGCGATTTCCGTGTAGTCTGCGCGACCATCTGGCACGTACCGCAGCGCGTGTCCGTTGTGGGCGACGGCCGCCAGCGCGATTTCCTTGTAAGCGTTGTAGTCCGTAGACACGTGCCGCAGCGCGTGTCCGTTATCGTTGACGGCCGCCAGCGCGATTTCCGTGTAGTCTGCGCGACCATCTGGCACGTACCGCAGCGCGTGTCCGTCTTCGTTGACGGCCGCCAGCGCGATTTCCTTGTAGTCGTCGCTGTAAATCGATACGTATTCCAGCGCGAGTCCGTCTTTTGCGACGGCCACCAGCGCGATTTCCTTGTATGCGTAATAGTCATTATGAACGTACTGCAGCGCGACCCCGCCGTGTTCGGAGACGGCCGCCAGCGCAATTTCCTTGTATTCTGTGCTATCAATCGACACGTATTCCATCGCCAAACCGGACTGAGTCACGGCCTCCATCGCGATTTCCTTGTAGTCGTCGCTGTAAATTGACACGAATTGAAGCGCCAAACCATTATGGGACACGGCAGCCAGCGCGATTTCCGTGTAGTTGAAGAGATCAGTCGGAACGAACTCAAGCGCCAAACCATTCTGGGACACGGCTTCCTTGTGTGTCTGATATTCTGCTTGATATTCTGCTTCCAGTAACAAAACGTCGTTTTCGGGTATGGGTCGGCGACACGCAGGGCATGTGATGCTGTCGGTTTCGGAGCCCTTAATCGACTTTTGAACCCAAGTAAATAGGCAACTGCCGTGAAATTGGTGTTTACACGATTCGGACAGGATATACGGAACGCCATTAGGTTCAGGATCAGCCAAATCGATTTGGCAAATTGCACACGTGCAATCATCACGCACGCGACGTTTGCCATCGAGCAAGAAATCGTCGTCGCCGCCCTCGCCGCCCTCGCAGCCCGGTGCTGTATAGTCAGGCTTGCCTGAGGGGAGTAAACCTGACACCGCTGGACATTTTTGGTGGCTGAGCGAAAGGCATGCAAGCGAAGGGAGCATTTTTTCACTAGTGTGTTATACTTGACATACGACGAGTATGGATTATAAAAATTTCGGTTTCAGTTTGGTTTTAAATCGTGTTTCAAACAACCGGACGGTGAGTTTCACAACCAAGGACACACGTCCAGGAGCTTTTGGGCGGCAAGAACTGGATCGGTCTCAACGCCTGTGATCTCAGACGACATCCCCTCGTCTGGATTTACCTTGAACTTAGTGACTCCCAAAGCAGCGAAGATACCATTCTTATAAAGCTCTACGAGAATGAACTTTTCTCCCATCAGAGGCGTCACAAAATACTCCTCATAGAACCGCTGCATCTCTAGGTACTGTCTCTGCTTGTCAGATTCAATGCGCTTGTACTCTGTGCCAACGACGGATTCCCCACCAGCCGGATACGGCGTTCGCGGCAACGGCAAGTTTGCAGTGTACGTATGGGCAACCAACACGTTGTTGGCCTGTCCGTGTATGTTGAAAGGGGGTGCCAGCGGCTTCGAGTCGCATAGCCAGACATCAGAATTCCAACCTGGTGAAGTTGGTTCGTATCTTCTCAACGAATCCACCCCAACTCCGACATCGCGGTCCAGCGATTTGAAAATGCTCTGGTATTGGTCTCCATTCGAAGCCGCGTGGGCGATGACGAAAAATTCCGGTATGCTCAGAATCGGCACTTTAAAATCATCTACGAAAACGTCTCTGTCGTACTCGTTGTTGATTTTTGCGAACGGCACATATTCGACGCCCAGCCACTTGTAAAACTGGGGGTCGGTGGCTGCTTGTCGAGGGCGTTTTATCGAGTACCCTCGTGTTTCAAATCCAGTCTTGAGAACCGCACGCAGACGCGTGTCTTTTGAGGGTTGTGACACCAAACCCGAAGATGCCGCTCGACGAACCGACATTTCGTACTACTGTTTTCAAATTATGGATATATTTATCGGGGTTTGGCCCTTGTCTAGGAATGTCCAGTCCGCTCGCGACAACAGCCAACAACCAGCTCACTCGTCGTCGTCATCGTCGTCGTCATCATCGTCGTCATCGTCGTCACGGATCCGTTTCTTGCCGGCTGCCGAGGCCGGTCCGGCATCGGCCGACGACGGTCCGGCCGCGGCGGACCGTTTCGATTGTTTTGCTTTAAGGCGTTCGTGACGCTCCGCCATCGGGCCTAGTTTTGCTTTAAGGCGTTCGTGACGCTCCGCCATCGGGCCTTGTTTTTTGGCTTCGCGGCGTTCGTGACGCTCCGCCATCGGGCCTTGTTTTTCGCCTCGAACCTTGAAGTACTTGCCGCCCTCTAGCCAATCTTCCTTGTACACCGACTTCCACGATTCTTTTTCGGTGGTGAGAACGAGCTTGACAATGCCGCCGACGACGGAGGTTTTTGCTCGGGCTTTGACCAGGTCGGGCTGCGGTGCGAACTCGTAGCGCTTGCCCTTGACGACGTTTGAGCGTTCGCACCGGTATTTGATAGTGTCGTAGCCGACGCCAGCCGCGGCGGCCGCCAAGCCGTAGGATTCGTACTTGACGGTCGTGCCGTCGGCAATCGTCGTCACGAGAACAGGGGTGCCGTCGCTTCGCGACCACGAACCCTTGTTCTTGCCTTGTTCCTCGGGAGATGCCCATCTGAGGTTGTCCTTGTGGTTGGAGAGCATCCCGTTCGCGTCGAGTTTGCGGTCTATGTGGTCGACGGTGTGGCGGGGCGACGGTTGAGGGCCATGAAACGTCCAGCCAAGGACATCGTTTATTAACACTGGTTCTCCGCCGACCACCACCTTTTGGTAATGGCCGGCTTGTGTCCCCATCTTGAGATCGTCATTCGGACCCGTTCGGTACAGGCCATCGTGCGAGAACATCAAGCCATCGTTCGTG
>Ga0209090_10002266_pt1 | contig 12184 bp, 10 predicted proteins | sample ArcticOcean_MG_C_9_FD_187432 | JGI IMG/M metagenome (GOLD analysis project Ga0209090, IMG submission 187432) | Marine microbial communities from western Arctic Ocean - ArcticOcean_MG_CB2_152 (SPAdes) (version 2) | ecosystem: Environmental > Aquatic > Marine > Oceanic | place: Arctic Ocean... | reverse complement strand
GTAATAAAACTAATACTAATAATAATAATAATAATAATACTACTCTCTCGCGAAACTCGTACATATTTTTCTCCTCTCTCCGTCCCTTTTGTAGAAAATTTCCAATTTTGTGGGGTTTTCACCCTTTTGATGAAACCCCCAAAAAGTCTTTCTTTCTCCTCATAAAAGCATTGACGACGACGGACGACGAATAATAAAGAATAAAAATAGATAGAAAAAATGCTCCGATCATCGACGCTTTTGAGACGATTATCCAGCCACGCTTCGGCGTCGTCCTCAAAGTCGTTGTGTTCTTCATCGTGGATCAGCAGCTCCTCCGAAAAGAGTCTTCTTTATTCCAACACTAATTTTAGTAACGAGAAGAGAAGACATTTCTCTTCCTCTCCGTCGTCATCGGCTTTGAAAAACGATCAAAAAAATAATAATGAGATCGTCACGCCGGAACAGACGAAAGCTTTGTCGGACAAACCAGTGGCGACGGATTTAACCTCCATCGTGGACGCGTCCGCGAACACGTTGTTCTTAATCGAACTTTTTCGAGGGATGAGTTTAACGTTGAAATACTTTTTCGATACCAAGGTGACGATAAATTACCCGTTCGAAAAAGGTCCTCTCTCGCCGAGGTTTCGCGGGGAACACGCGTTGAGAAGATACCCAACCGGGGAGGAGAGATGTATCGCGTGTAAATTGTGCGAAGCCATCTGTCCGGCGCAAGCGATTACCATAGACGCGGAAGAAAGAGAAGATGGATCGCGAAGAACGACAAAGTACGACATCGATATGACCAAGTGCATATACTGCGGTTTTTGCCAAGAGGCGTGTCCGGTAGACGCGATTGTGGAAGGACCAAACTTTGAATACGCGACGTACAGTCACGAGGAGCTTTTGTACGATAAGGAAAAGTTGTTGGCGAATGGAGACAAGTGGGAAAAAGAAATTGCAAAGAACTTGCAAAGCGAGTCTTTGTATCGTTAAATCGCTTTGCCCTCTCCGAAGCTTACTACTAATACACACATAAAAATAGAGAAATTGTTTGGAATCGATTGGGAGGGCAGTATTTGTAATATATATTTAAACAACACAAACACAGAACAAAAATAATTTTTGATCTTCTAATAGCGTCCTCCTCGGCCTCCTCGGCCTCGACCTCTGCCACGACCTCTTCCACGACCGTGAACGCTCGTATGCGTCGCGCCTTCTCTTCCAAAAGTCTCCGAATCAACTTTTCTTTGTTCCGCCATTCTTTGAAAGTGCGCACTTCTGTTTTCTTTTTGCGTCGCATCCGAGGACATGGTATCAAAGAAGTCGTCCTTTTCATATTTTGCGACGCCAAGATCGTTTGCCGTTTGTTCTCTAGCTTTGTCAAATTTAGAAAGCATGCTTTCGAAATCAAAAGCTTCAGTCGGAACAACCGCGCTTTGAGGCAAGTTTTGGTTCGATACGTTACCAAATCGACCGCCACCTCTGCCACCCGCACCTCTTGGTTGTGGGATTCTTCCCCCAGCACCTCTACCACCTGGCGGTGCTGGTCTATCTGGTGGCGGTGGCTTTGGTTTCGATGTTGGCAAACCAGCTTGCGCGGCAGCGGCGAAACTCGTCGGTTTCACGTATGCCGGTTTCGCCGCTTCCATGACTCTTGCCGGCGCCGGCGCTGACTGCGCCGGAACAGCTCCTGGTCGCGCCGGTGGCGGTACCAATCCAGCTGGCTGCTGCCGCTGTACTTGAGGCGGTGCCTGTCCGAATCCTTGTTGTGGTGGTTGCTGTTGTTGATATCCTTGTTGCTGATACTGTTGTTGTGGCGTTTGTTGTTGCGGGGGAGGTTGTCCCCAGCCACCGTATTGCTGTTGTTGATACTGCTGTGGCGGTGGTTGTTGCTGTTGGAATACCCCCTGTTGAGATTGACTCAAATCATCCGGGACGCCGTGTCTGGTTGTATATCTCTCCATTTCTTGAATCTGAACAATATCTTCGATTTCGTTTTGGAGAAAACGAATCCCCATGTGGACCTCCTGAGAGGGCGGAATCGCCGGTTTCCCCAAACTTCTTCGGTTTTCCGTGCCGTGACTCAACACTGTTTTTAGTAGTATCGTTATCAATCATCATCATCGTGAACAGAGAAAAAGAGATACGTGTGAGTGCGAAAAGAGAGAGAGTGTATAAAGAAAAAGAACAACAACAACGACAACAACTGAGACGATTTATTAGTAGTATTAGTAGTATTCTTCCTCTTCTCCTTTGAGACGATTCGTTCATTCTCTCTCGATCCAGACCAAGAATTTTCAACTACGAAAGAATAAACGCACCATTATTCAATATGATCGATCCGTCGGTCTGATTGACTTCCGCTAAAATTCCAGTGTATCGAACGCGGGCGGTTGAACTAATCAACGAAAACGTTCCGCCGATATATCCTGCCATGTTTTAATTTCTCTTTCTTTAATCCTACTCGATGAATGAGGTGTGAAGAATCGGTTCTTTTGGTTTCCTTCCAGTCTTGAAGAATTATAAAATTTTGGCGGGCAAAAAGCTTGCTTTTTTGGTCTAAAAAAATGCTTCGAAATTTAACCACTACTATTACTACTACTAATACTACTACTACTACTACTACTATTACTCTCTTCTCTTCTCTTCTCTTCTCTTAAGCTCCAACTAAAACACCCAACGCTTCTAACAAACCCTCTAACAAAACATCAAACGCGTCCGTGGCTTCTAAAACAGCCGCAGCATTCCACAAGGCGTGAAGCACGATAGGTGCGACGACGTTTCGAGTTCGGACGTAAAGAATACTGAGCGCTACGGAAAGCGCCGTGAGTGGGAGGAAACGGTCCATCGAAAAGTGTGCCAGAGCAAATATACAGCTAGAAAGACATATGGAGGTGGATACGCGCCACTTTTTCGTCAAAGATGGCATGAGAAAGCCGCGAAAGATTACCTCTTCCCAAATAGGGGCAACCACAGCGACTAAGACGGCGTAGAATAATACGGAGACGCCGTCTCCGCTCATAGCCACGCGCTCAAAATTTGATGGATTTACCACCACTGGAGTGGTTGTCAGTTGAGTACTGGAACCATTACCTCCGAATAAAGATGTCAAGATGCCGCGTAAGCTAAAAATTGTTCCACCGTTTGCAAAATAATCGCACAGTTTTGAGTTCAGTTCCGCGACGAGATTCACGAGAGGAAACGTCGCCACAAACAAAAGAGTCTCTTTCGAACACCGTTTGAACTCTTCGACTGATTCAAACGTAACCCGAAACCAATTCGTATTTTTCAACTCTTCTTGATACTTTCTCGTCCCGAACCACACGCAAAATATCCCAACCACACACGCTGCGATATCCGCAAACAAAGAGTACAGCGCCACGCCTCGACTTGTCAGCGCCTCGGCGTCGAAACCCATATGGAATGTCGCCCAAGGTACAAAAGACTGTCCGACCCACAGAAATGAAATCATCCAGAGCATCATAACCACGACGACGTGCGACAGAGACCACGGTACTGCCCATATTTTTCCAATAGTAATACTTTCATTTCCATCGTCCACATTAAAGAGTTTTCGTTCCCAGTCTTTTCCTTCTTCTCTCGTTTTCTTTTCAAAATCCTCCTCCCCCTCCTCCTCCTCCCGCTCCTCCTTCTCCTCAAGATGTTGGTGGTTGTTACTACCGTCATTAGTATTACTACGAACAAATGCTCTTCTCCTTTGTATTCTCACTTCTATTTTGCTGCTATCGCTACCACTCAGGAGCAACTTTGCTTTCCTCAGTGGCCGGGGGGGAAATGGTTGTCGTTGTTGTTGTTGTTTCCAATTGGAATCGTATCTCGTTGGTTGAGCTGCTCTTCTATCGGCGACGGCAGCAACTCGAGAAGAGGACGAAGAGGAGACAGAGTGACTCGCGAGGCGAGAAGTCAACATCGTCGTCGTCGTCATCGTCCTCGACCTCCTCGTCACAGACAGGACGATGGATGTCTTTTTTCTGGAGAGTTCTTTATCTTCAAAATATCAAATCAAATTACAAATTGCTCTCGTGTTTGTGCTACACGTACACATATATTGAAGCTATAGGCTATTATTGAAACTATAAATACAAATCATACAATTACGAAGGAGGATTGTAGTAATTGTAGCGAAACTTTCTACCGAACGCGCGTTTGCTCGTCACGTCTTTATATCCTCTCCAAACTTTACCGACATCTGGATGCCAACCGAAAGAGTTTTCATTCAACGCCGGATGCCGATATGCGACCGGATCAAACTCAACTCTCGGAGCGACCGCGGCGTGCGGTAAAGGTACTGCCCACTTCAACTTTTCGTGACGCATGCGAAATTTTGCTTTGTTTTGCATTAAAACTGGGACTGAGGTGACCCACAAAACCAAAGAAGGGGCATAAGCTCTCTTTGATAGCAAGACGAAAGAGAGAAAGCTTTGGGCGATCAAAAGTGCATATATCGTCAAGTCCGTAACAGTTTGCCACATCGATCCACTCGATTCATACGTCTTGTCGTAGACGTATAAGATGTGATAACGCCAAATTATAAAGTTGAAGACGAAGAAAATCGTCGAAAGTAGCGAGATCATCGGCGCAACTGGAGCGAAAACCAAACCGATGAGCATCACCATGACGAAAACGCCAACTTCTCTTCCAGCTCTAACTGACCTTGGCGAGTACTTCACCGTCCGGTCGCGTGGTGTGACCGCGCAACCCAAACAACAGCAAAACTTGTTCACCGCCATACACAGCACGCCAGGATGCGGGAAGATTAATCGTTGCGATGGTAAATAAATTCCTCGAAATAAAATCCAAATGAGGAAGAAATTTGACGTCAAAGGTAAGGATGAGCCAAGCAACGTTAACATTTCATCTGGACCTTCGGTTTGCAACGCCGTCAAGTAACGTTCAAACGCGAACCCAGAAACAGTACCGAGGAATATATTCAAAAAAGCCCACAGAAAGTAGAACTTGGTAAATTGCTGATCCGTCTTTGATAACGAAACGTGAGTCGTTTGCGCTTGGACGAGATAAAGTAATCCAAAACTCATGATGAATGTCTCCCATAGCGTGAGCAAGATGGGCGGTAAAATCGATCCCACGATTACTCTTACGACTCTTGCATCTTCACTTTTGCAATACCAGTTCATAAATTCTAACGTCGTTGCTTCTGATGCGCTTGATGATGTCACGTCGTTTGCGCAGAGTGTATTCAGAACACCGGCGAGCGTTCCCATCGGTATAAAAATAATAATCGCAATCAGAGGTAGCACGAATAATGACCTGCGATTACGCTCCTTTTTGCGCAGTAAGACAGTTTGCCAATTGATATCATCCGGTCCAGGCGCAGGTTGGATTTGGAAGGATCCTCCTCGAGAAGTAATTCTACACTGTGCAGCGCATGCTGCAGCGTATTGAGATCGAAACGCAATCACGCACGAAGGTCCAGGGCCTTTGAATAAGGCTGCTCTTCTCTCGCGCAATATTTCAGCATCTATCGTTTTTAGCCCTTTCGTGAGTTGTTCGCGTCGATTTGATGCTTTTGATCCGGTGCCGGCTCTTTCGTGCATGTCTCCAATTCTCCGCGTCATCATTAATCGATCTCGGGAATTTTTGATTTCATCGCGCACGGTGAGCAAATAATCGACGCGTTCGTGGTCGTGCAAGGGAATGATTCTGAGAAAATCAGCCCCAAACAATCCGCGAAAGAACTTTTCTACGTGTTGAAGATCATCCCATGGATCCCCTCGACCTTGCGAATCACCAACATCTGTCATCAACACGCAATAATTTTGGACGAGTACTGACACGATTCTTTCTCGTTGTTGTTGAATATTAATGTCTCCGTTGTTTTGAAAGTCACCTTCTCCCGCAAATTCTTCCTCTAATTCATCCGCGTCAACAAAATGCACTGCCGATACGAATCGTCTGTCGTCAACAGATGGTACTGGACAGCACTTCGCAAACTGATAAGTATCATCATAAACTCCCGCCGCTGCCTCCATCGTTTGCGTTTTCACTTTTTCATTCTCGAAATCCATACCACTCGGTCGTCTTCTATGCGTCTTACGAGTAGGAGTATTTTGAGCAGATGACGGATTTGGAAATAAGAGATTGCTCGCAGCTTCAGCGCCTTTCGTTGGAGTGACCACGTGATGCGAAATACCCTTAGATGGCGTAGGATGTGGACTCGTTCGAGAGGAAGAAGCATTATCGTTCATCATAGCTTTTTCTGCGAGATCTGAGAGATCTTGTCCATAAGAATCATCAGAACGAATATGAGGCGATAGATATTGCAGTTCAATATCTTTTGAGCTCGATTTATGCATGAGTCCTCCACCGCGCGCTCGAGTTGGTGTGCACGGGATATTATTCTCGCCATCTTGACCGCAAGTTCCACATTCGACATCATCCCATAAATTTTCACTATTTTTCACATTGCTATTGTTAGCCCACACTGTTTCGGCAATATCTAATCCCACCCACCAGTTATGCGCGATCGAATGCGTATCCTCAAGTTCATCGTAATCAGTGAAATCTTCAACGATTTGAGAAATATTTTCTTGCAGAACTTGCAGTTCAGTTCTCACAACATTACCCGAACTTTCTAAATTTTCAAAGGACCCGCTTTTATTAGTATTATTGAATCCTTGAATGATGCCTTCGTTCAAATTTTCAGCTGATGGCATTCTCAGAAACGGATTGGGCGATTCTGGTCGTCTCAATTTCAGCGGTAAATCACCGATTGACGCAGTAGTATTGTGCACATTTTTCGATGTAAACGAATCTGGAGTCGCCTCAAGTGCATCGGGTGGCGACAAAGGCGAAAGCGGACCCATCGAGGACGCCGTTGATAATTCACCTGGCGTTTCAGATCCTGACTCGCGGCCAGTTGGTCTTGGAATCGCAATTGGTGCCGGAATCACTCTTTTCCTAGTGCCAGTGCTGTAAGTATCGCTGTCGTTTTCTTCGTCTCTTTTTGCTAACTCTTGTCTCTCCTGAAAAAGCTGCCTCTTTCGTCTCTCTCTTTCTTCTCTTTTCGTCAGATGCTGTTTCTCACTTTTATGATACCGACTCGCTACGTCAGAACCTTTCGGCCGCGTTGTGACGTAATTTGACAATCGCAAATCCAGAGACGCTCTGGGCATGTTGAACTTTGCTCCGCTATTTTTCGTGTTTTCACTTCCTCTGGATGCGTCGCTGGAAACCGATGTAGGACTTGCATTCGATTCAGGGCTATTTAGCTTGCTGCTGATGTTCTTTCTGTCGTCGATATTTTTCTCAGGATGACTTCTTTCTCGTGCGCTATTTTCCATCATGGTACCAGTCGGCGACGTCGGGAGTGACGATCTTCGATTGAAATTATTTGGATCCGCATTAATTGATGCCACTGGAGTTGAGAACCTATTTTCGCTACCCATCGGAGTAGGAAAATCACCTCCTCCGCTAGTTCTTGGCGATATCACGGATCTACTTAGACCTGGACCTAACATTGCTTCTAAAAGGATAGGCCACGATTCATCGGCAACATTCGCGCTATTATTTTTGACTGCACTTCTTCTTCCCTCACTTCCCGTACTAAAATTAGACATTCCCGAACGCTGTGTCTGCAACTGATCAATAATACCACCACGACCATCACTTCTTGCGCTAAACTTACTATAATCGTTCTCTTCGTAATCGCTCGGCCCGGAAACGATATCTGCAATCTCAGCGAGCGTTTTTGACACCGTCGATAAAAATGGGTTTGTTACTCCTTTTCTCACAGATCCATCACCTACATCCCCACTACTTGTTTTGTCAAGACCGCCTTGATCGCCACTCATCCTATTTTCTACGTCGTATTCTTCTTGTTCTTCTATTGGTCGGAGCACGTTGATTCCAAATTCCGCCGTTTCGTTCGTTCCTTGTTGCAACAAACGTTGCAAAGTCGTTTGCGGCAAATGCATTGTTCTCCATACATTACACTCTCCCGTGGAACTTCCATACACTTGCCTCAAAAATTCGTAAGAACGATAGTGATGCTTTAATAACCATAGCGTATACAACGTGACGAGCCAGGAAAACAGGACGTGCACCCAAAATATACCAGACATAGGCTCAATATTTGCGATGGTCAACCCCATCAAATAATTTTCACCTGAATTCACCGCATCTGTACTATTCACGTACGTCTCTCTCAACGAGTCTATATAAAACGACTGAGAATAATGGATCGGACACAGCATAATAAGTCCTAAAACGGTAATCGGTAGAAACAGTTGCGTTCCAAACTGTGCGACTCGTAAAAATACCAAGGCGTCCAGTCCGCTCGAGTTCACCAACTCGGTATCCGAAACGTTCATGACGTGAGACACCCAACCGAACACGTGCACAAACCAGTACTTCAGTATGTTTCCTTTTTTTCGCTGCTTAAGTTTCGGCAAAGGCGGCGGCGCGTTTCCAGCCACGTTCAGCGAACTCAAATAGCACCTCCCAGAGTATATGGGTATATTATGCCTCAGCAGTCCGAACGATGCGAGGAGGAGAAACGCGAGAAGGATGTAGACCGCGAACGCGGTGATAACGTCCGCATCTTTAACGTTCGTATTCACGCATGCGAAGTTATACTTATCGAAGCACGTCGTCGTTCGTACATCGCTGCCTCCCGACGACATTTGTTCTTACAGTTGCGGAAGCAAGTCAAACGTAACTAACTTTTTAATAACGAACGGAATATTGTAGCGAAAGATAAGCCAAAGAAGAGAATTTTAAGCGCATTTTTTTCTACCCTCTTTTAAAGTGTTTTTTGCCGTGTTATGGGAACGATACCCCGCAAAAGGCGTTTCTCAGTAATCCTCGTCGCAAACAAGAGGAGGAGGAGGAAGAGAGTGTATGTCACCGATGACGTGAGTAAGTATCGCGCGCAATCAAATCAAGAATCAAACAGCAATCTTTGAAAGGAGCCGTGGCGAGAGAAGTCAAAAATTTACAAAGTACTCAAACCTAAATCTCTCTCAAAAAACGAAAAGTACTTTTCTCTTCTCTTCTCTTCTGCTATGCATACTTGTTATTTATATCGTCGCATTTTTTTCCTCCCCTCTACTCGTACTGGACGACCCCTGAACGACGACGAGCTCTTCGTCGTCGAGGAAGTCGTCGTCTTTCTTCTTATCCAAGAGCAACTCGCCGTGATAATACACGTCTACCGCGACGGCGGCGATTAAACAACCCAAGACTAACTCTATGCGAAAAGGCTCGCCAAATTTTACGATGGATAACGTGGCGACGATAAACATCGCCCCGGTCGCCGCAAACGTCTTTGCAATATTATCCAAAAACTTCATCACTCCACTCGTCGCTATGCCTACGAACGCGTAATTACAAATCAACATAAACGTCAACGCGGTGTGACCTCTAAATAATACCTCCACGCCTTTGCTGAAAAGCTCGCCGTCCCACACCACGGATACGGTCGTAAAGAGTACCCCCCACGAATATAACAACACGTTTTGAAAGTGAAAGTTGTTCGGCAAGTGTTTCAGAAACTTCTCGCAGAAAACGCTACTCATCGCGGTTAAACACGCGTTGCATACTTTCAATCCGTATCCTAGCGCGCTCCCGACCAAGACGTGTCCGTCCTTGCCTTGGCCGAGTTGCGACACCGTGCATCCTATCGTTAATAACACGAGCATTCTCCATTGTAATTTATTCAAATCTACTTTCATGATTATGCGAAAGAATATAGCCGTCGATAATATTTTCAAGTTGTTCAACAGTTGAAAGTTCGTCGCTCCGAGCTCGCGTATGATGATAAAGTTCAGATTGTTCGAGACGAAGTACAACAACGCCGGGACAGCCGCAGTTAACACGGTTTGCGAACTCCTCTCGATTTGTAACTGCCCGTTCGATTGGACGTAATCGTTGTAAAAGAACGTGGAAGACAAGGCTAACTTCGTCACTTCCGCGAAGAATGGTATCGTGACCGTCTTATACGCGTATTTCCCGTTCGGAGATATCGTCGCGTGCGTCAAAAGGGAGACGGAACATGTCAACACGAGTTGCGCGCTAAACGCCGCCGCTTGGAGCGAAGTGAACCCTTTCTTCGCGCTGAATACCATGATGATGTTGTTATCTTCAGTAGAGTATAAATATATATGTGTATTATTATGTGTATTTGCTGCGTTTCTTCTTCTTCTTCTTCATTCGTTTTGTAAAGTGTGTGTTGTGGTTTGTGGGTAATTTGTTTTGTGCGAGTGGTGTGTGTTCGTCTGTCTGTCAAAATTGCACTCAACCCCCCATTGCAAGTTTCTTCGCCAGAATTTCTTTTAGCGTCATCATCATCACGTAGTAAAGAGGAGGAGTAGGAGGAGTCATACTATGCTTCCCACGCACATCGGTGGTGGTAGTGGTCAAGGTGGTGGTGTGAACGCGAGCACTTTCACGACGAACGATCCAGAGTCTGGTGGTGGTGCGTCGCACTCGTTTATAGACGATAACGATGAAAATAAATATCGAACGAAAGAGAAGAGTTTCCTCCCACCCGGAGGGACGCACATGCGGCAACTTTTTTTATTTCTCTTCACGCAAAAGAAAGCGAGAGTGGCGTTCGAGGTGGTGCGATTTTTCGTCGTTGCTTTGTTCTTTCGATGGCTGGTCGTGAAAGTCGTCTTCGAGGACGGGAACGAGGACGAGGATCACCCGGGTAGTGTATTGTCGACATCAAAAACAGGTGGTGGTAAAAGGTATAGCAACAACAATAAGAAAACGAACAAATACCACCACTCTCTCTTGGACGGAGAGGATAACATGTTTCCATTTCCTGAGTACGATAACTTATTGATAGTCACTGGACACTCCGTGTACTCTGGGAGCGATTACATGCGTGCTGGAGAGGAAAATTCGTGGTTTCTAGAAGAGTATCAGATGCACGCGGGAACGGCAAACGCTTTGGTCGAACAGATTAAAGTCGGCGTCGAAACAGCCGCACGAGATGGAAAGGCAATTTTATTGTTTAGCGGTGGTAAAACGAGAAAGTTAGGTGGTCAAGTGAGCGAAGGATCGTCCTATTGGCAAGTTTCGCGAGCGTATAACTGGTTTGGGGAGATGAGCGTAGAGAAGAGAGCGTTTACGGAGGAGTACGCTCGAGATAGTTTTGAAAATTTGATGTTTTCCATGTGTCGGTTTTACGAGTTGACGGGGAAGTATCCGATGAAAACGACCGTGGTTGGCTACGACTTCAAGCGAGAGCGATTCGAAGAGCTTCACGCCAAGGCGCTAAAAATACCAAGCGTAAGGTTTGCGTTCGTCGGAACGCCCGAGGTGATGTCGTTTAAGAAACAGTTCGTGGAAGGAGAAGTCAAGGTCAGAAGCTTATTCGAGAAAGATGCGTACGGGTGCGAAGCTCCGTTATCTGAAAAGAGAAAACTCAGAGACCCATTCGCTGTTGGTGCTCCGTACGAAGCGAGATGTCCGGAAATGCAAGGTGCCCTGTCGGTGTGTAAGCGTGCAAAATCGAAAAAGGCGGGTTCGGTAAAATCTATGATCAAGCGAGTATCGTTGCCTTGGGAGTAATGATATGAGCAAACGTATATGAGTAGTAGTAGTACTAGTAGTAGTAGTAGTATGACGATAACAACGTTAGTAAAGTTTAGCTCTATAGTTTGTCGTATTGATGCGTAGATTTCTATTTAGGTGTCTCACAAAAGCAACGAACTCTGCTCTCTCTTCTTCTTCTTCTTCAGAATTTCCCCTCTCATCAAAACAAGGCACGCACGTGTATCATATCCGCTCGGACTGACTGCTAACTCACGCGCAGTATGATCGAGTGAGTGAGTCAACCGCGTGTGCTTCTTCTACATCATGTCCACCGGTGGCCTTGGAGGCCTCAACAAGTCCCCGAACGGCGTCGTCTTCGGGGTGGTACAGCTCCAGCTTCCCAACGTCGTCACTCCCATTGACCTCGCCGTGCAGACCCAATGTATCGTCGACTTGGTGGCCAAGGCGCGACGAACCTTGCCGACGATGGACCTCGTGGTGTTCCCCGAGTACTCCCTCCACGGTCTGTCAATGGACACGAACCCGGCAATCATGTGTTCGCTGGACGGACCCGAGATCGCGGCGTTTCGTAAAGCGTGCGTCGACAACAGCATCTGGGGATGTTTCTCCATCATGGAGCTCAACCCAGGGGGCATGCCGTACAACACCGGCGTTGTCA
>Ga0209090_10002259_pt1 | contig 12198 bp, 10 predicted proteins | sample ArcticOcean_MG_C_9_FD_187432 | JGI IMG/M metagenome (GOLD analysis project Ga0209090, IMG submission 187432) | Marine microbial communities from western Arctic Ocean - ArcticOcean_MG_CB2_152 (SPAdes) (version 2) | ecosystem: Environmental > Aquatic > Marine > Oceanic | place: Arctic Ocean... | reverse complement strand
CGAGGCAAGTTTTCGCAATACACCGACGTCGTCGTATTCGTCTTATTATTCGTGGTCTTCTTTTGTTTCTGCTTCTTGCTCTTGTTGTTCTGTTGCTGTTGCTCTCGTTTCCGTTTCAGCGCTTCGATGTCAATCTCCGGTTTCTTTCTCTCGTTCTTGGTGTTGGTGTTCTTCTTCTCGTTCAAACTTTTCCCCGAAGGAGGAGGCAAAACTTTCTCGTCTGAATCGTCCTCGGGACAGAACGTCATCTCGCGCACGTCAAACCCATCACCACCACCGTCGTCGTTTCCTTCTCCTTTTACCTCCCTCGGTGTATATCTTTTCTCTTCCTCGCTCCAATCGTACGTCGTCCCGTCGTCGTCCACGAACGTTTTTTCTCTCTTTTCCTCCTCCTCCAATTCGTCTTCTTCTTTAACGCATTCCTTCTCCGCTTTCGCCACCTCTTCGAAGAAATCTCCCAAAACATCCTCTTCTTTGCCCTCTTCTTCTTTAACTTCTTCTTCTCCCATTATTATTTCAACGAAGCTTTTAAAGCTCCGCGTCGCTCTCTTCGCGTTGTTTTTCTCTCGATGTTTTCTCTCGGAGGAGAATTCACGTGCTTCATGTTTAGGGTGTACAACCCTACCGCCGCCGGTCCTCGCAAGAAATCTTTCATTTCTTCTCACTTTGACGCACTCGTTTCGCCGCTCAAAGCAGAGAGAGAAAGAAAAGAAGTTCGCTCCAGAAGAAGAAGAAGAAAAGCTTTAAAATGGGTGGCGATAAGAATACGAGAAATAGAAAGTCTGTGGTTGATGGGAAAAAAGAAGCGTGGATGGACGACGACATCGAACTCGCGAACAAAACGGTCCAGCAGAAATCATCATCGAAGTCTTTCGTCCGCTTGGACAAGGAGAGTTCGGACGAGGAAGATTCGGACGAGAGCGAGAGCGAGGACGAGGAGGAAGCTTTGATGGACGTGTCGTCGTCCGAATCGTCGTCTGAATCGTCGGATGAAGAAGAAGACGATGAAGAAGAGGAAGAGTTTTTGGACTCGGAAGACGACGAGGCTGGTTTGTTACGAGCGATGAAGGCGCAGAAGAAAAAATTGGAATACGCGCGACTGAGGAATCGCGCGGAACATTCCGACGACGACGACGAGGAAAAGGATTCCGAGGACAGCGACGACGGGGAAAAGCACGTTGGCGTGAGAGGGAAGAGGAAGCAGGATTTCTACGGCGACGAGGAGATTGATCACGAAGACGCGGAAGAGGAGGAGGATAGGAAGGACGAGGAAGCCGCCGCGAGGGCGGCGCAGAAGCAAAGAGCAGGGAAGATGCGGCTAGGAGATTTCGGATTGGAGGATGAAGAAGAAGATTCTGAAGAGGAAGCGTCGTCGAGTTCTGAAGAAGAAGAAGAAGATTCGGAGGAGATGACTTTACAGCAGAAAGCGCAGAGAAGTAAGTTGGGCGCCAAGAAGACGCCGTTGGAGGAGGAGGAGGAAGAGGAAAAAGGAAAGCAGAAAAAGAAAAAGAGATCAAAGACGAGCGATGGAGGTAGTGGCGGCGTAGTCGTTGAAGCGTTGGACGACGACGAAAAGCGCGCTAAACGCGAGAAGTTAGAAAACGCATCCGCAAACGCCGACGAGGCGGAGGAAGTGAGAGCGTTGGCGGAGGAGTTGCAAAAAACGCTCGCCGAAGTCGAAACCAACGTCGAACCGATCGTGAAATCCGCAAAAAGAGGCGAATACTTAACCGAGGAAGGCATCTCGTATTTAGATACCAAGTACATGCTCCTCTTGAGTTATTGCGTGAATCTCACGTTTTATTTGTTGATGAAATCGGAAGGAAAATCGATTAAAGATCACCCGGTGGTGATGAGATTAGTCGAGATTCGTTCGTACATCGAAAAGCTTCGACCAATCGATAAGAAGTTGCACTATCAGGTATGTTTTCTCCTTATTTGTTTATTTCCTCGTTCGTGTGTGTGCATGCAGCGTACAAAGAATATATACCACGCTAATATGTTATCGCGGTGATGAAAAATGCTTCACAGCATGTCCTGAAAACGTTCCGCTTACCGCGGCACGCCCATGAAGGCTTTTTATTGAACATCTAAGGGACTGAGCGATATTACATACGTGCTAGAATCACGCGTGGCGATGCGTTGTTTTTACGTCGACTTTTTATCGTATTCATCGATCGATTACAAAAACAAACTAACGAACGAATTCTATTCTTTGATAAATACCCTCACTCGAACAAAACGCAGATTGAAAAACTCCTCAAAGTCGTCAACGAAGACGGCGCCGCAGGCGGCGATAACCTTCAGTTCAAACCGAATCCGTCCGCTTTGGTCGGACGCAGTGAAGGCGCAGAAGGAGAAGACGAGGAAGGAGACGGCAAATATCGTCCGCCGAAGATGTTACCGACGACCATGGAACAAGACGAAGATGGAAAGGAGAAATCGAACAAGGAAAAAAGACGAGAGAAGGAACAAAGGCGACGCGCGCAAAGATCTTCGCTCATCAAGGTACGTGCGATTTTGTTTATTCTTCTTGTGTATTTTTATTTCTCGTCATCGCGATCTTCTTTTTCTCGCACTTTTGCCCCCGGGACCTGCTATTTATCAGGTGTTCTCGGGCTTCCTAAAGATGCGTATAGCCAAACGTACTAAGTCTTGGGCAGTGGTATCGCCGTGTCCGTGGCGGTACTTCAATCAAGAAGTGGACATTTCCTTTCCTCTCTTACGCTTTCATTCGATGCGATCATCACATTTGCGAACGCATATACTCACGAGCGTCTTAATATATAATAATCATGTAACAATCAATCAATACAGGAACTCGCGTACGAACTCGGCGAAGACCCGGAAGAAATTCAAGACGGCGAAGCGAACGACCGCAACGCGTTTGTCAAGAGAGAACACGCACGCATGGAAGCTCGCGCGAGAATTGAGGAAGATTTGTTTACGCGGGTTCCGTTGACGAAACAGGAACGCAAACGACAAAATGCAACGACGAGAAACATCAGCTCTATCGCGGCGATTGGTGACTTTGGCGACGACGTTGCGGATTTAGTAGAACGTGCGCAAGAGCTGGACGAATTACCGTCCAACGATAGGAAACGAAGATTAGTAGATGTCGTCCAAGATGGCAACAGGTCCATGCCAATTGGCATCAGATCTGGGAGAAGAGACACGGGAGAGGAAGACGTGCCGTTACGCGACACGCTCGGGGTACGTTTGTTCTTTCGTGATTTTATCGCATCGTTTTTCCCAACAATTTCGGCATCATCATATCGAAGCTTCGATAAGTCTTTCCCGTGGTTTATCGTTGTCAAATTTGATGCTAAAATAATCACCGAATGAAGTATTTATACTTCACGGGGTGCAGCTTGACCGTTTCGATGTTTACCTAGTCTTCTTTTCGGTCTCGACTCGCTGGACATTCACCGTTTTCCTTCGCTGCCTTTCCACGCGCAAAAATTATTTTGCGAATGCCTCGAACTTATCGCTGACGTTTTTCATTCCTTTCCGCGCCTTATCATCACACAGGAACGCCGACAAAAATACGAAAAAGGTGCACTTCGCCACCACGAACGACACGAACACGCAATGCGAGAGCACGAAGACGCCATGCGTGCACGACCGAACGAACCTCGAAGAGATTTGGGCGCCAACGAGGAGTACGACTTGGCGCTTTCCCACCGCGACCGCAAACGTTTGGAGAAACAGCAAAAATACACGCGCGAACAACGCATGGCAGTGGCACCCGAAGACGACGCCGAAGGACGACGCGAAATCGGTGGCAAAATTATGTCTAACAGAGGTTTAACTCCGCACAGATCGAAGGATATGAAGAACCCGAGAGTGAGATTAAAGAACAAGTTTGCCAAGGCGGTGGTGAGAAGAAAAGGCACGGTGAGAGACATGAAAGTTGGAGCGACAACCTACGGCGGCGAAGAGACTGGCGTCAAAACGTCCGTCATCAAATCGAGAAAGCTTTAACGCATATATATTTATTTACTGGGTATTATATTAATTGTGCTATTACAAAATGCATTACTTATTGTCCTAAAATAATCCCCTCGCTTCTCTTTTGGAGCTTTTCGACGACTTGCGTCATGTTCCCGATCGTCTCCAAAGTTGCCTTATACATCGTCTCCGGCGGTTGCTCATCAAAAACCACCAAACACCCGCTCCCTTGATCTAATATACCCTCAAATTTCCCGTCCAAAATCATTTGACTCAACTTACTCTCCACCGCCAGCGTCGGCAACTCGATCAACTCGGCTATTCTCGCAATTTCCACTCGCGAATATGGCTCGATCAATCGAAACAAGTTTTGTTCCATCAAATCGTCCTTCAACTTTCCCAAATGGTTCGCCACGATTGGATCGTTATCCAAAAACTCTCTATAATCTCTCAAAACTCTCTCCAAATCTTTCAAACTCCTCGAAATGTACGCCTCGGCTACCGCTTTCATGGCATCCAACGACTCCTCGCCGGCGAATTTCAACCCGCTTTTACTCGCCACTAAAGTCTTCACGTCGCCGGCGTTCCCGCTCATAATTTTACACATCAACATGTACTTCAACGCAACGACGGTTTCTTTCTTGTACGTCGCGTCGTCCAAATTCGTCAACTGCTCGAACGCCTCGAAAAAATACGAATATCCCGTCTTGTAATCCTTCTCTTCGGCGTGTAAAATACCACTTTGCAAATCGATGCCGCACTGCGCGCTCGGCGGCACGTAAATCGACCCGGCATTCGTCCTACTCGCGGTCAAAGCCGCTTTCGCTTTAGCCAAATCGTTCAACGCGTAGTGAATCTTCGACTCTAGCAAGTGTATATCCACCAACAAAAGCTTATCGTCCAACTTTTTCACCTCTCTGGCTAAACTCGAAATCATCCTCAGCGAATCCGTATACCGCCGACTTTTCAAATACAACGCCGCTAGCCGCAACTCCACCCTGTGCCTCAAAAACGTCCTCTTCTCTTTCTTACTCCACGCGATTTGCTCTTTACACAGCTCCACTTGCAGATCGTCGAATCCTTCCAGCGACGCGAACACATCGATCAAATTCCTCACAATCTTCGCCGTCTTCGCTTTCGGCATTTGCTCAAACAGTGGTTTCAACTCATCCACTAAAAGTTTAATCGCGTTCGCGTCGTTGTTTTTCGCGTACACGCGCGAGACCGCGTCGATGGCTTGCTCTTTAATTTTCGTCTCCTCGTTCATCTCCGTCGTCGTCCTTTTCTTCTTCTTTTCCTCCTCCTCAACTCCCGTGGAGGAAAATATCACCAAACGGTACTGCTCGATCGCTTTTTTCCCGTTTTGGTCAGACTTTTCCAGATCTCTCCCGAGTTGAAACTGCGCTCTCACGTCTTCCAAAAGCGAAGAAGACATTATTATTATTATTATTATTATTAGAAAGAAAGATCCAGAGAGAGAGAGAGAGAAACTGCACAGAGTGACGTTCAAAGTGTTTTTTTGTTCACGCTTAATAAGGCGTCGGTTTTTATTCTAAAGCGACGAGATTGCGATTGCTTCGTCGTTCCTCCTCGAGGCAGCTTCTTTTGCAAATGCAATAGGTTTGGACACCCTAAATATAAAACTTAAAAAAAAATCTTGCTTTTTTTTCCTTTTTTCTTCCTCCTCAAAAGTTTTGGAGTTTTGGGTGGTCGTTGACTTCTGCTTTTGTTTCTTACGACACAAAGCGCACGCTTTCGAGAGCGAGAGAGTCCCGAGAGAGCGAAGAGACTTTCGAGGAAGAGGAGGAGAAAGAATTCAAATGACAGACGTGGCATCAACCTCATCATTGGGCGTGATGTTGAATAATACGAGTAGTAGTAATAGTAGTAATAGTAGTAAGAAAAAAGTGGTTCCGGTGCGACAGTACCTGGACGAATCCGTCGTCCCGTGCTTGCGAGAGGCGATGAAAGAGCTCGTGAAAGTTCGACCGGAAGATCCGCACGAGTTTTTAGCCAAGTATTTGATGAAGCACAATCCAAATCAGCAACAGCATCATCAACATCAGCAGCAGCAACAGCAGACGACGACGACGACGGGGCAGAAAATGAGCAGCATTTTGGAGAACAACGCGAGCGAGAGAGCGGCGGAGAAGAGCAACGATAAAGCGACCGAAGTGGAAGAGAGAGAAGGAGAAGAAGTCCAAGAAGAGAAGAAAAATGAAGGAGAGGCGTAGATATTGTAACCGTTATCCGTTTTGCTTGTACAACACTATTATTAATACACGTCTCGCTCGCTCGCTCGCGTTCGTTTGGTCAACCGCGCGAGATATACTCGCGGCGCGTTGACTTTTCTCTCTCGCTTTTTCAGCACTAGCTATTTTCCACGTCTAACCCCCTGACTCGTGTGTCGTGAGTCGATGTCAACTGCCTGTCTTTCAACCCTCGTTTCGTTCGCTCCGTTTGCTGAAAATGAGTTCGGTCTTTACACAAAAACGGCGCGTATTTCGGTGGGGTAGTATTCGAGAGATTTTTCTTTCTCGCATCCACGTCGCGAGAGTCTATCAGCGCGTCGTAATTTGGACAGTGGAACCACACGAGACTTAATCTGCTTTCTTCTTCTTCTTCTTCTTCTTTGTTGCTATTCCTATTAAGAATGACTCTGTGTCTCGTGCTCTTATACTCTCCGTTCGTCCACGCCATGAGAACGTCGCCAACGTTGACCAACATCGCGTTTTCAACTTTAGGAACGTCAATCCAACGACTTTCTCCCCGCGCACCTCCTTCTTCTTCGATTAAAATCTGTAACCCATTTGGACCACGTTCGTCATCAAAAAGCAAGCACGTAAAATCCGTCGGGTCAGTGTGTGCTCGTACGAGCAAAGCATCGTCCTCGTCCTCCTCGTTCTTCTTCAGCGTTCTTTTCGCGTGACTCACGTCGTAGCGCAACGCGACTAAATTCGTCACGTGCTTCCTCGATCTCTCCACGAAATACTCCAACTCCTCTTCTTTCATGTTCAAACTCCTCGCGAGCAATCGCAGCAATTGCTCCGAAAACCGCTCCATTTCTCGATATAAACTCGAATACGCCTCTTCGAATGCGTCTTCTTCACCTTTCTCCGGACTGACTCCAAAAACATTTCGAGGAAACGTATTCTCGCAGTCAAAAAACAACGACCGTTTCGAGTCGTAATACGGATCGTTTGACCGTTCGTAGCTCTCCAATAATCTCCCGCAGCTAAACTTCTCATGAAATTCTGGTTTTCGAACCGCGTTTTCTGTGCCATTCACGGGGACGTATCCTTTCTTCAACGAGAAACATCTCATTTTCGTTTCCACATCGAGTCGAAAGAACTCGTCGCATACTTTACGCGCTCGTCTTGCCTTTTCGAGAACAGTTGGAACGCCCGTGGCGTAGAAGAAACCCGAACGTGCGCACGCTTGGCTGAGTTTTTTAGAGAGTTCGGAGGAGGAGGAGGAAAAATCTAGGATTGGTACGTCGCAGTCCTCTGCATCACTCATGCGGTTGTTATGTGTGCGGTATTTACCATGCAACAGGAAGAAGGTATTCTCATGAAAAATATGTGTACAGCGATGAAGTAAAACAAAGAGAAGCGTCAAAATCGAATTAACGCCGATCGGTTTTCCCGTTCCCTCTCTTACCGGAGAACAAGTGTTTTGGCATTTTGGTGACGATAACTCTGTCGCCTTCGCCAGAGCGCGCTTTTTTACTCGATTTCCTTTGCGCCAAATCGGCCAACCGTTGCGCTTTGATGTTCGCTTCGGCGTTTTTGAGACCGGAACCGCTCGCGGGCGTTTGGGCGACTCTTTTGGCGACGGATTTGGAACGCGAGCGCGAGGAGTGGGTTCGTTTTTTCTCCACGCCTTCCATGTCTTCGTCCACGTCGCCGTCTCCTCCTTCTTGGAATCGAGACGAGGACCGTTCGCGTTTTCGGCCTCTCGATTGACTTCGCGCTCTTTCCACCGCCTTGTCCGCGTCTAATCCCATGCTCTCTAACGATTCTTTCATGTTTCTCGTCGTGCGTTTGCCTTCCGGGTCTGCTTTCGAGGCTGGAATCTTCGACGAGTTCCCGGCGACGGATTTCTTCCGTCGGTGTTCCGCGACTAACTTTTTCCTTCTCAGTTTGATTTCTCCCAACAATTGTTTTTCTTCCTCCGTCAACGGCGCTTCCTTCGGTTCTCTCAAATGCGCTTCGGCCTCCCATTGTTTCTCCAACTCCTCCTCTTCGCGTTCCAGCTCGGCTAACTTGGCCTCGATTTCCGGGTCGATGAAATCCGCCACGTTTTTCCCGTTGTAAATTTCCGGAACGACGTCGTACTTCCACTCGTCGTTCGCTAACAAATAGTGCTTGTTGAAATCGGCGGAGTAGACACCCGCGCCGCCGTTTTGCTCTTGTAAATCTTTTTCTGTGATGATTTTCTCACCTCTCGCTTTTCTCGCTTTCATTTCTTCCAAACCCGCCGGTATCGACGGCGGCCTAGACTTTGAATCTCTCGCTTTCGGTTGCGCCACGTGCAATCGATTTAAAATATCCCCCGCTCTTCGACCGGCTAACTTTTGTTCCACGCGCATCGCCAACAACCGATCGCAGCACAAATTCTTCACGTCTGCGACGCCATCTTCGCTTAGCGTGGACATCGTCGGTAACTGTTGGTGCTCGCCGTCGTCCTCACCTAGCTGCAACGTCGAAGGTCCCGCGACAAACTTCCTCATGTCCTCCAACAACTCTCTGTCCTCCTCTTTCAATTCTTCTACTTTCACCACGTCTGTTTTATTCAAAGCCACCACCAACGGTTTATTCGCAAACAAAGGCGCAATGGAGTGAAATAAATCCGACTGTTGCTTAATAGTAAACCCACACTGCTCGGAAATATCTACGACGTACAAAACCACGGCGCGTAAATGCGCCAAAGCGGTGATCGATTGCATCTCAATCGTGTTCCTCTCGTCCAAAGGTCGATCTAAAATCCCCGGGGTATCCAAAACCTGCCACCTCAAATACTTATAATCCGTGTGCCCAACGTATATACTTTTCGTCGTAAACGCGTACGGTTGCACCTCCACGTCCGCTCTGGTCACTTTATTCATAAACGACGACTTGCCGACGTTCGGATACCCGCACACCAAGATCGTCCGCGTGTTTGGATCGATCGACGGCAATCTCGACATGTGCTGTCTAACTTGCTCTAAATACGCTAAGCTCGCCGCGTGCTTCTTCATCATCGTGCACATCCTCCCCATCGCGGCTCTTTTCAGTTGTTTGCATCTGTACAATGAATCCCCGTACTTTAAAAGCTTCACGTAATCTTTGCTAATTTTATCGATTATATTTCTCGCCGTGTTCAACTGCCCCAACGCGAGCTTGTAGTGATCCTTATCGTACAAAACGTTCAACAAATCCGAATAAAACGGGTGCACGTCGTCCACTCGAGGGAAATCCTCCAATATTCTCGAGAGTTTCTCGTGCCAACTTTGCTGAGTATATTTCACTTTCCTCATATAAAACTGTCGAATTCTCGTGATGGCGTAGCCTCGGTGGATGACCGTGGGCGTTTGTCTCTGCGTTTTGGAGAGGACGATGTCGATGAAATCCTTCGCCGTGGGGACCGTGGCGATCTTTTTGAAGTTGTATTGAGACATTTTTTTGTTGTCTGCGTGCAATAAGTACTACCACCTCTTCTTCTTCCGATGATCGGCTCAATCGAGACAGAATACGTGCGTTCTGCGCGCGTGTTTAATGTGCACACCCTTCGCCGCCGCCAAAGAGTTTTTTGCGTTCGCTTTTTTGACATTTTTTTGGTTTAGGGTTTATTCAGAACCCTAAACAAATGACACGCGAAAAAAAAAATATTCCTTTTTACGGGGAAGTGTTTCGTTTATATTCCTTTTGCTTCTGTACTTCTGTAGTGCTTTATCTACGACGAGCGAGCGCTCTCACTCGAAAGAAAGAAGAGTCGAGAGTGCAGAAGACGACCACGGAAATGAAAGACTCTGATGATAACAAGAAAATTCGGGTCGGGATCAACGGATTCGGCCGCATTGGCCGCTTGGCGTTTCGATTGGCGTTTGAGAGTGACGATTCAAATTTGGAATTTGTGCACGTGAACGAAGGCGTCGGGAGCGGGGAGTCCTCGGCGTATCTCGCGAACTGGGACTCCGTGCACGGGCCGTGGCGAGGATGCAACGTGGAGTTTGACGAGAAGACGGAGACGATGCGAGTGGTGAAAGAAAACGATGATGGTTCGAAGACGACGACGGTCATGACGTATTCGCAAAAGATGTCCCCAGGGGAAGTGGATTGGAAATCGAAGGGAATAGATATGGTTTTAGAGTGTTCGGGGGAGTTTTTGACGAGAGAGAAGTTGCAGGCGTATTTCGACCAAGGCGTGAAGAAAGTCGTCGTCAGTGCGCCGGTAAAAGATGCGAAGAATCCAGTGTTGAACATCGTTTACGGCGTGAACCATTCCGAGTACGATAAAAATGTGGACCACATCGTCACCGCGACGTCGTGCACGACCAACTGTTTAGCGCCAGTGATTCAAGTTATTTTAAAAAAGATTGGGATCGTCAGAGGATCGATAACGACTATCCATAACGTCACGAATACGCAAACGATCGTGGACGCGCCAAATAGTAAAAAATCGGATTTGCGAAGAGCGAGGAGTGGATTGGTGAATTTGGCGCCGACGAGTACCGGGAGTGCTACGGCGATAGCGTTGATCTTCCCGGAATTGAAAGGGAAGTTGGACGGGTTAGCGGTTAGAGTGCCTTTAATCAACGGGTCATTGACGGATATCGTGTTGGATTTACCGAGAGATGTGACTGTGGAGGAAGTGAACGGGTATTTGAAAGAAGCGAGCGAGAACGAGTTGAAAAACATTTTGGGTTACGAGACGCAACCGTTGGTGAGCACGGATTACATCAACGATAAGAGAAGTTCGATTATTGACGCGTTATCGACGAAAGTTGTGGACAAGAGACACTTGAAGATGTACGCATGGTACGATAACGAGTACGGGTATTCCGCGAGAATGGCTGATATCGCGAATATGGTAGCAGAATCGATTCTGTAAATAAATAATACACGTCTTTTTTAATCGTCGGTTGGTCCCGCGCTTAAGAAAAAACGCTTCAAAATCTCCAACACGCCGCCTTTCTTCTTCTCTGGTGGCACGTACGTCCCGGATTTCACTCGCAACTTTTTCTTTATCGTCTCTCTTTGCGCTTTCGTCAACGTCGTCCCTCTCGAGTCCAAATTTCCCTCTTCGTCCTTCAACTTCTTACTATCGTCCCCGTAATACCTCCCCGCGTCCACTTTCATTTTTCCATCCCTCGTGGGCAACGAATCTCCTTCCGATTCCAGAATATCCACCGTCGCTTGTCGAATCGCCTCCTTCTTAGGACCGCACGGCCGTTTACTGGTCAAAAACTCATACGCCGCATCTAAACTCTCAAATCTATCGTCCGTCCAATACAAATACGCAATCACCACCGCTGGACTCCTCCCCATCCCAGCCGTGCAGTGACAATAAATCACCTCCTTATCCGACCGATTCGTCAATCGGTCGAACTCACTCGCCGCTTCCGGTAACTGCTCTCTCAGCGAATCGAAACTAAAATCGACGATCGGTTGTCGATGCAATCGCACGCCCGCCTTCTTCGCTTCCTCCTCGCGCTCGCCAATGTTCACCTTCCAATACTCAAAATTCCCGTCTTCTTGCGTGTTAAACAACACCGTCACGTTTTCCTTCTCTTCAAGGTATATAATCGACCCTTTCTCCCACGGTTGCGTCCCGACTAATATCGAATCCGTGATCTGGTGGTAATACAAGCCTTTCTCGTGTTGATATTCAAACGGAGAGGCTGAATACGCTTTCATGGCTTCGTTGTATTTATCTTCTATGTTGTTGTTGTTGTTGTTGTCGTTCTTTTGCTCTTCATCGACCGCTCGTAACGAGGAGGAGGAAATACTCCTTCGCGACTTCTTGTCGTTTCGCTTCGCGCCGCTGCTTGTGCTGCTGCCAGAACAGAGCGCTGCTTTCGAGGAGCAGTTCGGGAAAAATTTGGTCGGCGGCTTTGACTTTGATGACGACGACGAGTGAGATGAAGAAGAAGAAGAAGAAGACGCGAAGGAGGAAAGTACCCGGGCAACGGAATGATGGGAACGATACGATAGATGATGATGACAATGCGCCGTCGTCGTCGTCGTCGTCGAGTGCATGATTGTT
>Ga0209090_10002257_pt1 | contig 12204 bp, 8 predicted proteins | sample ArcticOcean_MG_C_9_FD_187432 | JGI IMG/M metagenome (GOLD analysis project Ga0209090, IMG submission 187432) | Marine microbial communities from western Arctic Ocean - ArcticOcean_MG_CB2_152 (SPAdes) (version 2) | ecosystem: Environmental > Aquatic > Marine > Oceanic | place: Arctic Ocean... | reverse complement strand
TTAAAGATACCGATCCGTAGACTAGAGTATTCCCTACTATAGTTAATATTCTGTTGTGTGTAAATTTTCTCATAGTTTTTATTTGTTTTGTTTTATAAATTCTTGTATTAATAATTCTATTTGTATTGTTTGGTCAAGTGAGATGTCTCCAGACTTTAAGTTGTTATCTTTACAGATGTTTTCCCAGTTTACGTAGTCGATTAATTCTTTATTCATAGTTAATTATTATTAGTTATTTGTTACATTTATATTATCCAAAGTACTTCGTATTATGTTTGTAAAAAGGTGTATAATTGTTTTGTTGTTAATTTAGTAGTTAATGTATTACGTCATGACAACGTGTCAGTGACAGTATGACATATGACATTATGACATACGATTCATCATATCGTTGATATCTTTCAGTTGAGGGATGTCAAAGATGTCGTTCCACACCTCGAGATGAGTAGTGTGAGCTTCCATCGTCTCAATGTAGAGGTCTCGAGCATCCTCGTCGTGATCGTGATCGTTTAGATAGTTCTGAAATACGCGGTCAAACGTGGTTAATTCTTGTAGTGTCATGTTAATTGCTTATTGATTACATATATATTATCCATGATCGATCGTGTTATGCTTGTAAGAAAATCTAGTTTCGTAGGGAAAGCGTAAATGTTTATAACGTAATCAATTAACAAAAACGCCTATATATGTGCGAATATCATGCTAAAAAGGGGCGGGGTCGGTGAAATTAATTGGCTTTTCCTGAGAAAAATTTAAAAAATTTGTAAAATTCAACCCAACTGCCAGTAATATGCAATACTTTTTTATTTCGGGTATGCGACACTAGGCACTTAAGTATAATAGTAGTAGGCTATTGTCCTACTCTAGGCTTATATAGTAAGTTTGCTCTTATATATGTAAGTATATATACATATGGAAACACAAGCATTTATGGGTACCGGGGAATTGATCCCTAGATTGATGGCCCAGGTAGGCAGTGCTAGCTTTGGCATGGCATTAGCTAAGAAAAATGGCTTTCTTAATGCTAACGGAAGCTTATCAGCTTTAGGCATGCAAAGAAATGGCATGACAGCAGAAGGAAGAGCTATTGATAGAGCCGGCGGCACAGGCGCATATAATCCGACAACTAACAGAGTAACACAATACTAGCATGAAAAAATTTATAGACAGACTACAACACGCATGGAACAGCTTATTATATAAACTAATGTTTAAAAAATACGTATAATGGCTATAGCAAACAGTTACCCAATGGGTACACCAAAATCAGGTGATTTATTATTAGGTACATCGGTTCCTTTAACACCAGAGGGAAAACCCACAACTAGAAACTTTTCGATAAGTGACGTTACAACATTAGCTACACAAGGGTATGTAGAAGTAACAAAAGTTATAAGCAATGCCGAGTGGATAGCTTTACCTACAACCGGTATTGCAGTAATTCCAGGTGTAGCAAGCAAGCGCATCCAAGTATTGTCAGCATATGCTAGATTTAATTACGCAACCCCTTCTTTTTTCTTTAGCTCTGATTTAGTTTTAACTAGTTCAGCAGTTTTATCTACTTTAACTAGCGATTCTATACAAGCACGAGTGCCTCAGGATTTTGAAGACATAGACGGAGACGATTTAGCAATACTAGGACCTGAAGCTTGTACGCCGTCGCTTGGAGCTCCTTTATATTTTGGTACATTATCTACAGCTACTAATTCAGGCGGTGGCACAGTATCTATTACGGTACGATACACATTAATATAAAAACGCATGGCTAGAATAAGTTCATATCCTAGAGACCTCGATGTAGTTGATAATGACTCATGGATAGGTACTTCAGTTCCCGGTCTACAGACTAGAAACTTTACAGCATTAGCTGTAGCCAAGTACTTAAACATTAAAGGTAAGATATCTATATCTGCTCAAATGGTGTTTAAGTTTACAGATACTATACCTCCAGCTAGCGGACAATTCTCAGGGCCCGCAGATTCCAGTGCTTTAACTGCTATAACCACCATGGAAATATCCGGTGCAGATGCGTCAGGGCAGAACACTGTGGAGTTTATGGAATACTTAGTAGGTAACAATATACTTATAAGTGAGCAAAACAATATAAGTTTGTTCGGCCACTTTACTATAGACTCCTATACTTTAAAAGGGGCTATATACACATTAAACTTAACAAACATTGGAGGCAACGGTAACTTAGATCTAAACAAGTTTTATGACTTTGCAGTATTTACTCTATCTTCCAGAGGTTCGTCAACAGAAATTATACCATTTAATAATGTAGCTGTAGTCACGGCTAATCACACCGGTAATCTAGGTACTAATCCTTCGGTTACAGTAGTAAACCCAAACAACTTAGTAATACAAGGAGAAGTATCATATATAACAAACACACAACTAACAATTACATTTACTAGTCCTCAAACTGGGAATGTATACCTAAACTAAACACATGGCAATTAATTTTTTAAATAACGTTAACTTTAACTCCATACAATCGGAGAATATAGTTATAGAAAACTTCGCTACCGACGTTCTCGCTGGAACAGGGGTATCAGGACAAATATACTGGAATACAACTTCAGAAGAACTAAAAGGCTGGGACGGTAGTGTCGGTGCTTGGGTAAGTATAGGTTCTGACAATGATCTATTATCATTTTCTGGTGACGCAGGTACAGGTACTGTTTTATTAAAAAACCAAGTACTCGCCATTGACGGGACAACAAATGAAATAAAAACATCTGGTACAGCGCAAGCTCTTACTATATCGTTAGCTGACGGTAGCACAGCAGGCACAAGACTTACTTTAACAGGTACTCCTTTTGCACCAACCGCTACCGCCGGAACCAATACAAATCAAATAGCCACAACCGCTTTTGTTACTACAGCAGTAGCAGCAGTTGATACGTTGGCTGAAATATTATCAGTAGGTAATACAACAGATGGAAGTGATATAGCTATGTCTGCAGGTGACGACATAACGTTTACTTCATCATCAGCAATAGTTGATTCAGGTGGAAGTAAAGGTGGAGCTGGTCAATATTTAGCGTCAACTAGTACTACAATAGACTGGATAACACCACCTACATTAGATAACTATGTAGACTGGAAATTAACTGGTACTAGCGCTACACAACTAAGTGTAATAAAACAAGCTAATATAACTATAGCAGGTGACGGCGTAACGGCTGTTGCTGGTGGAACAGGTACTAACCTTGCCCTTACTATAACGAATACAGATAAAGGTACTGATCAAGATGCATTCAAGACTTTTAACATGTCTGGGACAAATAGCTCCGGAAGTATAGCCGCTACTACAAATGAAGACACTGGTATACTGGCTGGAACACAAAACCAAATAAACATAGTAGGTGGTACAAAAACTGCTACATGGAGTTTAGCTAGCGGATCAGATGCAGCTACACGATTAAACTTAGGAGGTACACCAACAGCACCAACGCCTGCTTCAGGTGATGATTCTACTAGAATAGCAACAACTGCGTTTGTACAAGCTGCAGTTACAGGCTTACTAGAATTTAAAGGCGGATTTAACGCTAACACGGGTGCGATAGTTGGTGGAGGCAATTTAACAACCGGCGGTTCAAGAGTTGCGGTTGCAGTAGGTGATTACTATGTTGTAACAGTTGCTGGTAATTTCTTTGGAAATGCAAATACTCCTTTAACACCTGGTGATTCAGTTATAGTTCAAACAGCTGCTATAGCTGGTGCTTCAGTTGAAGCTGATTTTATAGTTGTACAATCTGATACAGATCTTGCGACTTATTCAACAGTAGGAATTGGTAATGTAAACGTAGAAAGCGATACTGGTATTGCTACTGGTTATCATGGTAGTGCCGGCGGCGCATTTGATGGTGGAGTACTTGAGGTGAGATACACAAACGGTACTGCAGCTATAGCATTAAGAGAATCTACTGCTTCTGCTTTAGGTATTGTTAGTGTTGTTGAAGGTTCTGGTATAGATGTTTCTTATACTGATGGAGCTGCTACTATATCTTTAGATCAAGCTGCTAATCCAAATACTAAGCTATTAGATTTAAATAGTGCAGACGGTGCTGTAACAAGAACTTTTGCAAATGGCATAACTACGTATGATGTTGAAGTAGATGCAACCAGTATATTTGGAACAGGCGTTTTAAGTGCTAATGTTTTAGCTGAAGTGCAAGTTAAAAATGCTGCTATATTTATAGGAGCTAGTGTTGGTATGACAGTTTATGCTGAAATAACAAGAACAGTAGCTGATGCCATTAAGTTTTCTTTCTCAGGTAATTCAACCGACAATTCTTACAAAGTATGGTTAACTAGAATGGCCTAATAATCTAATAAAATAAAATAACCACATGGCTATTAATTTTTTATATCCCACGAATACTCGTCCAGAGATTCAGATAAATGACACCGATGACAATCCAAGACTTGCGTTTTTAGAGTCTGATCTTGTTAGCGGTGGTATTTCTACTACTGGTGGTAATTTAGTATTTGAAGCGTCAAGTGGTATTGAAAGAGCTAGAATATTATCAGGCGGTAATTTTGGCATAGATAATACTGATCCAAAACAAAAATTAAGTGTAGGGGGGATTATAAACTCAGATTCAGATAATGATTATTATGGAGCCTGGCTTTCTGGTAATTCTACAGCAGGTGCTCAAAGTTATTTAGGATTAGGTCCTTGGTATAATCAAGCTGGTTACGTAAAATATTATGATAACGACAGATTGTCTATCTACACTTACGACGCTACAGAAGATGTAACATTACAAGAGGCTGGTGGAAAAGTTGGTATCGGAATAACTACACCTGTAAGTGTTTTTCAAGTTCAAGAAACTCAAAATGCTGAAAGTCTTATTACATTATCAAATAATAGACAAGACGCTGGTGATGTACCTATATTTGGTATAGTTGCCCAAAACGCAGGAACTAACGTTGCTAAAATATCTTTTTACAGAGAAGGAGGTAGTTCATCAGGTCATTTAGCTTTTTCAACTAAAGCCTCAAACTCTGCTTCTTTAACTGAAAAAATGAGAATTGACGCAAACGGGGAAGTTGGTATAGGTACTGACAATCCACTAGATATGCTTCATGTTAAAAACTTAGATGCAGTTGGTGGTAATGGTAGATGTGATATAAGATTAGAAAATGGATTAGGATACGCTGAGTTCGGCGTTTTGTCAAATTACGCTAGAATACAAGCTAATGCATTTGAGGTTGCGGCAATGTCAAGATCTGCAAGTTATTTTTATACTGATCTCGCTAGTTTTGGTGCACATCTTACAACAGACACAACTGACGGAATAGTAAGTATAAACGGGGGGAGTGGAACTGGAGGTGAAGCATACTTAAGATTAATGAGAAACAATGTTGCTGGTTTTTTATTAAATCATACAGCTTCAGCAATACAAGTTAGAGCAACTGCTAATATACCAATGTTCTTTTACACAAATGATACTATTGGTATAAAGCTAAACGCTAATAGTACTGTATCTTTTTCACAATATGGCGCAGGTTATTTAAAAACCGACGGTAATGGACTTATTACCGCGGACTCTACAGTACCAGGCACAGGAACTTTCTTACCGCTTGCTGGTGGCACAATGACCGGAACAATAGTCGGGCCAACTGCAGGAAGTTCTTCTGCTAACCCACCCGCTTTAGAAGTTGTAGCCTCAGGAACAGGTGACTCACAAGCTTCTATTGCAATACAACAAAAAACTTCAGAAGGTGATACTATTATATTTGCCGATTACGAACCACATGTAGAATGGGGTATAAGCACTGAAAATAGTGCTAACGAAATACAGTTTACAGCAGGTAGTTCTACAAACTCTCTTGGTTCTAAAATTCTTTATAACAATGCTGGTAATGCAAGAACTGCTTATGTAAAATTTAACCATAACCTTAGTAACGGTAATACAGAAATAGGTGGAACGCTTGATGTTGGTCAAGCTTTAACGGTTTCATCAACTGCAACAGCAAATTCATTTACTTCTTCAACAGATACTGGTATAAGCATTAATGGAATTACTATGACTAGAGTAGCAGCTAATTCTGCTATTAGAGTAAGTAATGGTCTTGAGACTTTAGGTTTATTAAGAAGTTATGCTGGATTAAATGTAGCAACGTCAGCAGTAATAGGCTCAACTACTCAAGGAAACACATTAATAGTTACTTCAGCTCAGGCAGCTTTAAACACTGCATTCTCATCGGCGGGTAATGGAGGCTATACTCAATATCAGAGTGGTGATGATGGTATATATGGTTATATAGGAACTGGCTCACATTTATTAAGCCCTGTTGTCAATGATAATGATTTTGTTGCAAGAGCGCAAGGAGAATTTGTGGTGAGTTTAGGTGCAACGGAAAAACTTAGAATAGCATCAAATCAAATAACAGCTAAAGTAGACGTATTAGAATTAAGTAATGATTTTTCAATCCAATCAACAGATGGAAACTACTGGCAAAGAATTAAAACTCTAGACTCTGCTACATCATCAGTTAATACATTTAGCTTTGATGTAAGAGCTGGTTCAGGTTCTTTTGTTCCCTTGCTTAGCTTACGCCAAGACGGTGTAGTAATTGTACCACAGACTTTAAATGTTAATGGAGCAGGAACAAGTACTTTTATAGGTCCAGTAAGTGGTATTGCTCCAACGGCTGATTTAAATTTTGCAACTAAAAAATATGTAGATGACAGTATAACAGGTGGCGCTAATTATTTAGGAGTATGGGATCCAGACGATAGCTTAAATAACGGGTATGGTGATCCAAGCCTGCAAGCAAGTGGAAGAACTGATGATTCAGGTGATTACTTTATTTGTAGTGCTGATGGTGCTGCTCATCCAAATGGAGGTACTTCAGAACCAGATAGTTGGCACGTAGGTGACTGGGTAATATGGAATGAAGATTTAGGCACTGGCGGATTATGGCAAAAACTAGATAATACTACGGTTTTATCCGGAGGTGGTACCACTAATAGCATAGCTAAATTTACTGACAACGAAACAATAGGTGATAGTCTTTTAAAAGACACTGGCACCCTTGGTTATATTACTAGCAACAGTGAGTTATTCCAACTACAAGGAACAACTGCTTCAGGCTATGCTGAGATTGATATAGGCAATGATTTAAACGATAAACTTGTTATAGGATCTATAGGGTCAACATATTCTGCTGCTGATTGGGCAAATTCTACTTATATTTATAATAATGGCACAGGTAGAAATATGTATTTAAAGTCTGTAACTGATATGATGTTTTTTGCTGGTGGTTTGGCTTTAGCTCAAATAAGAATGACCGTAAAAGCAAGCGGGAACGTCGGGATAGGTACGGATAGTCCTGATACTAAATTAATGGTGTCTGGTGAAATTTTAAGTGAAAACAGTAATGGAGGTTATTTTGTAAGTACTAGAGTTCCTTCAAGTTCTTCTAGACCTACTTTAAATTTTTATGGAACGGCTTTAGATATAAACTATGTAACAGGTTACGCAGGAAGTGGAGCTTCAACTGCTATGACTATTCTCTCTGGCGGCAACGTCGGGATCGGGGAAACATCTCCTAAAGCTAAATTAAATATTACAGGTGTTTCTGGAGGTCCAGCAGTTCCTATTTCTACTTCATCAGCTGGGATTATTAGAATTGAATCTGGAAATGGAGGGCAAGCTTTGGATATTGGAGCGCAAGGCGCTTCTCCTTATAGTATGTGGTTGCAAGTTGGAAATGCAAGTAATTCAACAGGAGATACTTATCCTATTTTATTAAACCCACTTGGCGGCAACGTAGGGATCGGGACGACTAGCCCTGAAGCAAAACTAGATATTACTAATGGAGCCGGTAAATTTTGTGTTGACTCTAAAACGCACGCGCTAACTAATGCTTTTACAACATGCCTTACTGTAAACTTAGATAGCCACACTGGTTGTTATGTAACTTTAACTTGTTTTGGCGATTGGGGATCTCATAGCTCTGCGGCATATAGAGGGGAATTCTTTTTACAAAATGGAGCTAATAGTTATAATGAGCCTGGTATAATATTAAGACAGACGATAATACATCTGTTGGAACAGATCAAATAGTGTGTCAATTATTAGACCCTACAGGTACAGGAAATCCTAAAGACTTTGCTATTCAAATAAGAACTACAGCTACTTCTGGAACCACCGGTTTTACAGGGCAATTAACATATACCGTTCAAGGTAAATTTAACTCAATAACATAAGAAATGGCTGATCAAATTAAACCAGTAATACAAATAAACGAAGGTAAGGTTGGTATTGATGTAACTACTCCTTTTTCAAAACTACAAGTAGGTGATCCAACGGTGCAATCACAAACTATGCTTACCGTGGCGAGCATGTACACGGCTACGCCTCCTGCTTTAAATTTTAGAACAGGACATCCCAGTACTAGCGATATATGGAACATGGCTCAAATCAGGGGTGATGATGACGGTAATTTTAGTGGTAGATTAGAATTTCTTACAAGAAGCGCTGCAAGTTCTGGCAGCACTACTGAACCTGTAATAAGAATGGTTATTGACGACGACGGTAATGTTAGGTTTAACAATTACAGCGCAGGTTATCTTAAAACAGATGGCTCAGGTAATATAACAGCTGAATCTGGAATACCAGGTACAGGAACTTTTCTACCACTTGCTGGAGGAACAATGACTGGGAATATTACTTTACCTGGAGAAGAAAATAATACTTTTAAAATAGGTTTCACTGGAGCATCTGCAACTTCAGGTTTATCGACAGTAGATCAAAGTGGAGCGGGTTTATATATAGGAGCAAATTCAAAACTTAATAATTCTGGTGTTGTTGTTTATAATAATTCTGCATTACCAAGTAGTGGTATTTATTTTGATGGATGGAATGGTGATGATATGGAATTTTATACTGGAGCATCAGGAAATCCTACTAAAAGACTTACTATCTCATCAACTGGCGATGCAACTTTTGCAGGAAGGGGTATTTTTTCTGATAATGTGCAAATAGTGTACACGGGCAGCAAAACTAATGATGCCGGGTTATATATAGAAAACGACAGTGATGACTGGGGTCTCCACGTTAATAAGAACACTAATAATTTTGGCATAAGAATAACTTCAGATGGAGGAAATGCATTTGGGATTTATTCAGATGCTAATGCAGAAAAAATTACTTTTTCAGGAAGTGGTAATGCAACTTTTTCAGGGCAAGTTACTACAAACTCAAGATTTAATTCAACAACTACACAAGCTTTACATTTTCCCAATTATACTGGGTCAGGTTGGCAAATAGGTGCAGACGCTACAGCGGCTGGAATGTACATTTATAATGAAAATGGTACTTATGCAATGAAACTTACCAGTGGAGGTAACGCAACTTTTGCAGGTAGTGTAACTACTGGAGGCAGTGTAACTACTGGAGGCAATATATTAACTTTAGCTCAAGTTGGAATTGGAACTACAAGTCCTCAATCTTTTGCTAGAGTAGATGTTAGATCAGGCGGCGGTACTGGTAATGTTGGTATAGCGTCTTATGGTTACAATGGAGCAGGAGGACGTGCAATTTTGGGTCAAGGTTATGCGGTTGATAATACTGTAGCTGGAACTTCTACAGGTGTTTATGGCCTTGCTAACGGAGGAAGAACAATTGCTGGGTCTATTAATATAGGTGGTTATTTTGCAGCTTCAGGAAGTGTAAATAACTATGCTATAATAACAGGTGGCGGTAATGTTGGTATAAACAACTCTACTCCCACATTTGGTTTAGATGTAGTAGGTACAGCTAGAGTTACTGGTGATACACAATTTGTAACACAAAGCACCACCGACGATTCAACTAAAGTAGCAACAACTGCTTTTGTTAAAAACATACTAGCAGAGCAACCAGCTGGTTTAACATTTTTAGGAGACTGGAATGCAGCTACAAACTCACCGGCATTAGCAAGTGGTGGCGGTGAACTAGCAAACGGTTCATCAACTAGTTTGGCAACTGACAAATTAATAGATAGTGCGGCAACTTTTTCAAGTGATGGCATTACAGCAAACACTGATAGAATTAGGTTAGTACAAGCAAATGGAAATATAGAGTTTGTGGTTATAACTGCTATAGATAGCGATACACAACTTACTTTAGCATCTAATGCTGTTACAGCAACAGGTGAAACATATATAGTTGAAGCATCACCGTTCTTAAGCCCAGAAGGTGGTTATTATATAGTGAGTACAACTGGTGCAACATCTTTAAATGGAATAACTGATTGGACCGCGGGTGATTGGGTTTTAATAGCTACAAACAATGAATTCCAAAAAATAGATAATACATCTATATTAACTGGACAAGGAGCTGAAGATAAAATAGCTAAATGGGCTACTTCAAGTGGTAATCCATCTGTAACATTAGCTTCAAGCTCTATTACAGATACAGGTTCTGCTGTAACAATAGATAATCCAACAACAATAGAAGGTCAAACGGTTGTTAACGGACTTTTTACCGTAAATGTAGATTCGGATAGTACATTACTTATTGGCAATGGAGGCACGAATGCTACTATGCTAAGATCAGATACAGGCCAAGAGCTTTATATTGGTGCTAACGGCACTAGTTATTCTTTTAGATGTCAAACTAACAATGACACTACCTTTGATAATGGCAATGTTGGGATTGCCACTGATTCTCCTCAAACTAAACTACAAATTGGTCCTTTAACAGGAGGTGATGGTACAGCGCAAGAAAGACTTAGATTAACAGGTGATTACACAGCCGCAGGCTCTGGGGCACTTTTAAGATTTACAAACCAACATAACTCTGGAAGTAATCCTAACACTGGAGAATATAATCTCGCTGGTATAATAGGATATGATTATCAATCTGATTGGGGTGGTGCAATAGGATTTCAAACAGCACCTAGCTCTAGTGGAGGAGGTAATCTTGTAACTCGTATGATTATTGATCAATTTGGCGACGTCGGGATCGGAGAAACAAGTGTTGATGCTAGGTTACATATAACTGCTTTAGCTTCTAATGGAATAAGTAACGTAAAATTAGAAAGCCCTGGTGCTTCTAAATGGGCTTTTGGTATTCCAGCTGGTCAGACTTACTTTGCTTTAGATGATGTTAACGATAATTTAACAACCCCTAAATTAGTTGTATTAAAAACTTCAGGCAACGTCGGGATCGGGACGACTACTCCTGGACAAAAGCTACATATAAACGATGGAAGTACAGTTACTACTACAGACGCAAATAATATGTTGCTTCTTACTAGAGATAATCACTCCTATATAATGTTTAGCTGTCCAGATGGAAAAGATAGCGGACTACATTTTCATAATACAACTGACAGTAGCTTTGTGGGTAGAATAGCATATGACCACAATTCATCAGGTGACAATATGCTGTTTACGGTTAACTCAAGCGAAAGAATGCGTATTGATTCGGCTGGAGCAATAAAATTCAATACTTATACACTGACCCAGCAAACTGGCACATCTGCTTATCTTTTAGGTGTAGATGCTTCAGGTAACGTAGTTCAATCAACAAATATACCAGCAGGAACAGGAGGTAGTGCAGGTCCTTACTTGCCACTAGCTGGTGGCACAATGACTGGTGACATAAGCATGTCAAACGGTGAAAGAATTAGATGGAACGCAGATAATCCATCAGGAGGGTTAAGTATCCATAGTAACGCTTCTAATTCATTTATAGAACACACAGGAACTGGTTATTTTTCAATATCAAATGACTGCACGGGTGGCGTTCAAACAGATATAAATATTACTAACTATGCAAGAAACCAAACTATAAGATTTAGAGCAGATAATGGAAATCCTGAAGGCACTACTAGTTGCGAAATTCGTGACTACTTTTTCTTAGATGGATCAGCTGCAACTTATTCTAGTGGCGCATCAACAGCTGTTTACACTGTTTTTCCAGATTTAAGTTATCTAGTTTTAGGTACCGGAAGAGACCTTCAAATATATCACGATGGAACACATAGTTTAATAAAAAACACTACAGGTAATTTATATATACTAGATGATGGTTATATTGAAATAGGCAATGGTGCTGAGTTAAGTGCAGGTTTTGTTATAAATGGTGCAGTAAATTTATATTATGATAATAGTTTAAAATTAGCTACATTTAGCGGTGGCGCAAGGGTTTATAGCAGTTTAAAAATATCTTCTGGTAGTACTGACTACTTTGA
>Ga0209090_10002253_pt1 | contig 12213 bp, 7 predicted proteins | sample ArcticOcean_MG_C_9_FD_187432 | JGI IMG/M metagenome (GOLD analysis project Ga0209090, IMG submission 187432) | Marine microbial communities from western Arctic Ocean - ArcticOcean_MG_CB2_152 (SPAdes) (version 2) | ecosystem: Environmental > Aquatic > Marine > Oceanic | place: Arctic Ocean... | reverse complement strand
ATTATGCTATTTCCCCCAATATGCTTTTGAGTCTGCACCCGGAATATGTCATGTATCACACAGTTTGGCCAGATGGCGTTGACAAATGCAATGTTACCTGTTCTTGGCTTTTTACAAAGGATGTTGTTGAATCCGGAAAATATAATACAAAAGATGCCATCGATTTCTGGGATATGACCAATAAACAAGATTGGTACATATCTGAATTATCACAACTGGGTATTCAATCAAAAAAATATTCCCCGGCGCCTTACTCGGGGCAAGAAAGTTTGTTGGCTGCTTATGATAAATATTATTTAGAAAACGTAGGCTAATAAAAAAAGAGTTCTCTTTTTTATTAGCCTACGTATATATTTTAGAGTTGATCTAAGATGGATATAGGAAAACATATAGTGACAAGCATATAAGGTTGGTTTGATGCTATGCCCCTTCTCTTAAATGATTTAGGTGCCAAGGTAAAAGATCAAATGGTACTACTTGAAAGGTAACATTTAAATTCATTGAATATTTTTCCGTTTTTCTTTCGTATCCCACTACAAAAAATGTAATTTTCCCACCGCTTTTTGAGCAATAATTAATATTTTTCGATCCGGTAGCTCAGCTGGTAGAGCAGTGGCCTTTTAAGCCATTGGCCGTGAGTTCGAGTCTCACCCGGATCACTGGAAAAACCCTGTCTATATTGACGGGGTTTTTTTAATCCATGTTTAAATGATTGAACTGAATCCCATTCAAGATGAATTCCGTCAATCGCAAACCCTAAGAGCACATCTTTGATTTCAACAACAAGCATTGCCATGCAGTATGGCTCCAAACCACTTTTTGAAGATATTTCCGTCACTTTTTCTAAAGGTAATCGATATGGCCTCATAGGCGCAAACGGATCCGGAAAATCTACTTTAATGAAAATATTAACCGGTGAAGTTGACCCAACTTCAGGAACGGTAAAAATTGATATTAATGAACGTGTTGCCAAATTAAACCAAGATCATTATGCCTATGAAAAAATTGTTATTTCAGATTGCGTCATTATGGGGCATGGGGATTTATGGAAAGTAAAAGAAGAACGGGATAAAATTTACGCCTTGCTTAATATGTCCGAAGAAGAAGGAATGAGAGTGGCAGATTTGGAATCTGAATTTGCAGAAATGGACGGTTATATGGCCGAATCACATGCTGGAGATTTACTCTTGGGTGTGGGCATTCCTTTAGAGCAACATGATGAACCCATGAGTTCGTTAGCACCAGGAATGAAACTTCGTGTTTTACTAGCCCAAGCCCTATTTGGAGATCCGGGTATTTTACTCTTGGACGAGCCCACTAATAATTTGGACATTAATACAATTCGTTGGTTAGAAGAAATTTTAAACTCTCGAAATAGTACCATGATTATTATTTCACATGATCGTCATTTCCTAAACAGTGTTTGCACACATATGGCAGATCTCGATTATGGCGAACTTAGATTATACCCTGGAAGCTATGATGATTTTATGACGGCATCGACGCAAGCACGAGAAAGACTGTTTTTGGATAATGCAAAGAAAAAAGCAAAGATTGATGAATTACAATCTTTTGTCAAACGATTTTCTGCAAATGCATCCAAAGCAAAACAGGCAACATCTCGCGCAAATCAAATTAGTAAAATTAAATTAGACGATATTAAAAATTCTAGTCGAGTTTATCCTTTCATTCGTTTTAAACAACATTCCAAAGTTTTCAATACAGCATTGAATGTGAAGGATTTAAACAAAGGATACGATACTCTTTCTGTTTTAAAAAAATTTAATATTTCAATTGAGTCTGGCGAAAGACTTGCCATAATTGGAACCAATGGGATTGGGAAAACGACGCTCCTGAGTTGCTTGGTTAATGATTTACCACCAGACGGTGGCACCATTAAATGGTCTGATAATGCCGTCATCGGATATTTTGCCCAAAACCATAGTCAAGATTTTAATTCAAACATGTCACTCGTTGATTGGATGGCACAATGGAGTCAAAAGGGGGATGATATGCAAACAATTCGGGGAACATTAGGTCGCTTGTTATTCACTCAAGATGATATAAATAAACCTGTTCGTGTATTGTCAGGTGGTGAACAACGTCGCATGTTATTTGGGAAAATTATTTTACAACGCCCAAACGTGATTATCATGGATGAACCAACAAATCATTTAGATATGGAATCCATTGAGTCTCTCAACTTGGCATTAAGTGGATTTGATGGCACAATTATTTTTGTGAGCCATGACAGAGAATTTGTTTCTTCATTGGCTACGAGGATTATTGAATTAACACCGGAAAAAGCTAAAGAACACAGCCGCGGATATGATGATTACCTACATAGTTTGGGCGTTGAATAAAAACATCAAATAATTTCATTCCCAGACCGCCAAAATTTATAACATCCAATCCTCTATTGGTTGTTATTGTTCTACTTGGCGTAGATACTTATCCACCAGCATTTGCATATAATGGTGTTTTATTATTATATTTATATTCTATTCCACATACAATCACTACTTAAAAAGAGGACAAAATGATGAGAAAAGTGATACTGTTTGGGAGCGGATTGATATCTTTCCTTTTCGCCACCACAATTAATATACCGTCAGATTATACGACTATCCAGGAAGGTCTTAACGCTTCGGTTGATGGAGACACTGTACTCGTTGCGCAGGGGACTTATTCCGAAAACTTAATTCTTGATAATGAAATAGTTCTGGCCAGTCATGCCATATATGATGACCTAGGTACCGAATGGCTGGATAATGATAACATTAATAATACTATAGTTAATGGCGCCCATAATGGAAGCTGCCTGGTTATCAAGGACGGCAGTTATGTTCCTACTTTTGATACTGAGCCGACGATTTTTGGATTTACCTTTCAGAATGGGACAGGAACAAATATGATGGTAACTAAATGTGGTGTTACAAAATCGGACCGATCCGGTGGTGCAATCCTGATTTATAAAGCTTACCCGAAAATCAATTACAACCGGTTTATGAATAATGGGACTGCCGGTGAGACGGGACAAAATACTACAAATGGAGGCGCCATCAGTCATTTTGCTGATGAGGATGTCGAGTTTGATGAGGATAGAAATCTTTCTTCTGGTGAATTAACCCATGTAGATTTTGCTGACTTTGATGCTATAAGGGATTTTATCTTAGAAAGTACTCCAGATTCAGATGAATCAAATTCCAGCCGGGATATACCGGGAGAGCTAAATATTCAGAATAATTATTTTGAAGGGAACAGCAGTGGTGATGGTGAGAATTTTTATTCTTTTGGCTATGATGGGGATATTGATGTGAGTTATAGTGTTTTTGAAGATATAGACTGTGAATCAAATACTGTAAATGATTTTGTACTTAAATCAATAGAAGATGAAGCTAATTATGTTCAAAATGAAATATCCGGTGTTTGTATAGAATCCAATTCATTTTATGTATCTGCTAATGATGGCAACGATAATAACGATGGTACAGAGACCAGTCCTCTAAAAACAATTGGTCACGCTCTAACACTTGTAAAAGATGATGGAACTGTTACCACTATTAATCTTAATTCAGGAGTTTACTCACCATCATCAAATGGAGAACATTTTCCAATTGTTCTTCCGGATAATGTACACTTGATCGGAGATAATCTTCAGCCCACAGTACTAGATGCTGAAGCGAATGCAAATAAAGAAGCAGCGACCATGATCATCAAAGAAGTTGAAAATGTAAGAGTAGCTAATTTGACCTTAACCGGTGGCTACTCTGAAGGTCATGGGTGTACTGGAGGCGGAGGGCTTCTATTGGCTGCTAATGACATGTTCAATTTAGAGACAGAGGATGGAACCAATATTGCCTCGACATATCCGGTTATTGAAAATGTGATCATTGAGAATAATCACTCACATAATGGTGGTGGAATGGCCTTCTTTCGGGTAGATGGTCCTGTTTTGAACAATGTTATTATAAGGAACAATACAGCAACCGCATTTGGTGGAGGGATCTTCTCATACGTCTCAACCATAACGATGACAAGTGTGACTATTACTGGAAACCAAAACCAGGGGGAAGGTCAAGGCGGCGGGATAATGTTGGCAAATTCTCGAGGCACATTTGATAACATGACCATAACAAATAATACTGCGGTCGGAGCCCATGGCGGTGGAATATGGACCAATAATAGTGGTGGCCCTGATAGCTATGGTGGTTGGACCATGACAAACTCGACCATCAGCGGAAATGCCAGTGAAATGTTTGCAGGTGGCATTATGTGTGCATGGTCGCACCCAACCCTTATTAATTGTACAATTACTGGGAATACAGCATGGTGGGGCGGTGGTGGAATTTTTGGTCTCGAAGGTGGTTTCACCTTAAAAGAGTCCATAGTCAGTAATAATTGGTCCTCCGGTAGTGGTGGAGGTATCAATGTATGGGGCCCAATTAGTGGTAATGATGGAGTGGTCATTGAAGATTGCATAGTGTCTGGAAATGAAACCGACAGTAATGGTGGTGGAATGCAACTCGATGAAGATGTTGACGCTATCGTCACACGTACTTCCGTTGTTAATAATTATGCTTCAGGAAATGTTGGTGGAATTGATGTTATGAATACATCTGCAACGATGAACAATGTTACTGTTAGTAGAAATACATCAGGAGGTGGTGGTGGCGTAGGTATCACTGACGCTAATGTCGATATAACCAATTCAATTATCTGGGAGAATACTGGCAATGAAATTCAAGGTTCTGCCACTGTCACTTACAGCGATATTGAAGGAGGATATGGCGGTGAAGGCAATATCGATGCTGATCCACTCTTCACGGATGCTAATAATGGTGATTATACCTTACAAGCTCCCGATTCACCATGCATTAATACAGGAACGGCAGATCTAAATGGCGATGGAACTGAAGATATTACTGATTATAATGGTTCAGCCCCGGATATGGGAGCCTTTGAATCAAACCTGCCTGCACCTACAGGTTTTCAATATTTTCTCCAAAGTGCCTCAGTGATGTTATGGTGGGACCCAAGTACAGATGAAAACTTTCAATACTTTTTATTGGAAAGATCTACAGATGATCTATTTGTTGAAAATGTAGTCTCCAATTATCTGACGAGTAGTTTTTATACTGATGAAGATCTAGAATTCAATACGTTATATTTCTATAGAGTTTCTTATTTCTCTACTGAATGGAGTGAGCACTCAGAAACTATAGCTCTAGTATTGGAAAACCTGGATATCTCAAATGGAGATAATTTGCCAATATCCTATAAAATCCATCAGAACTATCCAAATCCATTTAATCCAGTGACAACTATCCGCTATGACCTTCCTGAAGATGGACTGGTTAATATTACCATCTATGATATGATGGGACGGCAGATAAGTACCCTGTTCAGTGGGCAGCAAACGGCAGGATATAATATTGTCCAGTGGAATGCCACCAACACCTTTGGTGAAGCAGTATCTGCCGGGTTGTATTTATATACTATACATGCCGGAAAGTTCACACAGACCAAGAAGATGGTACTGCTAAAATAAGTTTACCCTTTCTACAACAAAAAGCCCCACGAAAGTGGGGTTTTTTGTTTGCCTAAAAGCTACTGGATAGGGTGTCTCTAAATTTTTTCTTCTAATTTTGGCAACGCTGAATTATTAGATATACTATGATTTATGTATTTGTATCTATATTTGTGACAATTTTCATTTCACTTACTAATTATTAAGAGGACAAAACAATGAAAAAAGTGATACTGTTTGGGAGTGGATTGATTTCTGTCCTTTTCGCTACCACAATTAACATACCATCTGATTATACAACCATCCAGGCAGGTATTAATGCTTCGGTTGATGGAGACACTGTGCTTGTTGCACAGGGGACTTATTCAGAAAACCTCATTCTTGAAAAAGAAATAGTCCTCGCCAGTCATGCGCTAAATGATGACCTTAATACCGAATGGATCAATAATGAAAATATTCAAGAAACCATCATCAGTGGTACCTCGGAACCAGTCGATCCAGATTATGGAAGTTGCCTGGTTGTTCGGGATGGTAATATTGCACCCACAATTTTAGGCTTCACCTTTCAAGATGGTATTGGCACTGCTATGGTGGAAAACGATACATGCGAAATAGTTGTCCAACGCCCGGAACGATCCGGTGGAGCAATCCTGATATTTAAAGCTTATCCAACCGTCATGTATAATCGATTCATAAATAATGGTAGCGCTCAATCTGATAGTGGTAGTGGTTCAATCAATATCGCAAATGGTGGTGCAATTGCTCAATTCAGTGATGAGGATGTTGAGTTTGATGAAGATAGGAACAACGCCAGAAGAATCCGTCACTCAAGCCGGGACATACCGGAAGAGGTCAATATACAAAATAATTATTTTGAGAATAACAGCAGCGGAGATGGTAAGAATTTTTATTCCCGAGGGTATGATGGATTCATCGATGTAAGCTACAGCATTTTTGAAGATATTGATTGTGAGTCAAACAGTGTTAATGAGTTTGTACTTAAATCAAAAGAAAAAGAAGCAGTGTATATCCAAAATGATGTTTCCGGCAATTGTATAGAAGGAAATTCATTTTATGTTTCTATGGATGGAAATAATAACAACCCTGGAACAGAATCTCAGCCTTTTAAGAATATTGGCCATGCTCTAAGTCTAGTAAAAAATGACTCAACCACTATAACCACAATTTATGTTGCAGATGGTGTGTTTTCGCCATCGACAACGGGTGAACAATTTCCAATTATTCTTCCAGATTATGTTCATTTGATTGGCACCAGTCGAGAAACTTCAATATTAGATGCAGAAGCTGATTTGGAGAAAGAAAGCCGAGTGATTAAAATAGTGGAAGAATGTGAAAATATTAAAGTAGCAAACTTTACAATAACAGGTGGAAATGCCGTAAGTGCCGGATGTATTGGCGGTGGTGGAATTCTTGTAACACATCCTGATCTTGAATATGTTTATGATGGACCAGTTAGTCCTGTTAACGCAGTCTTCGAGAATTTGATCCTTACAGATAATACTGCAGCTGCCGGTGCTGGAATTTCTATTTGGCGAGTGTCTGGTCCAACTTTGTCGAATCTTATTATTCAGGAGAATACTTCAGAACATTATGGTGGTGGATTAATGATTTTTTCAGCTACTGTATCAGTGACGGATATAACAGTTACTGGGAATAATTGCTATAGAAATGATTCTGTTGGTGGCGGAATGATAATTAATAATTCAGAAGCGACGTTGACAAATGTTACTGTAAATGATAATACAGCATCTTATGGCGGTGGGATATTTATCCTTGATACTGATGCCGCATTAATAAATTTAACAGTTAGCGGGAATACTGCTACATTTTTTGGTGGTGGATTGTTTGTAGGGGCAAATACCAATCCCATACTAACTAATTCAATTATATGGGGCAATGATCCAACTCAAATTCAGGGATTAGGAACACCAACAATTACTTATAGTGACATACAAGGTGGATGGAATGGTATAGGTAATATTGATTCAGACCCATTATTCTGCAATCCCGATAGTAGTGATTTTACTTTAACAGAAAATTCCCCGTGTGTTGGAACAGGCGAAAGTGGTGCGAATATGGGAGCGTTGGGTATCGGCTGTGATGCCTTATCGAATGATGAGAATACTTCTATAACTCCAATAAGTTTTGTACTTCACCAAAACTATCCAAATCCATTTAATCCAGTGACAACTATCCGCTATGACCTTCCTGAAGATGGACTGGTTAATATTACCATCTATGATATGATGGGACGGCAGATAAGTACTCTGGTCAGTGGACAGCAAACGGCAGGATATAATATTGTCCAGTGGAATGCTACCAACACCTTTGGTGAAGCAGTATCTGCTGGGTTGTATTTATATACTATACATGCAGGAAAGTTCACACAGACCAAGAAAATGGTATTACTTAAATAGGTTTACCCTTTCTACAACAAAAAGCCCCACGAAAGTGGGGTTTTTTGTTTGTGGGGATAGTTAGGTAAATATCACTACTATTATATATAAGGTTTTATTATTACTCATTATTGATCCTTTTATTAAATAGAAGATTATAATGTTCCATGCTCCTAGTATACATAGGTATTAATTCATCATCTAAATAAACTTCCTTTTCCAAATAAGGATTGAAACCCGTTGACTCTTCTACTCGGTTGTACCAATATGGTGCCCACATACCATCACTGTCCCGTTTACCGGCAGGCCAATTCAGCATTCTTTCTGAAAATTCAATTCCAATTCTTTTACACAGTTTTTTAAGCATCATCTCCGGATTTATTAAAATATCTTTTGCATCTAAAATCGGGGGTGTTTCTCCTGTCATATCTTCCACCATTTTCAATAGTTCTGACTGCTGTTCGAATCCTAATAATCGTTCATTTTCCACCGGGAAGCGTTTACCATAACTTGCTATAACTTGCTTGGGATCCCGGATTAAAAAACAATTTGTTACACCTTTAATCCAAGAAATGTCACACCCTTCCAAATTATGTTGCGCCATCTGCTTCTGATACCAAATAGGTTTGCTGTCAGGAATTTCTCCCGTGCACATGTCAGCCACTTTTGCCCAATCTGTACTTTGGGACGCAATTATTTCTTCTTTCCCGGGATGATCTATTTTGGTCTTATATAAATAATGAGCATAAAATGGTTCATCGGCTACGACTGTATCATGCCTATTCTCAAATGCCCGCATCATAGCCGTAGAAAGATTCCGCGGGCCGGACCACATGGCAATTCGGATACCCTTCATGATGCTTCAACCAATTTTTCAATGTCCAACGCATACCAGTTTTGCAAGGATTCTGTAATGGATCCGCGAGTGCCGTCACCGACAGTTTTACCATCAACCGATATAACCGGAATCACACCTGCAAATGTTCCGGTAACAAAGACCTCATCAGCAGTATGTACATCTTCTACATTAAAATTCTTTTCATAAACGGGAATATCATATTCTTTACACAATCGTATGATACTTCCACGGGTCACACCATTCAGGCAATATTCACCAGTTGATGTCCATACTTTTTCACCTCGCACAATAAAAAAATTAGTGGAATTGCACGTGGAAACAAAATCATGTGGGTCCAGCATGAGCCCTTCATCCACCCCGAGTTGATCTGCCTCAATGCAGGCAGCAATGCAATTATGTTTACTCAATGAATTGATTCGTGGATCCTGAATTGAATGGTCCCGTTTGGTTTTTACAGTAGCTAGAGTTAATCCCACTTTTTTTATTTCTTCACTAGCTATTTTGTATTCCGGAATGATAACAACTGTCGGCTTACCTATGGTCACTTTTGGATGCTGGTATGGTGTTTTTTTAATACCACGAGAAACGATGAGACGAATATGGACATCCGAATCCATATCATTTATATTGATTGTTTTTTGTAATGCTTCAGCCATTTCATCTTTTGAAACCCCAATATCCATAGCAATCGATTTCGCTCCTGAAAAAAGCCGATCCAAATGATCATCCAGATGAATCAGTGTCCCTTTATGGAGCCTAATCCCTTCCCATACACCATCACCGAGAAGATAACCACTATCCATGACCGATATCTTTGCTTCTGACCGATGAAAGAATTCACCATTGATGTAAATCTGAATGTCGTTATTTCGTTTGTCAATATCGTAGTCGTGTGTGGATGCCATTATTTTGATTCCTGGATTTGCCTTAATCTTTCAAATACAATGGCAGAAACTGCCGCGCTAACATTCAAAGAATTTGTTTCACCCTGCATAGGAATCGTTGCTTTGAAATCGCAGGATTCCAGAACTTTTTCCCGGATACCTTTTCCTTCGCTTCCAACGACGATGACCGTTTTCCCTTTATACTCAATCTCATGCCAAGGTTTCGCATCAATGCTGTTTTCCAGTCCCACTATCCAGAACCCGTTGTCTTTTAATTGCTGGAATTCATTTTTCAAATTGGTAACCTCGTATAAAGGCATATTTACAAAAGCCCCTTGGCTCACTTGCAAAACCGTATCTGTAATAGGTGCTGAATGGTGTTTTGGAATTATTATACCATTTATACCAGCACATTCTGCTGTCCGAATAATTTGCCCAAAATTCTGAGGATCTTCAATTTGATCCAATACTAATAAGCAAATTGATTCTTTTTCTGAATAATCCGGCAATTCATTTTTAGCAATGCTTCCATCTATAACCAAGGCAATTCCTTGAGTTCGCCCCTCTGGATACTTCTGAAAAAATCCTGGCTTGGTATAAAGTTTGGGTTGAAAAGTCAATTCACTAACCAGACGCATTAAATAATCATCTTTTTCAGCTCTTCCATTTCTAACGATATCAATTTTTGAAACAGTAAATCGTTTAGATTCTAAAATTGCAATTGTATTGTTAATTCCATATATGGTGAATTGTGTTTTCTGGTGTTTTTTCATGTTTTTATCCTAGTGCTAATTTTCATTCACATTCATTGGTGGGCAATAAAAAATATAAGAAATATTATAAAGCCGGAATTGTTAAAAAAACTTTGGATGAAAAAAGTCAGAGAAGGTGAAAATAAGCCTTAATTTTTACGCCGTTTAGGGCCCATAGCTCAACGGTTAGAGCAGTAGACTCATAATCTATTGGTTCGGGGTTCGAATCCCTGTGGGCCCACGTCAAATTCCCCCGTTATGAAAGAACGTCTTTAATGGGGGAATTCTTTTTAATTCAGCTGAAATTCAAGGCTTAATTAATTCGATCGCTCATACAAAATTTACCTTATTCAAAAGCTGAACATTAACAATCTCTATAACATTTAATTATGAGATATTCACCCACTGCTATTTAGCGGGTTATTATGCTAATCATAGAACATTTTTTGTAATTCAGTTTGGTGGAAATTAGATTTAACTTACACAACACTTGGCAAAGTTAATTGATAGATATGAAACCAATATTTTTAAAATTAGGTATCTCTTTTATATACCTTACACAACTGCACGCTGTTGATTGGGGTAAGCTAGATTCACTTGATGGAAAATATTTTCTTGATGGAAATTTGTTCACCGGACAAGCTATAAAACATCTTAATACAGGCCCCATGAAAGGAGACTTTCAGGATGGTATTCGCCATGGTCTTTGGCTAAAATTGAATCGGATTGGAGAACCGATTATGATTGGGCATTACGAAATGGGCTTAAAGCATGGAGAATGGAAACAATGGTACGATGACGAGAGAAAAAGACGTAAAGAATTAGAAACTAATTTCATCCAAAATAAATATGATGGCCCCTATAAAGAATGGTATGAAAATGGAAAAAAATCAATCTTTGGGACTTATGTTAATGGATTGGAACATGGAAAGTATGAGGAATGGTATGAGAATGGGAAAAAAGCACTAAAAACAGTGTACTTTAATGGTATTCCTGATGGGAAATATAAAGAATGGCATGAGAATGGGAAAAAAGGATTGGTTATTGTCTTCAAAGATGGAGGGAGAAATGGCACCTGGACCCAATGGTATGAAAATGGGAAGAAAGAGATGACTGTTGAATACGTAAATGATGTTCCCTGGGGAAAAGCTAAATTCTGGTTTGAAGATGGTTCAATTCAAGGGCAAGGAACTATAAAAGATGAAGTTCCTGGTGGTGGATGGCTCGTTGAAGATGATTTCGGAATATTACAAGTTTTTAAATAAAAAGACAAAGAAATAGCAAAAGTTTGTGGTGAAATATTTTAAATATATCGTAATTGATATTCTCAATTTACCCATCATATTCCTAAGTTTTCCATTTTGACCATAAAAAGGAATAAAAAAATAAAGGCGAACATTGCGATAATTAAACACTCGTTTATAGATCATTTGCCACCCAATTATTTTTCTTGGAAACTCTGCTACGATTATTTGCTAAAATCAAGTAATATTAGAAGTTAAGAATTCTAGTAAAATGACTGATAATCTCTTGGTTCGGAATTCCCCGACAGCCATCCCACATGCTAGAAGAGAGTTGGGAATATCTGTGGGCCAAAAATGTCCTTTAATTTTACTGTTTTTCTTAGCCACTCTTTAACCTGATCTTGAGACTTTACATAATGAGAAAAATCATTTTACTTTCTTTTTCCATCAGTTTTCTTTTCTCGATTGATGGAAAAATTGTATTCTATGATGGAACAACAATTGATGGCCAAATCAATTCAGTGAAT
>Ga0209090_10002249_pt1 | contig 12228 bp, 9 predicted proteins | sample ArcticOcean_MG_C_9_FD_187432 | JGI IMG/M metagenome (GOLD analysis project Ga0209090, IMG submission 187432) | Marine microbial communities from western Arctic Ocean - ArcticOcean_MG_CB2_152 (SPAdes) (version 2) | ecosystem: Environmental > Aquatic > Marine > Oceanic | place: Arctic Ocean... | reverse complement strand
TTCATCGTCGAGGCGCACGTAAAAAATACCTCGACTCTCGTCCTCGTCGTCCTCCTCCCCGTTCTTTATTATTCGTTGTTGTATCGCGACGTTCGGATGCGTTCGTATTCCATTCACTCTTCCCCAGTTGAGTAACGTTTCGATGATGATGGTGTTGTTGTTGTTGATGTTGTTGGTCGTCATTTCATCATCATCATCATCATTCGCGCGTCGTCACACGTAATACCATCGTTCCCGTGCGCTACTGATGAATGAAGAAGACTTTTCCACAAATTTTGCTCCTTTTTGCTCCATTTTGCTCCAAAAAATTTTGCTCCAAAAACAACTTCACGAGAAAAAATCTCTCGAAAGAGAAGACAAAGAGACGACGACATAAACGACGACCACGGGAGCAAGCAGCAGAGGAGAAGAAGAAGAAGAAGAAGAAGAAGAAACGCAGCAAAATAATGTCGTTTACGGACCGTAACCCTCTCTCGTTATCCATGCCTCAGCACAAACTGAAACAGTTGACGAAGCAATTGGAACGAGATTGGAACGACGAGGAAGAGAAGAGAAAGAGAGAAGATGTGATGAGGAATGAAAAGAGTAATCCTCTCGCGGAGGAGAGGGGGTCGAGAAACTATTATTACGGTGCAAATAACAACAACAACAACATTAGAGGTGGTGGTGGAAATGGTGCTCTGAGAATAGATAACGTCCTCGTCGAGGACAGACCAAAGCTGGCGTATCTAACTATAGAAGACTTGAAAAAGAAAGCGAAACCGTGGAGAGAGTTTTTCAGCACGGACTATTTGAGAAAGTCGTATAGCGTGCCGAGAACGAAAAGGGAGACGTACGCTCGATTCGATCGAAACGTGTACGAGTATTTAGGGAATTATCGGAGATGTTCGTGGATCATAGCTTTGGCTTTGTTGTATAAAAAACCGAAAGCAATCGCCGGCGGCGTCATCATCTTGAAACTGTACGACGTGTTGCAAGTGCTCGGTCAAACCGTGGCGATACAGGATTCGCACAAGACGGTGATTCAGTTTTTCTTGCAGGTTTTGATTTGGGTGGTGTCGATAGTGACGAGAGTGTTTGCGAGTCTTTCCATGGCGGTAGCGGTGGTGTTTACGATATTGGGATTGCACGCGATATTGAGACGGTTGGACGCACCAAAGCCGACAAAAAGAAACGGAAAAAGAATCTCAGGGGTCGTCTGGGAAACTAAGTCGCCGAGAGAAATGAATAACGCGAATAATAGAGGTGGAATAGGAGGGATCATAGGTAGTTTGATAAATAGGAACAAAACGCAACGGAGGACTTGAGAATGAAAGAAATAAAGAGAGAGAGAGAGAGAGAGGACTATAGCACTCGAGCTTTATTTTTTATTATACACACAGCAGCAGCTACACAATGCGCACAAACAATTATTATTTTTTGCGCAAGACTCCACCATCCGCGGCGAACTTCGTAATACTTTCTCTGACTGGCGCAATCGAGTTCACGGCGCGCATGCCGATACTCCGCAATTGCGTGAAAGGTGCGATGGAACTCAGAGTTGGTCCAAAAATCTTTTGGAGCGTATCCAATCCTATCACCATCGCTGACATTTCTAAGAAACGCGCGTTTTTATAGTTTCGGAGCGTGTTTTCACTTCCAATGTCATCGCCAACAGATATCGCGTTCTCAACCGCATCAATCGCCGCTGCGACGTCTTTAAACCCAAGATTAACGCCTTGACCGCCTAACGGGTGTACCACGTGCGCGGCGTCGCCAATCAAGAGCATTCTGCGGTGAGTCCTCGTACCAGCAATTTTCAATTTGAGAGGGAACGCGCCGCGTTCGGACCCTTTCGCCGTGGCGATGATGTTCGGTGGCGACTCAAACTCGTTTTCTTTCAGCGTTGATTGTAAAATTTCTCTCACTTTACTCTCCATCTTTTTGTTCTTCGCTAAAGTATCGACCGCAAACGAAAATAAATCTTTGGCGAAACTTTCCGCGACAAACATCGAGAAACTCTTCGCGAACCCTCCGTTGATGATTTTCGAATCACGAACTTGCTGCTTGCGAAGCTGATAATTGTACTCTCCGCCTCCATGGATGGCATCGTTGACTTCGCTGGCAAAGTCGTCGTCACTCAGCGCGGTTATGCGCTCAGCTTCTTTCGGCGTGGTTGACCACACGATGTTTGCGTAAATTGGAAACTGAGAATCATCTATATTATTGCTCGACTTCGATTTCCCGTTGCCAATAGGAAGTAAAGCAATCGGTCCGTTTTTCAAAAAGCGCTGGAACGCCGTTTTGGTCGGCCCGTCTAGCTCAACCGTGCCGCACACCGCTTTCTGGTTGTAATCGTACCCAAACGACCGCACCCCGGCGAATCGTTTCATGGCGCCGTTCGGACCATCCGCACCTACAACCAATCGCGCGCTAATTGTCTTCACTTCTTCTTCATATTCGCTGTCCCCGTTAGCGTAGTTACCCGTAGAACTCTTATACTTGACCACTCGAAATGGCGACGATTCCGTCGTCTCTGTACCAACCACGCTCGTCCCCGGCAACAAAAACAAACTTCTTCTCTTCCTCTCTTGTCCTTCTTCTTCCATTTCTTCTCCTTTTTCAAACTCTTCAATCAGTCCGTCGCACAACGCGTTCCGCGTCGCGTCGTTTTCAACCACCACCCCTAGTCTATCTCTGTTCGCCTCTTTTGCTTCGAACCGTACGTATCCTTCGCCAATCGCGTCCCACGCTTGCACGGCGTCAAACTCGTTCCCCAAGTTGGTCTTCTCAATCTGCGTCCACACGCCTCCACACTCGCGCTCTAAAAAGTCAATTGATTCCGGAGTCAACGCAGAGACTCTTGCTTTCGGTTTGTAAGGATTTTCTTGTTGTTGTTGTTTATCTTCTTCTTCTTTCTTTTCTCTTTTCGAGAACGCTCGCGGGTTCCCGTCTAAAACAGCCACAGACAAGTGTTTCGTTTTTGCGCTCATTCGCAACGCCCGCGCGAACGCGACGCCGACGAGCCCCCCACCAACGATGGCGACGTCGACTTTCGCGGGAATCTTCGAATTCTCTATAATAGTCTTCTTCTTCTTTCCGCTCCTCTCTTCTTTTGTTTCTTCCGTATTCGTTGGCGTCGTCGTCGATGAAAAAGCTTTCGCGTCTCTCGGGGAAAACGACGACGACGACGATGAAAACAAAAATCGTTCCATCGTCGTCCTCCTCCTCGCGCCATCGAGACGATGACGATGACTCCGAAAACTCGCAAACGCTCTTCCACGCAACACGAGCAGCACAACCTGATCGGCGACCACCTTTTTTTCTTTCCTCATACTTTCTCTGCTTCTTAGTAATAACTTCTTCTTAATACTCTACTATTTATGAAGAAGACTTTTTGTCGCGACAAAAATCATCGATCGATTTGAGACTTCAGAATTTTCGTCTCTTTTTTTTGCTCTCTTGTTGCTCCTGTGTTATACTACTAAGAAGAATAATACAAATGATCGAGGTGATCTTAAACGACCGACTGGGGAAGAAAATACGCGTGAAGTGCAACGAGGACGACACTATTGGGGATTTGAAAAAGTTAGTCGCGGCGCAAACCGGAACCAGGCCGGAGAAAATACGGTAAGTTTTGATTTGATGATTTGATGACGATTTGTGCTGGAGTCGCTTTTTGTGAATTGGATTTGGAGTTTGGATGTAGAGAAGAAGAAGAAGAACTCTCTTTCTCTCTCTCTTTCTCGTTCTCTTTCTCTCTTGTTCTCTCTCTCTCTCTCTCTCTCTCTCTCTCTGTGTGTGTGTGTGTGTTCGCGCAGCAAAACGCGCGTTTAATGTGTGTTTGGTAAAACTAAAATTCGCTTTTGCTCTTCTCCAACAAACAAACAAACAAAAACAGGATTCAAAAGTGGTACACGATATACAAAGACCACATCACGTTGGACGATTACGAGGTTAAAGATGGGAGCAATTTAGAGCTTTACTATAACTAGGGATAACGTAGATTAGATAGAGCAGACGCGATTTAGTTAGCAGTACATAATAATAATAATAATGACAATAAATACGTAGTACGTAGTTCAGTCATTCAGCCTCGTTCAACTCTAATCCGAGCGCGAACATATACAATCCCGCAAAGATTTTATAGCCAGAGCTATTCAAACTATCTAAACTTTCTCTCATTTTATTCAGGGGCACTTTAATCACCGTGATAAACTCCGACCCTTCGAGCTCTTGTTCCGGGACGACTTTATCCTCGCCTCCGCATTCGTCTTCCTCGTACTCGTCTAAGTTTACGTCCACGGTGACTAAAACTACCGTCTCGTTACTCAGTCCCGGCGAAAGAGCCATGGAGCACGGCGTCGCTTTGGCGTTATATCCGGTATATCCAGTTTCCTCTTTCAATTCTCTCAGCGCGGCTTGTTCAGCCGTTTCGCCTTTATCGATTAAACCCGCGGGAAGTTCAATAGTTTCTTGTTCCATCGGAGGACGAAACTGCCTCACCAACAGCGTTTGCGTTTCACGTTTGGACGATTTCAGTTTCGCAAACACGCACACGGCATCTGCCACCGCGTTTGGATCTTTCGTCGTTCTCGTCGCCGCGTCCCACGTCCGCTGTTCCCCGGTTGGATCGATATACGTTATCGAAGAAAATCTCAGCCACTTCGTTTCCATCAACGTTTTCCACTCGAGCACTTTCGATTTCGACGAACACATCTTAAAAGAAGAAGAAGAATTCATCTTTTCCTGTTCGAGCACCTCTTTCACGTGCACGATTCTTATTCTTCTTTGTCTTCTTCCTCTGTTGTTCTCTGTTTTCTTTTCGTTGTTGTTGACAGACGCTTGAGGAGACCACGACGCTTTCGGTTGTCGTGCGACAAAACGCATCCAAAATGAAGAGATTTTCGTGAAGACGTGTTTCATTTTTGATGATGTGTACGTATGTGGTGGGTACATAGTTTTAGTAGTCTTTTAGAAATGAAACTTTAGCTAAGTGTATTTAATAGTAAGTGTGTGTGTGTCTCTCTTCTTCCTCTCTCTCTCTCTTCCCTCTCTCTCTCTCTCTCTTTCTCTTTCCTCTCTCTTTCATCGTCATACTTTCCTGTCGTAAAACTGATCCAAAGTCTTGGCCGGAATGCGCCTTAAAAGCTCTCGCGGGAAAATCCTCAACAAACTCCACGCCAAATCCAACGCGTCAAAAATCGATCGGCCTTCGTTTCCTTGGTCGATAAACTTTCGCTCAAACTTTTCTAAAAACTCCAAATAAAGCAAATCTTCGCCAGATAAGGCTTCTTCGCCGACGACTGCTCTCATGGCTAACGTATCTTTGCCGATGGCGTAGTTGGCGTACAACTGGTTCGAAACGTCGCCGTGGTCTCTTCTCGTCATCCCTTCCCCGATTGCAGATTTCATCAGTCTCGACAAAGACGGTAAAACGTTAATTGGTGGGTAAATTTGTCGATTGTGCAACTGCCTGTCGACGTAAATTTGACCTTCCGTGATGTACCCGGTCAAATCTGGAATCGGGTGAGTGATGTCGTCGTTCGGCATGGTTAAAATCGGCAACTGCGTAATACTCCCTTTTCTCCCTTTGATTCTCCCCGCTCTTTCGTAAATCGTCGCTAAATCAGTGTACATGTAACCGGGATAACCTCGTCTTCCGGGAACCTCCTCTCTTGCCGCGGACACCTCTCTCAAAGCGTCCGCGTACGACGACATGTCCGTCAAAATGACCAAAACGTGCTTCCCTTTTTCGTACGCTAAATATTCCGCCGTCGTCAGCGCAATCCTAGGGGTGATGATCCGTTCAATCGTTGGATCGTTCGCTAAGTTTAAGAATAACACCGTTTTCTCTAAGCTACCGTTTTCTTCAAAGTCTCTTCGAAAAAAGTTCGCGGTTTCCAAGTTCACCCCCATGGCGGCGAAGACGATGGCGAAGTCGTTCTCGCTTTTGTCCTCCTCCGTCTCCTCCGCCGCTCCGGGTTGTTTCACCAACCCAGCCTGTCGGCAAATCTGCGCCGCAATTTCGTTGTGCGGTAAGCCAGCCGCGGAAAACAAAGGAATCTTTTGTCCTCTCGCGATTGAATTCATCACGTCTATGGTGGATATTCCGGTTTGGATCATTTCTTCTGGATAGGTTCTCTCCGATGGGTTGATCGAACTGCCGTTAATATCTAAATACTGTTCGGCCATAACGTTCGGTCCTCCATCGATAGGTTTCCCACTCCCGTTGAAAATCCTCCCCATCATATCCTCCGCCACTGGGGTGGTCAACACGTCCCCGGTAAACTCTAACGTCGTGTGCTTGCTATCGATGCCGCTCGTCCCTTCAAAGACTTGCACCACCGCGCGTTCCCCGTCGACTTCCAAGACTTGTCCTCTCCTTTTCGTGCCATCGCTCAAAGTGATGTCCACAATCTCCGCGAATTTCGCGTTCTTCACCCGGTCTAAAATCACAAGAGGGCCGGAAACCCCAGTCACCGTTCGATATTCCACTCTCGGTTCGCACGTGAAATCTCTCGTCGCCAAAGAGGCTTGAAGTTGCACTTTGGCGAAATCAGAAGACAACAAAGAAGAAGAAGAAGACATGTTGTTGTTGTTATTCTTCTTCTTCTTAACAGTGTTAGACTATTCTATCGCAGTAAAACTACTCCTTAAAAGTGAGGAGCGAACGAATACTAAGAACGTGTGTTCGTGTGTGTGTTTATTCTATATACGCGAAAGAGACTCTGATATACTTTTTATTGTGTGTGGAAAGAGACGATCCTCCTCAGAATCCTCCAAAAAGAGTTTCCTCTTCACCTCCTTTTTCTCTCAAAAAAGACACCAACAGACCAACACTTTTAACCACAAAACACCAAACAAAACACCTTGCAAGAAAAAAAGTCTTTTTTCTCTTTCTCCTGTTTTGTCTCGCACTTTTGATGAAACAAAAAAGAAAAGAGGAGAAAGTTTTCCACACAACACACAGTTGAGAGAGAGTAGTGTATACTACACACTGACTGACTGACTGACACATATAGTAGTATATATAGTATTAGTATTCCAATACTAATAACACACAAGAGCACAGCGGTGCATACACATCGAGGAATCTTTTTATTCTTCTTCGACGAAAACGAGTTCGACGATGAGGAGGAGAATATGGCCGTCCGCTTTGCGTTTGTTGAAAGAAAAAACTGTAAAGTCGTCGCCGTCTGAATCGTCGTCGTCTGAGTCTTTGAATCTTTTGGTGGACGCGCTCGTGGCTTCTCTGAAGGACACCGCTCCTCAAAACGGAGGATCGAGAAGAGTGATCGCGAGAGAAGACGTGATGCGATTCCTCTCTTCTTCTTCTTCTTCTTCGAGTAACACGAACAACAACGATCGTCTGATTGAGAATTACGCCAGGATTGATGGGACGAAAGACGCGTCGACGTCTTCTTCTTCTTCCGACGATAACGGTGGGAATGAAAGGAAGAAAAAAGTAGTCGTGGTGAACTCGGAGTTTGAGGACGTGCCAAACAGCGCGATTCGAAAAGTGATCGCCTCGCGACTGTTAGCGTCGAAACGCGCGCAGCCGCACAGTTACGTGACTATGGACGTGGACGCATCCGGAGTGGATCGATTTAGGAAGAAAGCCATGCAAGAGCACGAGAAGAAGGTATCCGTAAACGACTGCATTTTATACGCCGCGTCGAAAGCGCTGAGACGAGTAGGGAAGGTGAATTCGAGGTACGATGAAAAAATAGGGAAGAGGATGGAGTTTGACACCGTGGATATTTCGGTAGCCGTAGCAGCACCTTCGGGTTTAGTCACTCCAATCGTGTTCAACACGGACAACAAAAGTGTCTCCGAAATTGGTCAAGACGTTCGTCGATTGGCTGGTAAAGCGAAAGATGGCAAGTTGAAACCGAGTGAAATGATTGGAGGGTCGTTTACGATTTCGAATTTAGGCATGTTCTCGGTGGACTCGTTTCAAGCCATACAAAATCCACCGCAAGGCGCTATATTAGCCGTAGGAAGAGGTACCGAGCGAGTCGTCATATCAAAAAGTGCGAGAAGTGATTCATCATCAAATGACGACGACGGCGATGTCGACAAACCCGCGACGGGTGCGCTCTTTAGCGAGGACCAACTCTCGACTCAGCTGTCCATATCCGCCACGTTGAGCATCGACAACAGGTGCATGGATGAAGCGGACGCGAGCGAGTGGTTGGAGGCGTTCGCCGACGAGCTGCGAAAAGCCGAAGACTTTGTGCTTTAAAACATAAACGCGTATACTTCCGATCATTCTTCTCTCCTTCTCTGTTTTACCAATCCTATTCTCGTCTGTGTTCTTTTGCTTTTTCGTCGTCTCCCCAACTTCTTCGCCCCGCGCGTACATGTATCACTATATTATCACTCCTGTTCGTAATAATATCTTTTTGGATTTAAATCCACACAACAGATTATTACCCCGTCGCTTTTAAAAGCGCCGCTGGGAGAGAAGAGCTAAAGACATGGCGTTACGAACGGTCAAGCCATCGTCGCCGCCAATCAAAACGTCTTCCACGATCTCAATCCCAGCGGCGAAAGAAAACGAAAACGGAAAGAAGCAGAAGCAACGCGACGATGAAAATGACGACTTTGACGGTTCGTCGCATTTCGCACAACAACAACAACAACAACAACAACAACAACGACAGCGGCGAGTTAGTTTTTCCGATTTTGAGCTGTTGATCGACTGCGCGGACAGTCCACTTCCGCGCTCGAACGTCTCGTGCCTCTTTCACACGAAGAACAAAGTGGACACGATCGATAAGTTCGCGCACCGTTTATCTATTCCAGACGAGAAGAGAGAAAATTTCATCAATGAAATATGGCTGGAAAAGACAAAGACAAACGCGAGCTTGTTCAACGGGACAAAGTTCCGGTTGAGTTCCTGGGAGGAGAAGCAGAAATCTTCGAATAAAGACGGAAAAGAACATAAAACGGTAGAGATTCACGTCGGAGAGACGGATTATAAGTCGTTCGTGGGGACTAACTTAGCGGAAGACTGGCAAGACTTGCCTGAGAAAAGTTTAGCGAATCCGCTCGGAACGGCGGTGTTTTGCGTGTGCAAAGACGGGAAAGTGTTGGCGTTGAGACGGTCGCAAAACGTCGGCGAGGCTGCGGGGATGATTGTACTCGCCGGTGGCCATCCTGAACCGCAAAACGTTCAGGTTCGCAAGGATGATGAGTTGTTAGACGTTACGTTTGAATTATTTGACAGCGCAAGTCTAGAGCTGCTAGAGGAGACGGGAGTGGAGGTATCGCAGTGCGAGAAATTGCTGTTCCTTGGGTTGTCGAGACGAAAAGTTAATAAAAGAGCTTGCGCCGTATTTGTGACGCGTACAAAGTTAACGTCGCAAGAATGCATTGAGAAGTATCGAAGTCAAAAGCCTTTGAGCGCTGACGAGAGCACAGAAATGTTGGGTTTGAGCATAGAAGAACTCGTAGAGGCGACGAGGAACGGGCAGTGTCCGGGTTGTCACTGCGGGGCCATAAACTTAGGTGAGAAATATTTAAACAGTCTTAGCGCGAATAGAAGAGAGAAAAAGGAAGGGGAGGAAGCTTCGAGGACGACGATGGCCACGATGAAAGGTGGGTTGGGCGATCTCAAAGTACTCAAAACGAAGAAGAAATCGAGCAAGAGTAGTAGCAGTATCACTAGTAATAACGCAAAGAGTGATAAGGACGAAGACGATAGTAACGTAAAACAAAAGCAACAGATGGAGCAAGATGAAATCGAGCGCGCGAGGGAGAGTTTACGAAAGCTCGCGCAAGCCTCGAAAGATGCGAAAATCGATGAAGCGATTGCCATCCACGAGCGCAATCAGCAGCAACAAAAGTACATGGCACCTCCTCCGTATGCTGAATTTACTTTTGAAACGGTACGCAAGCGTTCGCTAGATTACATGGCATTGAATCCAAACCAAGGAGTATGCGGTCACATGCCGAAACATGACTTGCTCGCTCGGACGACTGGAGTCTTTCCGGTACTCGGTAAAATGATACTCGCGAAGCCTTCGCTTCAGAAAGTGATCTCGACTCCAGAGGGCATAGATAATTTATTAAAAGCGCTCCAATTAAGTACGGTTGGAAACGAACGAGGAGAGGATAATTTTGCCTTATTCGCGACGTACCAAGATTTAATCGGCGAGGGTGATGTTGGAAAACTCGCGGACGAGCTGGAAGAAATTGCCACCATGCAAAGTCAATTTCGAGAGTTTAAATACAACGATCCGTCCAACTCGAACGAACAACCGAGAGAATCGTCGGCCGCAGAAGAAGAAGTATACGCCAAAGAGCGCTCGTCAAGGGCTCTTGCGCAAAAACGCTCGAATAAAGCGTTAGTTATGACGTATTTCCGATCGTGGATACCAAACTTCGATTATTACGTTCCGTTTGTATTCATGTACTTGTGGTATACGATTTCCTTAGTTCCTGGAGCGAATCTGTTCGTTTTAATCATTAGTTTTGGTCTGTTACATCTTGCAAAAGGGAAGATTGACGGTCTAGCTGGAACGCAAAGTAACGCGTTCTCGTTGGTCAGCGCGGAAGCGGTGGAGAAATTTGGCCCAAAGGAGGCGCGGGACGCATCGGCATCTCGTCACGCCATGTGGTTTCATGGTTTGTTGGGAATCACGCTCGTGCACTATTGCATATTTCTGGTACCAAAATATTCCCAAGATTATTCAGCGGTGAATATTGGATTAGCTATCGGTGTCTCCTGCCCTATATTTTTTCTATTGACGTATATTGTCGGACCGGGTTACGTTCCCCGAGTGACTGACACGAACGAGAAAGACGAATGGATGCGCAATATGGTGCGCGTTGCAAATACATACGACGTTGAAAACGGAAGTATCGCCGTAAAAGCGTCTACGATGTCACAAAATGGACGGTTCTGCGCCTCGTGTCACGCAGCGAGACCCTTGAGGTCGAAGCATTGTCCGTTCTGTCAAAGATGCGTGTACAAAATGGATCACCATTGCCCGATTGCGTTGACGTGCATCGGCGCGAAAAATCAAAAATGGTTCTTTTTCGCCTTGTTGACTTGTTTCATAGCGGCGTGCACGTTCGTTCGATTCGATTGGTGTTACATAAGCGAGTCTTTCGTGGCGAATCGATTGGAAAACCCGGATGAACAACTTCTTTACACGTGGTTCCGAACGCTCAACAGTAATCCGATGTCAACCATCCTCTTTGCGCTTCAAGTTCTCGGAGGCGTCGGCTACGCCGGCATTTTGTTAATCCGACAAACCTTCTGCGCTGTTTCCAACTTGACCACAAACGAGATGTCAAATTCTCATCGATACGAGTATTTGAGAATGAGCAAAGAAAATTTAGCTTACTTGAACCCATTTGATCGCGGTTTAGCTCCCAACTGTCTCGCGTTTCTCACCGAAGAGGACCAAATGCCGGACTGGGATGCCCTCAATATGGAAGCCAGAAAAAGCGGGGAGGAACGAATCGCTGAGCCGAAAAAGTATTCCTACCGATGGTTACATCAACGTTATCCTCTCTTTTGCACGTTTCATAACAAGGCGGCGAGACCTTCTGTTCAAGACTCGTCGCGTGCGCACGGTCACAGCCACGGCGGCGCGGAACACAACCATCATCATCATCATCATTCTCACGACGGAATCCCGTGCGATGGAAATCACGCCTAGCATATAGTTTTAAGTAGTCGTAGTATTATTATTGTTATTGTTGTACTAGTAGTACTTATATATATTTCTAAGATTGTGTGATTTTGGTATGATGATGGTATGATGGTTTGAATGTGGTATGATTGTATGACTTCGGTGTGATGCTTTGTAAGTTGTGTATGTGAGTGAAGAATTGCAAACAGTTGTAAAGGAGGCACACACACTTTTTCTCGTTTTCTTCAAACTCCGAAATACCACACAAAGCACTCTTTAAGTTTTCGGTTTTTGCAACTCTTTCATATCAGGAAATGACTTGACAATATCATGAAGACCTCTGAAGACCAGGTCATTAAACCTTCAGTCGTGATTAGGTTTGATGTTGTGTATCCTCGTGTATCCCCTGAAGACCCTGAAGAGCAAAAGTGTTCTTTTTTATTCTTTCTTTTATCAATAATATTTAAAATATAAAAAGGTCTTCAGGGTCTTCATCGAAAGTACGAATAGGCACAAACTCAAACCAAATCGCGGCTGAAGACCACCCCTACACAATCTTCAGATTTTCAACACAAGTCTTCATGGTCTTCAGGAACGG
>Ga0209090_10002248_pt1 | contig 12229 bp, 15 predicted proteins | sample ArcticOcean_MG_C_9_FD_187432 | JGI IMG/M metagenome (GOLD analysis project Ga0209090, IMG submission 187432) | Marine microbial communities from western Arctic Ocean - ArcticOcean_MG_CB2_152 (SPAdes) (version 2) | ecosystem: Environmental > Aquatic > Marine > Oceanic | place: Arctic Ocean... | reverse complement strand
AAGCATAGTAGTACGAACATTTTTCATAAAGTCGCTGTTCCATGCTTCCATAGGAGTAACTTTTCCAAAGTTAGCATGACTGCCGTCTTTGTTTTTGATCAATCCAACAGTGTGATTTTCTCCTGCGCCGCTTGCATTTGCAGTACAGCATAATCTCATATCGCCATTAGGACGAGTTGCTAAGTGTATCCACGGTAGTACACAAAACGTGCAACTTGATTTAGTTTCTAAGTCTCGTTGAAACTTCCCTAAAATTGTATCTTCTTTATCGTACCAATACTTAGACATATGTTTTCCTGTTATTGTGTACTTATCAACAGGTCTCGACGTATGTGCTTCAGTTTGGCAATGAGATTGAAAGACTAGCAACTAAATATTGTTAATGAAGCATTTAGGTAATATAGAAAATAACAACTGGATTACCCAAGTTGTAGAGCAAGTAATGTCTAAAGAAGGCATGTTGCGTCCTAAGCAAGGCGGTATTCCAGATGGAGACAAGGGAAAACGTGAGTGGCAAAAAGCAATTGATGCTGGTTATGATCCTACTGCTGTGTACTTTCAAATGTTTGATAAAGACAATTTACAAATAGACGTTCCAAATATTTCAACATGCGGCAGACTGCAACACTGGTGGATTACTAAAATGCTGCCTGGCAACTTTATGCCGATGCATATGGATCCTCATACTGTGCAACAACAAAATGCAGATAGATTTTGGATACCATTACAAGACTGGCAACCCGGACACATCTTTATGTACGAAGACTATGTTACAACTAACTACAAAAAGGGTGATATATTTCAATACGCAAATAGTGCTGCACTGCATGGTGCAGCTAATATAGGATCTACTCCAAGAGTAGTATTACAGGTTACGTTACATGAATAAAAAAATAGTAATAGTCGGCGGTGGCACAGCAGGATGGATGGCTGCTGCTTATTTTGCAAAATATCACGGCAGTGAGAATGTCACAGTTGTTGAATCTGCAACTATTCCAAAGATCGGAGTCGGTGAAAGTGTTACTCCGCACGTTTATGATTTCTTTGAAGAAATTGGAATGGACGAAGCTGACTGGATGAAAGAAACTGGTGCTATTCACAAGTATGCAAATAAGTTTATTAACTGGTGTGGCACAAACGACGAGTCATATTTTAGCTTTAACTATACAGCACCTACAGCTAATTTTTATAAAGACATTGCAAGCAATGTATCTAAAGAGCAGTTTTTAGATGCAACTGCAAATGAGCCTAGAAGTATAGAAGTGTTAAGTGAACTAGCATATGGCAGGATCGACGAATATATTTGTCCGCAGTTTCATTATATGGAAAACAATGTGTCTCCATATAAAGATAATGAGATGCTGCTAAATCAACCATTTAGTCATACACATCATATTAATGCAGAGCTTGCAGGAATTTACATTAAAACTAAAGTTGCTTCAGATGTAACCAATATAATTGCAAACGTAACAAAAGTAAATGTCAAAGAAAATAATATCGAATCAATCGAACTAGACAACGGCACTACAATGCAAGCAGATTTGTTTATTGATTGTACAGGCTTCCGTAGAGTGTTAGTTAACGCACTAGGATGGAAAACAAAAGCATACGATCACCCGATAGATAGTGCATGGGTGTGTCCAACTGATTATGACGACCCTGAAACTGAGATGGTTAATTTTACTAACACAGTAGCAGAGCCACACGGTTGGCGATTTAATTTAGCACTGTACCATAGAATGGGCAATGGATATTGTTACAGTTCTAAGCACGTTAGCGATGAAGATGCTAAAGAGTATTTTCTAAAACAAATTAAAACTCCTAAAAAAGAACCAAGATTAATTAAGTGGAAACCTGAAAGACTAGAAACATTTGCCGATGGCAACTGTGCTGCTGTTGGGTTAAGCTGTGGATTTGTCGAGCCGCTTGAAGCAAATGCATTATACACTATAGTTACTAGTGTTAGACAGTTAAACAAAATACTAGAAGCACCTACACTAGACTTTACTGTGTATAACGAAAAGATGGCACACACTATAGACGACATTGCTAATTTTATCTTAGTACACTATACGCTTAGTCCTAGAACAGATAGTAACTTTTGGTCAGACATGCAAGTTATGGGCAAAGACAAGAATCATGCATCGTTAGTTGTAGACAAAATATACGATGAAAAGAATAGTATGAACGGTGCAGCAACGGGGTATACGATGTTTCCTGATTATATGTGGGTACAACTTGCAGCACACTGGAATATAGATTTTAACGTTCGAAATAAATCTAGCGATGCAGATAAAACATTAGCAAAGATGCACTTTGATTTTAATAATAATAAGCACAAATACATTGCATCATTGTGCGAAAATAATTATACATGGCTCAAGAACAACATTTTTGAAAATGTGCCTAGTAATGAATGGCCGAGTAAAAATGGATGATGCTGAATTACACATACTAGAATGGATTGGTAAGATTTCAAAAACACGTTCTGAATTAGGAGGATTACCTGTTTGTCCGTTTGCCAAAAAAGCTAGATACAAAGTAGAACATTTAGTAGACCTCAATATTAATCCTGTGCTAGGTTCATTAGAACTAATAGTTTATATACTAGACAACAAGTACACATTCGAACAACTAGATACTATTGCAAAAGAGTACAATAGTTTTCATCCTTCTTTAGTATTTTTGCCAGACGGTATAGATAGATATTCTAATATTAATGGAGTACAAACTAGTAACGGAAAATATAATATATTATTATGCCAAGACAGGGCTGGGCTGCAAAAGGGCAGAGATACACTACAAAATACATCGTATTACTCGTTCTGGGACAAAGATTATTTAAAGGAGATTTTAGAACAATGACTGAAAATATATACCACCGATACTTAACACTTCCATTTGAGTTTACTAAACCAGAAAAATTTAATTATGCTGGCGAACGTTTTGCAGTTGCAATGGAAGAAAGCGATGTTTATCAACCTTTTAGAGAGTGGATTCAAAGTCTTGGGCTAGAATTATCTAATATCTTAGAAGCGTTTTATACGTGTCCAGGTGGCAGCGATGTACCACTTCATGCCGATCCTGGAATGTTGCCTGGGACCGCAGACGTATGTAAATTAAACTTTACATGGGGGCCGGAAGATAGCACCACACGATGGTACAAAATTAGAGACGAAACAAAGTATGAAAAATTTTACGGTGGCACAGCTAGTGGATCTAATAAGAAGTTTTATGAGGCTGGTATTAATCCTGACATTGACATAGACTATAGCATAATAGCAGATTTTGACGACTGTGACTTAGTGTACGAAGCTGTTATAAACAAGCCTAGTCTTATTAATGTTGGACAGCTTCACTCTACATGGAATCCTGGCGACGAATACCGCTGGACCTTTTGTTTTGTGTTATTAGAAAATAACGAGCCAATAACAATGGAAAGAGGATGTGAAATATTCAAGAACTACATAGATAGTTAACTACGCATATAAATAGTTTAACACTGAATAGGAAACAAACATGAAATTTAAAGGATTAATACCTGAACACCAAGTCCAAGACATACTTTTACCGTTACCGAGGTGGAATTATGGTGAAATTAGAGAAGGTAGAAAAGTTATAGATCCGCTTATGCACTTTGGTGCATTTGTATTAGGATACCAAAAAGACGAAATCGTAGACTTTGTTGCAGATGTACTCAAAGGCGAACGTCCTGAGCTTGGCGAAAACCAAATGTCAAAGGGCGGTGCTAACAGATTAAATCATATCAGCTTTGAATTTGCCGACAGAGTTCATGCACTAACTGGAATGAAGTCTTTTTATTCACTTAGTGGGTCCGATGCTAATGAAGGCGCTATTAAATTAGCTACTGCATACCAATGGCAAAAAGGCAACAAACATAAGAACATAGTTGTAGGGTTCAGCGACAGCTACCACGGTAGTACTATGATGACATGCAGCGTAGGCTACGAAAACTTTATGGACAATCCATTTTATACACTAGAGCCGCATCAGAATACAAGACGCATATCCAGAAACTGGGCAGAGCAAGATATAGACTGGGATAATGTAGCTGCTGTAATGATCGAACCATGTTCATACGGTTCTGCGCTGCTACCTCCTACTGATGAATGGTGGGCACACTTAGACAAAATACGTACAGACCACGATGTTGTAATTATATTTGACGATATCTTTACTGGTGGCGGTAAGACAGGTAACTATGTAGGTTGGCATGACACTCCTATCAAGCCAGATATTTCAACTATGGGCAAAGCAATAACAGGTGGATTTTTCCCCCTAAGTATGGTATTATATAATGAGAGAATTGAAAATGTTCTGCCTGAAGGCTTTTTCTGGGAACACGGATTTACTTACAGCTTTAGTTTAGCAGGAATAGCTAGTGCTATAAAATACTTAGATATTCTAGAACGTGATAACTTATTAGAAAAGCATGACGAAATAGTAGAACGTGCTATTTCAGTATTTGAAAATAACGGACACGTAGTTACTAGTAGATATGGATTAATATTTAAAGCTGCTAGAAGCGACGATAAAAAAGACAAACACTTTTATGTAATACCGATGAACGCGGACGATGAATACTTTGAAGCACTACAGGAGAACCTAATATGGTTTACACAGAATACGACCCACTAGAAGAAGTTATTGTTGCAGATTCGTATGCAGGTGGTGACTTAGATCATTTATTTCCAAATGAGAACTTATCACAGTTTAATCAAATACTAGACGAAACAAAAGAAGACTTTGACAAATTAGCAGACTTCTTAAAAGCAGCCGGAGTTACAGTTAAGAGACCAGACGTATATCATTACGATGGTCATATCGCAATGTCAGGGTTTGATGTAAAGTTTCCAATGGGACCAACCGTTCCTAGAGACCAATACAAAGTATTAGATAAAACTATTATCCAAACATACACTAGCTTAACTGATCGGTATTTTGATGGACTAAGTTTTTATAATATATTTTCAGAAATGTTTGACGAGGGCTATAATTGGATTAGCCAAGCTGCTCCTCCATTAGTTCCTGTTACGCCAAGTGACATATGGTACATGCCGGGACAAGAGCCCGGAGCTAACATTTATTATAGTAAATTAAAAGACAGAATATTATTTCACACAGCAACTATGTATCCTGTAGGTGATAAAATTATTATAGACGCCGATGGACCTGGTAGTAAAAAAGGCTACGAATGGCTTAAACGTAATTTAACAGACTTTGAATTTATAGAAAACACTAACGGGCATGCTGAAAACTACGGACATATTGATCACGGATTTCTTATGATCGATGACGAGACAGTTTTACATGCTGGCATTGAATGGGTACCACATGCATTGCGGCATTTAAAATTAATCGATGCTGAACAATTTGTTCCTTCACCGAAGACAAAAGAATACAAAAGAAACTTCATTGCTAAAGGTGGTAGATACGAATTAGACTGGGTTGAAAATTATTTAGGTAATTGGACAGGATATAACCAAGACTGTTGCTTTGACTTTAACGTACTAGTTGTGGATAGAAACAACCTTATCTTTGGACGAGAAGTTCCAGATCTATTTAAATTCTTAAAAACACACGGAATTGATTGTCATGTATGTGACCAACGTCATATGTTATTCTGGGAAGGTGGCATTCATTGCAGTACATTAGATACTAAAAGGCGTGGTTCTAAAAGATCAATTATTTAGTATGGAACAATTAACTGTACAAGATGTTATTAAGCGAGCCGGTGGAATAAAGTTAATCAACGACACCGGCATTTCTAGTGATAATAAGTACATGGTCCATGCTGAAGACTGTATTAAAGAACAATTAGACTGGGCACATGTATTAAAGTTAAACCATTTGCCACTGTTAGATATTTTAGAAATTGGTACGGGTGCAGGGTTTTTTCCGTATATCTGTAGAGAATACGGACATTATGCAGAATCATGCGACGATGTTGAACTAGGTAGCCGATGGGCGATGGGCTATAAGTTATTAAATATAGAACCAAAAAGTTATTATGTATACAAAAATACAAGTATAGAAGGTATATTTGAAAAAAAGTTTGACATAATAACCAGTTTCCGTAGTACTATAGGAACTACAACATACATCGAACATCCAGACGGTACTGGAGATTCTAGTATAGACGTCTGGGACGTTGATGAATGGAAATTCTTCCTTAAAGACTGTTCTAAAAACTTATTAAAATCAGACGACAGTTTTATATATTTTCAATGTAACAAAGGCTGTAACTTGCCGCCATATGTTAATATGAATCCAGACGAGGTTAGTATTTGGGGTTCAAAGAAGCTCGGTGAGTTTTTCTTACCATTCCAACAAGATCAACACAACATCTTCAGTATTACTAAAGAGCAAATAGATAACTTATGAAATTACTAGAACACAAACACTTGATCATTCGTACCGAAGTTAACAACCCTCCAAGAGATGAAGTTTGGTTACAAAATTGGCTTACTGAACTAGTAGATAAAATTGGTATGAAAGTATGCCGAGGGCCTATTACTGCATATGTTGACATGCCCGGTAACGAAGGATTAACTGGCGTAGTTGTAATCGAAACTAGTCATATTGCAATACATGTATGGGACGCTGTTGAGCCAGCACTTGTGCAACTAGATGTTTACACATGTGGTGCTTTAAATAAAGACATTATTTTTGCAGAGTTAGAACAATGGGATCCTGTTAAAATTGAATGGAAATACCTAGATAGAGAATTTGGATTAAACGAAGTGAAGTAAAGAAAGAAGTATTATGATATTATCAATATTTGGATTACCAGTTGTTATAATTAAAAATAATGATATAAACACATTATTTTCGAACGAACTACATGACGAAGTAATGAAGCATCTTATGCTTCCTGAAAATAAAGATGTTAGTCACCCGTACGCAAGAGGTGGACGAGTTTGTAGTACAGATCTTAATTTTACATTAACTAGCGATAAAGCGAAACAATTTAATATACTATTAGATACACTTAAACAAACAGGAATAAAGTATGCTAATTTGTATTCAGATGCCACTGATTTACAATTTGATAATATGTGGATTAATTTAACTTATGCAGGTTGCGAAACTAGAAATCACTGGGATAGGTATACCGAAGAAGATGAAAAAACTCTAATAATGTTATTCTATCCTAAAGCTCCTTTGGGTGGATCAAATTTAGTTTTTATACACAACAGCAATTACGGTGATTGGCCTAGCGAATATCAAGATAGTGACGTACTTAGACTTGCTATCGAAGAAGGCGATATTGTTATTATGGACAATACTATTTTACATGCTGTAGATGCACATATGCCAAGTGAGCCTCGTATGTGTATTGCTACTGAATTTAAGTTTGTTTAACTTTTTTATCAGTACCAATAAAGTCGTGTCCTATGTTATAGTTACTAGGACAAAATTTGCATTGCGGTATAGGATTAACTAAATTGTTTACAAATTTCTCAACATCATCATCGTGCGACATTGGTTGATATGCATGTGCTAACTCTTTATCTGCAACTGCAACATTAAATTGATTTAAAAAATCTGGTAATACACTTACTAATGGACATTTGTATAATTTGCCTTTATTAAGTTGATGGCAAGTTTTAAATCCACAAACATCGTGTGCTTCGTCTACATCGCTATCGTACCCCAGTGTTAGTTGCTTATTAACTAAGTCCATTGCACTAGCTCTAAATGTTTGTGACCAGTCAAGAATTACTTCAACACCGTTTTTATCAATGAATATTCTAGACACTCTGCGAGCAGGAGCTTCTCCAGTATCAGATACGATTACATCAAGGAATGTGTTAATAAAGTCTAAAAAGCCGTCATAAAGTTTTATATCATGACATGTTATCCAAAGTGTACCATTATTCTTTGATAGTACATCATAAACATCTTGTGTTAGTTTATTAAGTGTTGACCCATTAGTAGATATTTGTAATTTAGCAGTTGGCCATAAGTTAGATATACCTTTGAGCCATTTATTGAAATCAGGATTCAGTGTAGGCTCGCCGCCCATAAGTTGTATTATGCCAATATCAAGTTTTTTGCTTAACAGTTCGTACTCATCTTTATAGTCGTCCCACCGCTGGTGTCCTTTGAAAGCATAATTATTAAAGCTCTGACAATGTGTACAACTGTAATTACATACATTGGTAATGTACATTTCTGAATATTTTAAAGTAGGCTTCATTTCTTTTTTCCAATAATCATATAGCGTGTATACATAGGAGTTTCAAATTCGCCTCGCCATAGAGGTTTAACTTTACTCATACGCATAAAGTCATCTGCGTCTGTTGCACAACGTATATGTTCGGGCAAGTCAAAATAGTTATTACTCTGTATTACAAATATTGCATCGTCTGGTTGATTACTTAACCATTGTTCGTATTGTTCTTGCGTAACGTGTTCACAGCTTGTGTTAATAATAATATTTGCAGGGGATGAATAATCACACATATCTGCTGTTACTGCGGTAAACCGTCCTTCTATTTCCTGACGCTTGTTTACTGTACACGCTGTTTCTTCACATGCAGGGTCTATATCCACACTTGTAATGTGCCTAATGGACATATCACTATTAAATAGCAGATTTGATAGTACTCCGTTCCAGCCACCAAAAATTACTATATTAGATTTACTATAATGCGCTTTATACACTTTAGTTAATTGTTCAATGAGCCAAACTTTACTGTTGACTTGTCCTTTCCAAAAGCTTTCTAGAGTACGATAGCGATCTTCACTATTACGAATAGCATCCATCCAGAATAACACATCTTGTATTTCAACTTTCATACTTTACCTTTGGTAGTTTACTATCTGCACTACTTACGCAAGTAGGAGTAATGCACTTACGTGGCGCTTTAAAGAGCTCAAAGCCGCCGTCTAACGTGCCTAGAGGTTCGTCATGGCAACTGTAGCTGCGCTTAACTTCATTCTCTCTAATGACGCATCCTTGGTATCCTGCATTACAACTCCAGCCTTTGAACTTGTTGAATCCGAAGGAATTAAAGCGTTCTGCTTGATCTACGTAGTAGACGTTACCGTCTTTGTCTTGCAATTCTACTTGCAATAACGGTATTATTTTTTTAAATTCGTCTGGGATTCTTTGTGGGAATCCTGTTTGCAACAAGTCGAGTTGTACATCCGTATATCCGGATACCACACGAGAGGCTGTAGGATCGGACTGTGGCTTGACAGTAACATTAATGCCTCTGGCGGCAAATCGCTGTAAACGTTCGTAAAGCTCTTCAAACATTTCAGGAACCATAACTTGATTGATCGTAATATATACATTATTTTTCATTAATTGGAGACATTTATCCCCAAACTCCTGTTCATTTGCAAACTCTGCATGGTAGCTTGCTGTTATACTTCTACGTTGCAAACTGCTTGTAGATTCTAACCAGTTGTTCCACCATTTGCTTCCTGGGCTTAGATTGGTTGTCATGTGGATACTCTGGTACTCAGGAGCTGTATCACTACAGTAATGGTCTATAACCTTCCCAAAGTATTTATATGCAGTAGGCTCACCTCCACTAAAACTAAAGTGAAAGTCAGTAAAGCCGTTTTCTCTTGCTTGGCGCTTTATTTCGTCAATTGTGTTAGTATATACTGCTAAATCTTGATGATCAGGAGTGCTGCTACGAGCATAGGGCCAGCAATAGCTACAATTGTAGTTACAAAACCTAGCAAGGATCCAACTAACTGTAAACAAGTTTGTGTTCAACAGCGTCTTTTGGCCGAAGCTTGTTATATCTTCAAATGGTATGTTTTGAAAGTTACTCATTTTCTACTATCGTATAACGCTTTAGAGCATACTTTAACACAAGTTAGGCATTTATTCTTTCCTTGCCAAAAGTCTGGCATTTTTTTAAATAAATTTTCGTTAGTGTTTAAGACAGCATCGTGGCAGTTAGGCACGCCTACAGTTTTTAATATAGTCTTTGTGTTGTCTACACTTAAATTTCTAAGATAATGAATTGGTAATTTTTCTTCCACTGGTTGTTCAATATATTCACCGCCTATCCAACAGCAAGGAAATATATTACCATAAGGATCTATATAAACACCTTTCTCAGTTACGCACTTAGGCTCAATTATTGCTGATTCAACTGCTGCGTTACGCACCGCTGGGTCTACAAGTGCATTTAAACTATTATTAGGAGTTTTTTTAAACCTTTCTGTTTGTGCAGGAGCAATAGTGTATTCTACATTACCATTGTTATCGTGTACTTCAAACTCTTTCATTTCGTAAAATCGTGTAGTACTTACAAAGTTTACTTCTTGTACACCTAATGATAATAGATAACTTTCTAATTCATCTACTTCGTGCTCGTTATGTTCAAACACTAAGCTATCAACACGGGCAATGCCTCCTGCATCGCAGAATGCTTTTAAGTTTTCGATCACTTTATCAAATTTTGTATTCTTACGGTATAATTCGTGTTTGCCTTTAAATCCATCAACAGCAAACGCAACATCAATATTATGCTGTGCTAGTTTTGCCCACCATGCAGGATTACGCATGCCGCCGTTAGTATGTATTCCTAGCCGAACTGTAGGATTACATTCGCGTACATAAGAATATATTTCTAAGCAGTCTTTTGCAAATGCCGGATCGCCATAGTTACCACAACTATAAAAGTTATCCAACTGTGATAAAAACTGTTTAGGAAACCAATCTTTAAATTGTGTAATACTTATATCGCCATTACGAATAAAAGGTCGAGTGGCTCCGCCGTGGCTGTTTCTGGCACACATTGGGCATTGTGCTTGGCATTTATCAGTTAGTTCAATGTGTACTGTTTTAATGTCACTTACAAGTTGCATCAAACCTCTCCTGTAACCATTCAAAGTTATTTATAAGGTTAAGATCCGCCATATTAGATAACCCAAACTCCCTGCCAGCAATAGCGCCAGCGATAGCGAAATTACCACAGCGTCTCTCACCGCCTTTTGTACACCAGATATCAAGTCTACCTTTGGTTTCTTCATCGTTTTGCCTCGTGATTGTTTTACTACTTAATTTAGCACATTCTCTAAATGCACCTTTCCATGTTTCAAACGGATCAGTATTAAATGCTGTGATGTTTGAGGTTTCTTCTACAGCAATAAATTGCGAACTAATACTTGTAGTCATGTCTGCTTTACTAGTATCCATATCGATTGTCATCTGTCGAGGAAATAACTTTACCCCTCCGTAACCATATTCTAATCCATTAATAGGATTCTTTGCTCTCCATACATGTACATGATCTAATTGATGTTCAGGTACAACATAGTCAAAGTTAAAACTATTATTAACTACAGCATCGCCATCTACGATCCAAAACATCTTAGTAAAGCATTTCTTTGCTGCTTTTATGTGTGCTTGGTGTATTCCTTTAACTCCGTGTACACGTTTAGCCATAGGGAACTTAGCCTTAAGGGTAGCGTAGTTAGCATCTGCGCTAGGTTCTTGATAACTTATGAATACAATATCATACATTAAAATTCATATCCAAATCTGGCAATGTCTTCTTTAAAGACAGTAGCTACTATTTCTCTAGTTGTATTATTATAAAATTCTTTGTAATTAGGAAGTTCTTCAGTTACTACTAACTCAGAGTCTGATAAAAAATAATCTTGAATTGGCCGGAAGTCTTGCTGCAACGATGTATCTATAAGTATATAATCAGCGTTTTCTATCCATTTGCATATAGGTGTAGTAATGCTAAACCAAAAACTTCCTATTTTAGACGATGTGGGTGGTAAATTTTTAATAAATTTAGTGAAACTATCAAGTTCTAATTGAGAAAGGTCTCCTAGTCTGGGATCTTCTAGAGATTTCATTTCAAGAAGTTGCTGATATGCATAATACATTCTGGCCCACGGATTAATAACTATAGCAATTGTTTTTATTCCTGGATATACTTCATTAACTTGTGCTACATTCCAAAATTCTGATTCAATTTCATAATCTCTAATGTATCTAAATTTTGCAGCGTCATTATTTAACAGCCAAGATTTAACAGACCATCCGAAGCAAACGAAGGGTGGTAAAACTGTTGTGAAAAAAGAGTCGTCATTTTTATAGTTCATTAGAAATTACACCATTAAACATTGCTTTAGCTCTGTCACTGTAGTAATTATACAGTCTTTCTCGGCAAAAGTCAACATTATTCTCAAATCTAGTTTTATTTTGTACCCAAAGGTC
>Ga0209090_10002246_pt1 | contig 12236 bp, 10 predicted proteins | sample ArcticOcean_MG_C_9_FD_187432 | JGI IMG/M metagenome (GOLD analysis project Ga0209090, IMG submission 187432) | Marine microbial communities from western Arctic Ocean - ArcticOcean_MG_CB2_152 (SPAdes) (version 2) | ecosystem: Environmental > Aquatic > Marine > Oceanic | place: Arctic Ocean... | reverse complement strand
CCCGGTATAGGTATATGTCATCAAGTGAACTTAGAAAATTTAGCCCGAACAGTTTGGTCTGATAAAAAAAAGATTGATGGTAGAGTAGTCAATTTAGCTTATCCAGATACTGTTGTTGGAACTGATAGTCATACGACTATGATCAATGGTTTGTCAGTTTTAGGCTGGGGTGTTGGAGGAATTGAAGCTGAAGCTGCAATGTTAGGACAGCCAATATCAATGGTAGTACCTGAAGTTGTTGGATTTGAAATTGTTGGAAAACTAAAGGAAGGCACAACAGCGACTGACTTGGTCTTAACCATTACGGAAATTTTAAGAAAAAAAGGTGTTGTAAGTAAGTTTATTGAATTCTTTGGTAGCGGTTTAAAAGATTTGCCAGTTGCTGATAGAGCTACTATTGCAAACATGGCACCAGAATATGGAGCAACTTGTGGAATATTTCCAATTGATAAGGAAACTATTAAGTTTTTAGAATCGACTGGACGACCTAAGGATGAAATTGCTCTAACCAAAAAGTATGCAATGGAACAGGGTATGTGGGAAACTCATACTAAAAAAAATACAATAATTTATACAACAAAAATAAAATTAGATTTATCTACAATTGTTCCTTGTTTGTCTGGACCAAAAAGACCTCAAGATAAAATTGAATTGCCAGATGTTGCTAAGTCTTTTGATAATAGTCTTGATGTTGATTTTCAAACAGCATCTAAATCTAAGATAAGTAAAGTTAAAAATAAAAACTACAGCATAGATCATGGCCATGTTGCTATTGCCGCAATTACTAGCTGTACAAATACTTCCAATCCAAGTGTCATGATAGGTGCAGGATTATTGGCTAAAAAAGCATATAAATTAGGTCTTCGAAAAAAACCATGGGTTAAAACATCTCTGGCTCCAGGCTCAAAAGTAGTAACTGATTATCTAGTTAAATCAGGAACACAGAAATATTTAAATTATTTAGGCTTTCAGCTTGTTGGTTTTGGCTGCACAACTTGTATTGGTAATTCTGGTCCACTTGATGAGGATATTTCTAAAACAATTTCAGCAAACGATCTTATTGTAAGTGGAGTATTGTCTGGAAATAGAAATTTTGAAGGTCGAATTAATCCACATGTTAAAGCAAACTACCTAGCATCACCTCCATTGGTCGTAGCTTATGCATTGGCCGGAAGTACAAAGATAAATATTACTAAAGATCCTATTGGTGAAAATAAAAATGGCAAAAAAATATACTTAAAAGACATCTGGCCAACATCAAAAGAAATAAAAGAAATGATGAGTAAAACTATTAACTCTAAACTTTATATTAATAGATATAAAAATGTTTTTGCAGGAGATGCTAAATGGAAAAATGTTAAAGCATCAACTGGTCTTACATATAAATGGAATAAAAAATCTACTTATGTTCAACACCCTCCATATTTTGAAAATATGCAACTTGAAGGTGGGAATATTAAAAATGTTATAGATGCAAATATCTTGGGTGTTTTTGGAGATTCTGTAACTACGGATCATATTAGTCCAGCAGGTTCAATTAAGGCAGATGGCCCAGCTGGTGATTACTTAAGAAGTAAATCTGTTAAAGTTCATGAATTCAATTCATTTGGTGCGCGCCGTGGTAATCACGAAATTATGATGCGTGGAACTTTCTCTAATATTCGTATTAAAAATGAAATGCTTGATGGAATAGAGGGTGGATACACTTGTCATTACCCTTCTAAAAAACAAATGTCTATTTTTGATGCTTCAATGAAATATCAAAAAGCTAAAAAGTCTCTAGTTATATTTTCCGGCAAAGATTATGGAATGGGTTCTTCAAGAGATTGGGCTGCAAAAGGGACAAATCTTCTTGGTGTAAAAGCAGTTATAGCAGAATCTTATGAACGAATTCATAGATCAAATCTTGTTGGAATGGGTGTATTACCATTGCAGTTTATTAAGGGAGAAGACCGAAAAAGCTTGAAGCTAACAGGTGCTGAAATTGTTTCTATTACTGGCTTAGATGGGGACATATCTCCAAATATGCAACTACCAATGTCTATCAAGTATGCTTCAGGTAAAACTGTCCTAACTAAAGTGAATTGTCTAATTAAGACAGTAAACGAAGTTGAATATTTACAAACTGGTGGAATACTTCAGTACGTTCTAAAAAATTTAGCTGAGTCTGCTTAAATTTAACTAATCGAAGCAGAGATAGTATCAATCAATTTCTTAGAAAAGCTAACTGGATCAGATGGTTTTTCTCCATCAAGTATCATAGATTGTTCATATAAAAGAATACCTATATTTTCAATATCACCAATAGAAGCTTTATCTTTAGACATCTTAGCTAACTTTTTAATCAGTTTATGATCAGGATTAATTTCTAATATCTTTAGAGATGCACCTTGCTGAAGCTGATTATGTTGTTGCAATATTTTCTCTAACTGTGGATCCATTGCAGACTCATCTACGACTAAACATACAGGACTTTCTGTAAGTCTTGAAGAAGTTCTTACATCCTTAACTTTATCTTTTAATTTATCTTTTAGTAAAATGATTAGTGGCTCTAGCGACTTATCTTCTTTTTTATCTTTGTCGTCAGTTTTTTTCTTACTAATTGAGTCAAGATCATCAACACCTTTTGTAACTGATTTAATATTTTTTTCCTTATAATTTGGAGTTGAAGATGTCCAAAAACTATCAACAGCATCATCAAGGATTAAAACATTAACGCCTCTAGATTTGTAGCCTTCTAAACTAGGATTATTGATAACATTGTCATACTTATCTCCTGTTATGAAATAGATATCTTTTTGTTTCTTACCCATTGTTTCAATATATTCATCTAATGTAATAAGTTTTGTAGAATTAGAATTTTTAAATAAAGCTATCTCTAGTAATGTATCTTTTTTTTCAGCATCTTCATAAATACCCTCTTTAATTACAGGACCAAAATTGGACCAAAACTCTTCATATGCCGATCTATCGTTTGCTAATTTTTTCTTTAAGTCACCAATGGTTCGTCTAACAAGAGCATTCCTAATTTTTTTAACAACTGGATTATTTTGAAGCATTTCACGACTAATATTTAGTGGTAGGTCCTCAGAATCAATTACCCCTCTCAAAAATCTTAAGTATGGAGGAATTAGCTCAGGACAATTATCGGTAATAAAAACTTTTTTTACATACAATTTAAGTCTATTTTCACGCGCAGGGTCGTATAGATCAAAGGGCTTGGTAGATGGAATAAAGTTTAAAACTGTATATTCAATTTGGCCTTCAGCTTTATAGTGAGACGTTAACCATGGATCATCATACATTTGACCTACATGATTATAAAACTCCTTGTATTGTTCTTTAGTAATTTTATTTTTTGGACGTGTCCAAAGTGCTAAAGCAGAATTAATTGCTTCAGGCTTTTCATCTACTTTATCTTTAATGTCTCTAACAAATATAGGAATGCTAATATGATCAGAATATTTTCTAATAATTTCTTCAATTCTTATTTTCTCTAGGTATTCTTTACCCTCTTTAGTAATTGATAGAATAACTTTTGTACCTCGGTTGGAATTAAGTAGCTCTAAATCATCCGACTCTTCAATTGTAAAATTACTTTCTCCATCAGATTTCCATATCCATATTTTTTTGTCGCCGGCTTTTCGAGTAATTACTTTTAAGTCAGAAGCCACCATAAATGCTGAATAAAAACCAACACCAAATTGTCCTATTAGTGAAAGGTCTTTAGTTTCAGTTGCTTCTTTAATAAATTGTGCAGTTCCTGATCTTGCAATAGTTCCCAAGTTATTAACAAGGTCATCTCTATCCATTCCAATGCCATTATCAGTAATTGTTATTAGACTTTCTTTTTTATCGATTTCAATTTGAATTTTTAAATCCGGATCAGATTGTAAAAGTTTTTCTTTTGTAGTTGCTAGATATCGCAACTTATCACATGCATCAGATGCATTTGATACAAGCTCTCTAACAAATACTTCTTTTTCTGAGTATACTGAATTAATCATCAACTTTAAGAGTTGACTGACTTCAGTTTGAAATTCTAATTTTTCTGATTTTGCCATAGTTATTATTTAAATGTTAAATTGATATATTGGAATTATTACTAATATTTCAAGTCTTTTATCATAAAAAAAATACATTAATCACTATTTTTACTATTTTTTTTGAGCAAATATTAGTTATTATAAAAACATGGTAGTTAGATATTTAGATAATCAAATTAATAACCCTCAAGCTAATCATAATTCAAATCAAACATTTGTTTCTCAAACATTTTTTAATAGAAGTGAGCTAAATCAGATTTTATCTATATATGGCAAAAAAGTGAGTGAAGGTAAATGGAAAGATTACGCGATTGACCATCTAGAAAATTCTGCAATTTTTTCTTTTTTTAGAAATACATTTGAAAGTGCTGCCCTGAAGATTATTAAACACAAACGTACTTCAAAATCTAAATTAAAATATCATTTAGTGAGCGCATCTGGCTCAGACATAAAGCGCAGTAATGAGATAGATTTAATTATTAAATATCTAAATAATTCAAATCTAGAGGTCATAAAGAAATAGAGCCTCTTAAAAAAAGAGACTCTATTAGAAATTATTTTTTTTGATTATCTTCTTTGACCAAAAAGTCTTAGTAACATTATAAATAGATTTATAAAATCTAAGTACAATGTTAATGCGCCCATGATTGCTTTCTTTGAAGAAGATTCAGCGCTATCATAAGCGTTATACATATTCTTAATTTTCTGCGTATCATAAGCTGTTAAGCCTACAAAAATTAGTACACCTAAAATTGAGATTGCAAAATATAGAGCTGGAGATTGCATAAACATATTTACAATAGATGCAATTATAATTCCAATTAGACCCATCATTAAAAATGAACCCATTCCAGTTAAATCTCTTTTAGTTGTATATCCATAAATACTCATGGCACCAAAAGTTGATGCTGTAATAAAAAATACTCTAGCAATACTTGCGCCAGTATATTGTAAGAAAATTGTTGAAAGTGACAGTCCCATTAAAACTGCAAACACCCAAAAAAGTGTTTGTGCTCTCGATGCTGACATATTTCTAATACCAAAGCTCATATACAAGACAACTCCTAATGGAGCAAACATAAGCAAAAATATGATTGGCGACTGATATATAGCACTGCCTGCCATTGTTGCCATTACATTTAAATTACCTGAGTAATCATAAACTGCGGTATAGATAAAGAGCATATAAGAAATTAAACCTGTTACTCCTAAGCCGCCTGCCATAAAGTTATAAACTCTAAGCATATAATCTCTAAGTCCAGCATCTACAGTTGATGTGGCTTGAGCACTTTTATTTTGATATTCCATTTAATACAGTTCCTCTTTGAATTTTTTACTATAATAATACATAATGTTTAATTAGATCAATACAAGTCGTCTGCATTAAACATTTTAAATATTAAATATATATATATCAGTAAGTTAGGGTGAATTATGGATAAGGTTTTAGTTACAGGAGCTTCGGGATACATTGCACTTCATTGCATTCTGGAGTTACTAAAAAATGGGTTTGCTGTTCGAGGTTCATTAAGAACGCCAAATAGAGAAACTCAAGTTAGAGATGCAATAGCAGCAGAAATAGATGCTAAAAATAATTTAGAATTTTGTCAGCTAGATTTACTTAAAGATGAGGGCTGGGAAGAGGCTATGATTGGTTGCAAGTACGTACTACACATTGCGTCACCTTTCCCTTTTAATGAGCCTAAAGATGAAAATGATTTAATTGTTCCTGCAAGAGAAGGAACCTTAAGAGCTCTTAAAGCAGCAAAAAAAAATGGAGTTAAAAGAGTGGTGTTAACATCCTCTGTAGCTGCAATTGCTTATGGTCATGGAACTTATGACAATAAACTTGGAGCTGATGATTGGACGGATATTAATGGACCTGGAATAACTCCTTATATTAAAAGTAAAACGATTGCTGAAAAAGCTGCCTGGGATTTTATTAATAACCAAGAAGGTGATTTATTAGAAATGTCGGTTATTAACCCTGCATTTGTAATGGGCCCCTCACTCAGTAATGATATTGAAGGCACTTCAACGGATACATTTGTGAAGTTATTAACTAATCAAATTCCTGCGTGTCCAAATGTATACTTTAATTATGTTGATGTAAGAGATGTTGCAAGAAATCATGTTGCTGCAATGACGAATAAAGATGCAAATGGAAAACGATTTCCATGTACGTCAAATGAATCTGTGCATATGGTTGAGTTTGCTAAGATATTAAATAAAAATGGGTATCCTAAAGTTACTACAAAAACACTACCTGATATTATTGTAAAATTTCTAGCGTTATTCAGTTCAGAAATGAAATCTATAAAATCTTTTTTAAATAAAAAAACTCTATTGGATAATAGTCAAACGAAAGAAGTTTTATTGTGGCAACCAATTCCAATGGAGCAAACTGTAATTGAAATGGGGCAGTCTATTAAAAATTATCTTAACCAAAGAAAGAAGTAGAAATGGAATATAGAAAATTAGGAAGAACTGACGTCAAGGTAAGCTCTATTTGTCTTGGCACTATGACATGGGGAGAACAAAATACGGAAGCTGAGGCACATGAGCAACTAGACTACTCTATAGAAAACGGTGTTAATTTTATTGATACTGCAGAATTATATGCCGTGCCAACAAAGGCAGAAACTCAAGGTTTAACTGAAGAACATATTGGCACTTGGTTTCAAGCAAGAAAAAATAGGGATAAGGTAATTTTAGCCTCAAAAGTTGCAGGTCGATCTGGCTTAAACTATCTGCGCGAGACCAAAGAAATGACACGGCTTAGCAAAGAACATATCCTTTATGCTGTCGATAAAAGTTTGCAACGGCTTAAAACTGATTACATAGACTTATATCAAGTACATTGGCCAGATCGTCCCTTTGGTGCTTTTAGTGGCAGACTTGAATATAGATATAATCCGGTTCCAGAGGATACTATTGATATTGAAGTCACATTAGAGGCCTTAGGAGAGCTTGTTAAGGCTGGAAAAATTAGACATATCGGTCTTTCCAACGAAACCCCTTGGGGCACAATGAAGTATCTAGAACTTTCTAAGTCTCATTCCTTACCGCGTGTAGTATCAATACAAAATGCATATAATTTAGTAAATAGGGCTTTTGAAGTTGGTTTATCAGAAATTACTAATCACGAAGATGTAGGCCTTTTGTCTTACTCACCACTAGGTCAAGGTATTTTAACTGGTAAATACTTGAATGGACAAATGCCCGAAGGTTCGCGCATGGCTCTTTTTGGCGATGGTCCTTTGGCATATAGATATAAAAGTGAAAGAACGAAACGTGCAACTGAAATGTATGTAGATATTGCAAAAAAATATGAAATAGATCCAGCACAAATGGCTATTCGTTTTTGTGACATTCAGCCTTTTATGACTTCTACAATTATCGGCGCTACTAAAATGGATCAATTGAAAGCTTGTATTGATAGTGTCAATCTTGATTTAACCAAAGAAATTTTAAAAGAGATTGATGCAGTCCATAGAGAGCTGCCCCATCCTGCACCATAATGAATAAAAAATTGTCCATTACTGATCGAAATGCTGCACTTATAAAATTAAAAGATTGGAAATTAGTAAAAGGTAGAAATGCTATAACTAAAACTTTTCAATTTAAAAACTTTAATGCTGCTTTTAGTTGGATGACAGCTATGGCGTTACATGCTGAAAAATTAGATCATCACCCGGAATGGTTCAATGTTTATAATAAAGTTATTGTAACTTTATCTACACATGATGTGGAAGGTATATCTAAGCTAGATATTAAACTTGCAACAATAATGAATAAATAAAATTATTTATTCAACAGTAAAAGTTACAAGTGGTCGTTCAATAAATACTGCACATGAATATGTAAGATTATCAGAGGAATCATTATATTTCATCCAATTTGCTGCAACTGCATTAGTAACATCAAAAGTCATTTTCACAGTTGGATTAACATCTGTAGTTTTAGTATAAGTCTCATTCAGTCTATAGATTGTCGTAAAAGTTGAAGCATCTGCATTAATTCCACTTTGCCATATTAGTGGTGCTATGGGTGTTGAATAATTATTCGTGAATGTATAGTGCGTGCCTTTTTGCAAACCTAAATCATCAAAAAACTTAATGTTCAAATTAGCTTCTGATCCACCTAAGGTAGTATTTGGTAAGTTGGTAGGGTTTGTTATATTATTAACAAACGTATCGTTGCCAGGTCCTTGAGGCAAAGTAAATGCTTGTGAACTTGACGTGCTTGAAACTGCTGCTGTAGCAAAATATATACTAGTATTGGAACCGGTTCTAGTTGAGCAAGTTCGGTTTCCTGCAGTTATTTCATTAATACCACTACCAATATTTGCTGCAGTTGTAGCTGTTACTGAAGCATTAAGATTTATAGTGTTTGACATTGTTACTCTCATATATTTGTAACCAATATTCTTAGTTATTCCAGTTGAGGTATTTGAATAGCTACAGGCATTGGTGTTTGCTGAAGCTGTTGCGGCAATATCACAACCACCAGTCATAGTTTTGTTAAATGTATAGTCATTACTACCTGTACAAATACCTGTTGCCGGATTGAAATCTTCACACATCTGCATACTTTGTACATCGAACTCCATTTGAGTCGGCGTTCCATAAACAACATAAGGACTATCCAAAGGCAGAATTCTAAGATAAGCCTCCGCAAATACATTTGATGAAGTTAAAGTAAATATTGCAATTAAAATAATTTGAATTTTTTTCATGATTAAGATCCTCTTACTATTACTGCACCGCCAGGTTGAGCAACTTTTTCAGTGACAATTTTGTTTGTTCTTCTTACTTTATGTAACATTTGACCTGACATATTTTTCTCTGGGAACATATGTTCAGTAATTGTGTGTGTAACAATTGTTTGTTTAAATTCGTTTGCAGGCCATCTTAAAGTAAGTTTCCAAAAATCTTCTTTACTACCTACATCTGGATCACTTTGACCTACTTCAAGAATCATATTTCTTAATACTTGTGCTTCTAAGCTATAGCGTTTTCCCTTAGTATCAGTGCTAGTACCTGACCAAGCATAGTTATTATAAACCACTTTACCCCATGGCATATAAGGTAATTGACCAACAATATTAATATCATGGCCATTTAATACAGTCTCTGTAGTTGTACCATATTTAGATGTGTCACCTAATCTTTGATATTTATTTGCATAAATTTCAAAAGCACTAGTTAAATATTCAATTCCTAGACTTGCTCTTTGATGCTCTTGTTCAAACTCATGGTCATAGAATAAATTAATACCTAGGATTGAATTATTATTTTGGGCCAGAGTTCTAAAGCCTAACCCAACATTTAACAGTGTTCTTTGATCACCATTTGCATACGGCTCATGATTTGCTAATCGAAGCTGAGTAAAATACAAATGTTTATTAGAAATTTTTGAATATGGATTCATTGCTAGCGGGCGAACAGCCAAGATAGAATACCTTAAGTCGTAATTATCTTGTGAATGAATAGTGATTTCAGTATCACCTTCACCAGGCAATGCTGATGTAATCGTCTCACCTAATTTATTAAGTGTATGATTTATACCGTCTTGTAATACATCTTCTGCATTAACTACGTAGAGCGAAGATAATATTAAGGTTATTGAAATAAAAGTAATTTTTAATTTTTTAAACATAATAAAATAATGAGATTGATTGATTTTTATAATCGTGAAACTAGATGATTAACTTAGATTGTCAAACACTTGATTATTTAAAAATTAATTAATAATTTTTAGTTCTTTCTGAGTCTTAGGGCATTTAATTTAATAAAGCCTTCAGCATCTTGTTGACTATAAATATTGTCATCATCCTCAAATGTAGCTAAGCCATTGTTATATAGTGAAAAAGGCGATTCTCTACCAGTGACCATTACATTGCCTTTATAAATTTTAATACGGACCCTTCCAGATACATTGCTTTGTGTCTGATCTATCATAGCTTGCAACATATCTCGCTCAGGTGAAAACCATAAACCATTATAAATTAATTTAGCGTATCTAGGGGCGATGTCATCTTTGGTGTGAGTCACTTCTTTGTCTAACGTTATACTCTCTATTGCTCTATGCGCGTGATATAGAATTGTTCCACCTGGCGTTTCGTAAACTCCTCGAGATTTCATTCCAATAAATCTATTTTCGACCAAGTCAATCCGACCTACGCCATGCTTGCCACCAATAATATTTAATTTTTCAAGCAAGTTATAAGGGGACAAAGACTCATTGTTGATTGCACAAGCATCACCAGATTTAAAATCTATAACTATTTCTTCAGGTTCATTTGGTGCATCAATTGGAGAAACTGATCTTGTATAAACATATTCAGGTGCTTCAACAAATGGATCCTCTAAAACTTTACCCTCAGCAGAAGAATGTAAAACATTAGCATCGATACTAAAAGGTTGCTCACCACGTTTATCTTTAGAAATTTCAATATTATGTTGATCGGCATATTTAACTAATGCCGCTCTAGAATTCATATCCCAAATTCTCCAAGGACTTATGATTTCAATATCTGACTGATGATAATAATAACCAAGTTCAAATCTAATTTGATCATTACCTTTGCCAGTAGCGCCATGCGCTACTGCATCAGCTTTAACTTGCTGAGCAATCTCAATTTGTTTTTTAGCAATTAGTGGTCTGGCAATGGCAGTTCCAAGTAGATAGTAACCCTCATACAATGCGTTGGCTCTAAACATTGGGAAGACATAGTCTTTTACAAACTCTTCTTTTAAATCTTCAATAAAAATTTCTGAGGTACCTTGTTGTTTTGCTTTAGTTTTAACTGCCTCAAAATCTTCCTCTTGACCTAAATCTGCTGTAAACGTTACTACTTCACATTGATAGTTTTCTTTTAGCCATTTTAATATTACCGAAGTATCTAAACCGCCAGAATAAGCTAAAACAACTTTATTTACTTTCTTCATACTTGTAATCTACTTATACTTTTTCTAATTTTGATACTATCAGATTTGAGTTGGCCACATGCCGCCATGATATCTTGTCCTCTAGTTTTCCTTACAGGACTTGAGTAACCTGCATCATTTATAAAGTCACCAAATTTTTTAATTTGATTATTACTAGAACATTCATAAGGAGAATCTGGCCAGGGATTAAATGGAATAAGATTAATTTTTGCTGGTATGCCTTCGATTAAATCAACTAGCGCTTGTGCATCCTCTAAACTGTCATTTACACCTTTTAACATAACATACTCGAAGGTTATTCTGCGTGAATTTCTAGATCTAGGATAATCACGACACGCTTTTATAAGCTCTTTTAGTGGGTATTTTTTATTTATAGGAACAATTTCATTGCGCAATTCATCATTAGTTGCATGTAAAGAAATGGCAAGCACTGTATCTACCTCTTTACCCCATTCTAATATTTGAGGAACAATACCTGAGGTACTCAATGTGATTCTTTTTGTAGAAAGTTTAATACCTTCTTGATCTGAAAATATTTCAACTGATTTTTTTACTGCATCGTAATTATATAAAGGCTCACCCATGCCCATGAAAACAATATTAGAAATTTTTCTATTTTCATTTGCTGGCCAATCTTTTAGTTGATCGCGTGCTATCATTAATTGTGAAACTATCTCTTCAGTAGATAAATTCTTTACTAACTTTTGCGTACCGGTATGACAAAACTTACAATTAAGGGTGCAGCCTACTTGTGATGAAACACATAAAGTACCTCGACTATCTTCTGGTATGTAAACAGTCTCAACTAAATTTCCATCTTCTAATTTTATTAACCATTTAATTGTACCATCAGTTGAACATTGCTCTTTATCAAGTTCTGGTCTTTTCAATGTGAAAACTGTTTTTAAATCTTCTCTTAGATCAATAGATATTGATGTCATATCATCAATATTTGTTACACCATGAAAATAAAGCCAATGCCAAATTTGCTTAACTCTAAAATTTTCATTTAGCTTAATTAAATCAGCATCAATAAGAACTGATTTAATTTGATCTCTACTAAGACCAATAATATTTGTCTTAAGATTTGTCATTTAATCTTATATTTATGAGCAAGCTTTATTGATTGCTTCAAGTGCTTTAGTAAAACCAATTAATGAATAGGTATCTGTGATCTTAGTATTTCTTGTTGAAATACTTTTAACTTTTACTCTTGAACCTTTTCTCATTTGCTGAA
>Ga0209090_10002245_pt1 | contig 12254 bp, 4 predicted proteins | sample ArcticOcean_MG_C_9_FD_187432 | JGI IMG/M metagenome (GOLD analysis project Ga0209090, IMG submission 187432) | Marine microbial communities from western Arctic Ocean - ArcticOcean_MG_CB2_152 (SPAdes) (version 2) | ecosystem: Environmental > Aquatic > Marine > Oceanic | place: Arctic Ocean... | reverse complement strand
GATTTGATTAAAAGCACTCGTTTCGGCAACTTTTCGCAATCTTCGGGCAGCCATCATGCATCGAGAGTCGCTTTGACCTGCCTCGGCATCCAAACGGTAATTGTGATTAGTGACATCGCTCAATTCCAGAGACCCGGCATTGTATTGACACGAGATGTGTTCAGGGAACATGTCCGCGCATCGTCGAAAGTATGTATACGCGAGCGACGTGTTTGGTTTGTTGCCTTCGACGCCAATACCGCCTCGAAACATTAACCCGGCGTTAACCATGCCATCGGGTGAGCCTATAGCGGCTGCTTTTCGAAAGTTCGTTAAAGCGAGCGTTTTATTTGCTTCAAATTCACCCTCTGAGCCGTAAAATGCGGCAAATCCTAATCCGTTGTACGCATCCGCGATACCTTTTTCCGCAGCCTCCTCGTACAGCTCCATCGCTTGGGTTAAATTTTTACCAACGCCTTCCCCTTTCAACATTAATTTCGCAAGACCAACGGTACCTTGAACGTTCCCGGCGTTGTGCGCTTGCTGGTACATGTTTGCCGCCGCTTCGTAGTTTCTCACTAAACCTCGAGCGCCCCAATAATGCGCGTTGGCCAAATGTACCATCGCGTTCGCGTCGCCGCCTTGCGCGTTGTTCATCAGCCATAACGCCCTTTCGTCCGGTCGATCGACAGCAGCCGTGTTGGCTGCCCCGATATCGCTGTCCACCGCGACAACTACGTCATCGGCGGCGTGTGGGTCGAAATTTACTTTCAAACGATCGTGCAATCGCTGTTTTTCAATGCGTACTTGCCCGGATGGTTTGTTGTAATCTTCGTACGCTTTCGTGGCGGCGAGGAACAGGTACTGCGAAGCGAATAAACATGATTTCTCACCCCAAGTTTTCCGTCGCATGGCGTCCACGGCAACAGATAGACGCATCGCGGGGTCACCTAAGTACGCGCCTCGCAACCTATGATACGCCGCTCGAGACGAGCTTTCCTCCCGAGAGGTGACTTCGTTAAGCTTGTTAGTATCGATTGGATTCTGGCCTTTGTATACGAATCCACCGCCGGCGCGGTAGACGTACTCGTGCGAAAGCAACGTGGCCGCAGCTCTGCGCGCTTTGTCGCTTCCAGCGGCGGCGGCTAGTCGGTACAGATCTAACGCTTCTCGCAATAACTTATTCCTATTGACGACCTTTATCTCCTCTTGCCGTTTCCAAGAATTGGACAAGGCGAGCGCGAGTTTTTCGTCCGCGAGCTTTCGAGTTGCTTCGGCGTATTTCTTTTTCGTATTGAGCGAGTTGAAATACTCTTCGCGGTCTTTCGAGACCGAAGTCGCCGCGAGCGTGGCAGCGGCGTCTTCGGACGACGAAGTCACATCATCTCCATCCGTCGCTTCTGTCTCGGCGTTCTCAACGTTCTTGTCGCTTTTTTCTCCCAACACTCCCGGGTTCGCTGGTTTTTCTTTCTCACTTTCACTTCTTAGCGCTTTCATCTCTTCTTGTTGGGTGCTCGTCGTCGCCTCGGTATTTCCGCTCCCGTCGTGTGGAATCGGTTCTGGATCGAACGACATCATCTCTAAAATTTCCAAGTTGCGAGATTCTAATATGGCCTCTCTCTCGAACCCGGACGTTTCTACTTTTCCAGAAAAAAAGAGATTTTCCGGATCTTCGTTTCCCGCGCCGCCCGATCCTACGCGTCTGGCTTCGTATTTGGACCACTGCGCTTCGTAATACCATGCAGTTGGATCGTCGATTCGCGTTTGGGATTGGTGTTGTTTTCTGTCGCCTCGACGGGTGCGGGGGATGTCGCCGCCGCTGTAACAAGTCTGTGGTACTGTTATTTTGCTGTCGCAACGTTGCTCTTCGACGTCCTCCTCCTCCTCTTTCTCCTCCTCCTCCTCCTCCTCCTCCTTCTCCTCCTCCTCGTGGTAGCAGTCGCACTCCTCGGCGCTCGCCTCTTCGTCCTCGCCCTCGTCCTCGTCAAACACCATCCTTAATCTCGGTCCGTGCACTAACCCTTTCAAACCACTCGGCGGTTCAAATCTCGCTTTCAACGTCGACATCCTCCTTCTTCGTCTTCCTCTGCTCTCCCCACCAATTGACAAAGCGTCGTCTAAGGAGTTCGAATTCGTCGCGTGCGGCGACAAAAACAACCCGCCTCTCTGCGTCGACCCTGTATTCGGCGGCAATCTATACTCCACGTCCACGAAACCATCTAAATAAAATGCGACCGTGTCTTCGCCGACGACTAACGCTACGTGGTGCCATCTATTCGCTACCAATCTTCTCTTCGACTTTCCGCTCACCGTAAAACTCGCCACCACTTCGCCCGGCGACGAAGACGAAGTCGCTTTGCGAACCGCGTGCGTTTTCCGAAACGTCATCGCGAACGATACCGCGGACCCTTTCTCTGCAACGTATACCCCGTCGTCGTCATAATTTCTCGACCCGGGGCTCCCGTCCTCGTCTTCTCCTTCCTCTCCGATTGATGATGATGATGGCGGTTCGATGGTCAGCGCCAACGCCGGATGCTCCGGAGAACTCATTCTCGAAATCAACGCCCCACCGTTCTCGTAATTATCCCGGTCGTCGAACAAAAACACCGAACAGGAGAAACTAAACCGTTTCGCTCGCGAGAGAGGTTCGATGGCGTCAAAAAATGGCGTCACGTGGTCGCCCGTGAGCGTCAAAGTCCCGTCCGCGAGGACAGACGACGGAAACGAAGACGTCGCATTTGGTGTTAAAAAGTCCAGATTCGAGACGTACGGGACGTTCCCTCGAAAATGAAAAGGAGAGGAAAAGGAGGACTTCAACTGCAGTAAAGCGACGAGGAGAAAAAGAAGACAACGTTTCTCTTTTCCTCCTCTCATCCTCGAGTGTTTTGCTCGCGTGAGGACGACGATGTGTGCAAGAATAGAGCTCGAATATAGCGCTCTTTTAATGACGCAAATGTGGCAAATCTCTCCTTAAAAAGCCAAGAAACACCTCTTTTGAGATGACGACGAACGCGCCGGCGAAAGCAGACTCTGCGAAAAAACAAGGAAAGAGTCCAATCAAAGTGATCATCGACACCGACCCGGGGATAGACGACGCGTTTGCGGTGTTGATGTCCTTATCGTGCGCGCCGGAGTTACAAGTGCTCGCGTTGACGTCGTCGTTCGGGAACGTGAGAACGGAAAAAGCGACGGAGAATTGCAAAAAGTTGTTGCGGATATATAAGTCGTCGGGGTCGCGAGACGAGGACGACGTCGTGTACGTCGCGGAAGGGTCGAAGAAAGCGCTGAATGGGAAACAGAAGGAACACATCGCGGATTTTGTGCACGGGAAAGATGGGTTTGGGGATTTCGAGAAGGATAAGGAGGATCTTTTGGAGGCGAAGGAGGATGTGGAGGTGTACCCGGGAGGCAGCGCGAAACTGATGTACGACTTGGCGAAAACGTATCCCGGAGAAGTGACGATTGTATGTTTAGCCACGGCGACGAACGTGGTCAACGCGTTTCGAGAATACGAGGATTTGCCGAAATTGTTGCGTTCGGTGGTGCACTTAGGGGGCGCGTATACAGTAAGCGGGAACGTCAATCCGGCGGCGGAGGCGAACGTGTACGCCGACGCGGAGGCGGCGGATGAGTTGTACGGGACGCACGGAGTGGATATTTATGCGGTTGGATTGGATGTGACAATGAACGTGAGGATGACGGAAGAGAATTTGATCAAAATGAGAGACACGAAGTACGTGAAAGGTCGGGAGACGTTGACGGATGAAGAGAGACAGTTTTTGTTCAACTCCAGTCAATTTTATATGAATTATCACATCAAATCGTTGAATTTTAGAGGCGTGTTGCAACACGACAGCGTGTGCGTGATGACAGTGATACACCCGGAGATGTTCGAGTGGACGAGGGCGAGAGTAAGAGTGGCGACGGAATCGTTCGCGAGAGGGATGGTGATTATGGACAAAGAAGGCGAAAAGAATTGGTCGTTTGAAAACGCGTGGACGGAAAGACCGCTGATGAACGTGGCGTTGACGGCAGATTTTGAGGCCATTGAGAAGGCTCTCATGGAAAGATTCATTTAGTAGTAGCAGTAGTAGTAGTAGTAGTAGTAATAATATGTATTCGCGAGCGCTCTATCTGTATTTATTAAATCTATATAAGCTACCGTTCTAAAATGCTAAAATATGTAGTTTCTTCTACACGCAAGATCCAAGAGACGAGTCGCAGACGCGTTGAGAGCACAAGGTTGGATTGACGCCGCACTCTAGTATCATCGTACAGCTGTGGTCCGTGTTTTCATCCAAGACGTGACAAGCCGAGTCCGTTCCTTTCGTTTTCTTAAATCTCTCGCGAACATCCGCTCGGTACAAAAATTGATGCGAATACGGTACGCTCTTTTGATACTCCTCCAGCTCCAACTTTGCTTTCTGCTCCTGCAATTGTTGTCTCTGAAATCGAAGCTCCTGCTCCTGTCGCTTTTCCGTTTGCAGTTTTCGTTTCTCCTCTTTCTCTTGCGCTTTTTTTTCTTGCTCCAATCGTTGTTCTTCTAAGAGCTTTTGTTCCTCCTCTCGTTTCTTTAGAACCTCCCGTTGTTGCTCTTCTATGTGATTCAAGATCGCGTCGCGAATTTTTCGAGCTTTTTCGCGCTCTTCCGGCGATTTACTATCGTCGTCTGATCCAATAATTCGAACTTCGGGTTCGTCGGGAATTGCGTGCCCTTCTCCTTTCTCTCCTCCTTCTTGTTCATCTTCGTCATCGTCATCCCAATCCGACCACTCATACTCTCCCTCAACGCCCATTAATTTACGCTCTTCTCTTTGCTTCACGCGTTTCTCTTCGCGTGCGCTGTTAGCTTTAGCAATTTTTGCCAGCGTTTTTAACACGGTTTGCGTTGCATCGTCTTCGCCTTGTTCAATTTGATTTACCCTTCCCCACCCGTCCGATTCTACCGGTGCTCTCTTCTCGAGATTTTCTCCTCCTTTTTTTGTTTTCGCAAAGAAACCCAAACGTATGCCCACTTCTCGCGCTCGTTTCTCGACCACATTTTCCACATTATTCGATTCGTCTTGTATGTACGGACACGTTCGATACGCCGGCAACAGATGACCTTCTGTGGTAAACACAATCTCTTTGCTCGTCGGGGTCTGACTATCTCGGCTCCACCCGTCGACTTTGAAAAACTGAAAATCGGTAAACAACAAGTACAAATACTTCAACGTTTCACTGAGAAAATACGACGGCATGTGATCGCCCTTTTCCTTCGTCAGAGCGTCGTCGATATTTGTAAACCCACCCGGAACTTTCGAGTGCTTGATTAGATCTTCCACGATAATCCTTCCGTCTCTCAAGTATCGCTTATCCTGCGTCGCTTTATACAAAAACGACGTCGATTCCGATAACTCCGGTCGAAGATGGTACCCTCGTTCAGTCGAGTGTAAAACGTCATCGGTGATCATGTATCTTTCCGGGGACATGCCGTATTTCACCCAGACGTTCATCATTAACGTGTGCGAAGACCGAGCGTGATCGACGTCGCCAATCATGGCTTGTAATCCCGGCCAGAATTTTTGTAACGCTGTCAATTGATGATGTCGATCGTCCCCGGTGTTCATTTCGGCGTCGGTAAACCATCCGCTTGCTTTATGGTAATACCTCATCACCGCTTTATACGCTGGCACGAAAATTTCCAGGTACTCTTCGTCGCCAAACATGAGGTAACTTTTCAACGCGTATTCGTGGAACGAATCGCCGTTCGCGCCAATACCGCCGACAGAATCGATCCACTTACCCGTCTCAACGTTAATAATAGACCCTAACAAGTTCGTCCGGACATTTCTGCGACTCCATACATCTACCATTGCCTCTTTCGCCTTCTCTTCAAACCTTTTATCTCCAGTTAATCGACTCAACGTCCCAAACTCTAACGCCAACGTCCCAATCGCCGCGACGTTCGTGTTTGGCTTTTCTCTCACTGGCCCGTGCTCTAAATTCACCCATCCGTACGGTAACTTTGTTTTCTTTACCTTCCTATTCACCTTATTCGCATCGTCTTCTTCGAACGATTTTAAAAGCATCTCACCGAACGTCCTCGCCATTCGTAACAACGACCCGTCGTACTCTCTCTTCTCGCCGTTTTTATACATCCCTTCCTCTCCGACGTTACCGAAACACACGGAATTAAAAGACGCCGACATCGACGCTTCTTCGTACATTTCTTTGCTCCATTTTCTCAGTCCTTCGTTCCCACCGGCTAAGACGTGTCCGGACAAAAGCCCGCCTAAAATTCTAATATTCGCCTCGAACACGTTCACCCGCAAGTCCCTATAGTTCCTCTCCAACCGCTCCGGCCAATTTTTCGACAACCAATCGATGCTTTTCGTAAACTCCGTGCTATTCCCCATCACCGCGAGCGTGCTCATACTCTCGATTAAACTCATCGCTAACCCATCGTACTCTTTCTTAAAATATTTCCGATCTTGCGCGTTCGCGCCCAACTCTTGCAAAGAGTTTGTTTTTGATTTTGAGACTGGCTTTAACTCGTCCGCTGGAAAGGCGAACGTTTTGTACCCTTCGAACGCGTGTTCGAACATCGATTTCACTTTTAAAGAGTACAGTTTCGATCGTTGTTTCGCCTCCTCGTTTTCCTCTTCCTCGGCTGCACCACCACCAAGAAGAAGAAGAAGAAGAAGAAGTACACAACAACACAAAACGAAGAAGCGTCGACATTTTCCATTTCCTCGTCCTCTTCTCTTCTGTGTCGTCATTTTTGCGAAAACGACGCGACGAGATGAAAGACAGACAGAGAGAGAGAGGGAGAGACTCTCTCTAACAACAAAAACGAGCGCGCGCGTGTGTGTGTGTTAATTAGAAGCACCCCTCAATAAGAGAGAGGGTGAAAAGTGAAGATTTTTGTGGGAAACTGCCCTTTTTCGTATCAAAAAATCTCTGACGTCTCTGATCTCACGCGGAGTTCTCTCCTCCGACTTTGCCTCCTCGTTGCTTCTCCCACTCCGGCGAGCCTTCGCACGGCTCCCCCGCGATCGTTTTACACCCTTCCAAAAAGTTTTCTTTCGCCTTGTGCGGCACGATTCTCGCGTCTTCGCGCGTGATGTCCGCCGAAGAAGTTCGTTCGGGGAGCACGACTGTTTTACCAGGCGCGATAACTTTTGGCGTTAACCCGAAGACTTGTCCGTCCGCTTTGGCCACGTCTCCTGCTGATGAAGAAGAGAGCGCGACGACGAACGCGGTCAGCAACGCGACGGTGGTTTTTGTGGTGGTAATGGTGGTTCTGGACGTTTTCAAATCTCTCGTAACATCGTCCGCTTTTGCCGCCCTCGTCCTTACCACAAAAGTCGTTCTGACAGAGAGCGCTTTTCTCTTTCGCTTCGTTTCGAGCGCGCTGCTGCGCAAACCAAAGCCACACTCAGAAGAACAAGAAGACGAGCACGACGAGAGAGAAACCGCCATCATCTTTGTGAATAATGCGTGCGGCAACAACAAACAAACAAAGCAGCAAAGCGTCTTTATTCTGTGTATATGTGTATATCGCCGAGAGATATAAACTAATAATGTGATGAGATATACATGCGAGACATGTGCTCTCTGACGTCCATATTTTTCCCTTTTTTAAAAAGGTCAGTTTCGAGACAAAAAAGCGGCAGTGTTTTAGTAGTAGACGTAAAAGAAAATGCAGAGCGCTGTTGGACTCCTTTTCTCGTCTACTCCATCTCCCGTTTTACTCGCGTCGCCATCGAAATCATCGTCTTTTGAGAAGATGACGGTACCAACGACGAGCCGCGCTTTTTTTTCCTCCGCCGCGCGACGTTTAAGCGCGAGAAAAAGAAGAACGATTATGATTTCTAGTGGGGGTACGCCAGCCGCCGGGGCGATGACCTCCCCCTCGTATTCTTATTCTTACGCGAGGAGGAAAGATGCGACGACGATGAGGCGATACTTTGGTCGTGGCTTTTCCTCGACTGCGAGAAGTAACGCTAAGAACAACAGTAAAGCGATCTTGTCCAGCACGGACGACGACGTCGTGCCCGATAACATCGATTTGCAATTACCGGCGGATATGCCCGAGTTCGACGACGATTACGAAGCGATTGTGGCAAAAGTGGATAAATTGTTCGTCAAGTCTTCGTCTTCGTCTTCTTTATCCGGTGGTGTCGTCGAAAATGACGACGAAGAGGACGCAGACGACGAGGAGGAGGAAGAAGACTTCGTCGTTGACTCCGACGAGGAAGAAGAAGAAGAAGAAGAAGACGTCTTGGTCGCAGAAATCGACGAGAAAACGATTAAAGTCTCCGTGGACGCCGACCCGACGTCCATCAACAACTTCAACTTACACCCGATCACGGTCGCCGCTTTGAAGAAAAAAGGGATTGAAACGCTGTTTCCGATTCAAGTGGCCGCGTTGGAACCGGCGCAGAGCGGGAGAGATGTCGTGGCGAGAGCAAAGACCGGGACGGGGAAGACGCTGGCGTTTTCTTTGCCAATCGTGGAGAAGTTTTTGAGAGAAGACGAGGAAGAAAATAATCGAGGCGATGAAGACGGGGAAGGAACGAGGAGGAGAGGGTCGAGAGATAAAAGACCGCGGTGTATCGTGCTCGCGCCGACGAGAGAATTGGCGCAGCAAGTCGAGAGAGAGATTTATTCGTTGGCGCCGTCGTTTGAGACGTTGACCGTGTACGGAGGCGCGCCGATTGGGCCGCAAGAGTCCAAGTTACGCCGAGGCGTCGATTTCGTCGTCGGTACGCCGGGGAGAGTGATGGATTTGTTGAATCGAGGTACGCTCGATCTTTCTCGAGTGCAACACGTCGTTTTAGATGAAGCAGATCAAATGCTCGCGGTTGGATTCGAGGAAGACGTGGAGACGATTTTGGAAGACGTGCCGAAGAACAGGCAAACGTTTTTGTTCAGCGCGACTATGCCGCACTGGGTGAAGAAGTTGCAACAGAAATTCTTGGTGGACCAGGTGAATATTGATTTAGTCGGAGAAGATACCGGGAAAATTAACAAGGATATTGATTTGATGTCCTGTTCGGTTGCGTTTCCATCGAAATGTGCGGTGTTGATGGATTTGGTTACGGTGCACGCAAAAGGAAACAAAACCATCGTGTTTACGCAAACGAAGCGAGACGCGGACGAGGTCACCGCGTCGTTAGGGAAGAGAGTCTCGACGGAGGTTTTACACGGCGATATCGCCCAAGCGCAACGTGAGAGAACTTTGCAACGTTTTCGCCAGGATAAGTTTTCGGTTCTAGTCGCCACGGATGTTGCGGCGAGAGGTTTGGACGTCGATAACGTCGATTTAGTCGTGCACTACGAACTTCCGAACGAATCTGAATCGTTCGTACACAGATGCGGGCGAACCGGGAGAGCCGGAAAGAAAGGGACCGCGATTGCGTTGCACACGGACAGAGAGTTTTACAGATTGCGTGACATAAAACGGTTTACTGGTGCGGACATTCGAGAAATTAATCCTCCGAGTTCCTCGGAAGTCATGGCTGCTTCGGCTGCCACCGCGGAACACCGAATTCACGCAGTCGACGAAGATATCCTGGAATTTTTCTTACCCGCGGCAAAAGATATGATTAGAAACGTACAACAAAAGACTACTAATGACGATGAAGAAACTGAAACCGAAACTGAAGATGAAACACTGACGTCCCAGGAAGAGATTGAGCGCAGAGCTCAAGAGCTTCTCGCGAGAGCTTTAGCCGCGCTCAGTGGTCACACCGAGGCGCCTCCGCCAAAATCGTTGCTCACTGGCTCCCCAGGTCAAGTGACAATGATTGTTGAAGATGTCAACGGTGACTTGCCCGCGTTTTCAGCGCGTGATTTACTCGCCACCCTTGGCGACAAAGACCGCCGACTCTCCTCAGGTGTCGGTAAAATCACATTCTTTGCCCGAAACTCTGGGAAAAATGGCGCCGCTTTCGATGTCTCTTACGAGTTCGCGCAAGAGCTATTGGATATGGGTACTATCGCTGGCTTTGAAGTCACGAAAGCGAACGTCTTACCGGAGCTCGCGAGAGACTCCGGAGGCCGAGCAGGCGCGTTTGGCGGTGGCGGGAGAGGCGGAGGCCGAGGCGGAAGAGGCCGAGACGGTTTTTCAAGAGGTGGAGGTCGAGGCGGAGGCCGATTCTCCCGAGATGGCGGTGGTCGGGGCGGTTTTTCCAGAGATCGCGGCGGAGGCGGACGCTTCTCTGGCGGTGGCTTTTCGAGAGGCGGCGATCGAGGCGGCGGCGGCGGATATTCCTCCCGAGACGGCGGCGGCTTCGAACGCAGAGATGGTGGTGGTTTTGAACGCAGAGACCGCGGTGGCGGCGGTGGTGGCGGCGGCGGTGGATATTCCTCCCGAAGCGGAAACAGCAGAGAAGGTGGTTATTCCTCCGCCGGCTCTCGATCCGGCGGCGGTGGCGGCGACTGGTCCATGCAATAAAAACGATACCATGGTACCAGGTACGTAAAATTATACATACATCAAAGAGAGAAAGAAGAAGAGGGGGAGAAAAGGAGAGAGAGAGAGAAAGAGAAAGAGATATAAAAAACAAACGCGTTGATTAAATTGTACTTGTAATGAAGACGAAAATATATATTATTGAAAACTTTAACTGGACTTGTCCGGCTTTTTGAAGCCTTTTTGAATGCATGAAAACAAATTTCACCAAAGATCGATCGATTAACCCGTACAGTCTCTGCCTCAGGGACTGTCAGGCTCTGTATAGCCTTTTCTGATGAGATATTCGTAACAGTCGGCACCCCGAAACGCACCGAATTCGAATCTAAACCCGAATCTACGCGCATTTCTAACGCAGTCGCGGTGAATGGGCACTTTGAGGGTTTCGAGCAAGTATTTGAGACACTCGAGGTTACCGGATTCGCACGCGTTGAGGCACGCTTTGGCCGTAAAATATGGAAACTTGGACTGCACGAGATAGTTGAATGCGTCATATTTCTTCTCGTAGCCCGTGCTACATGCTGCCAAATTACCAGTTTCCTCATCCCAAGGCGCTTTACACACATCGCGCAAGTATTTTAGAGCTGGGACATCGTCCTGTTTGGCAGCTTGTGCACACATCTCCGCCGTAAAATGCGGATATTTACTCTTGTAGAGATATTCGAGTATGTGATAGTGTCCGCCTATTACTGCGTGCACACCAGCTTGTTTACCCCAAGGCATTTTCATGACTTCGCGTAAGAATTTGAGGCACTCGAGATGACCTTGACGGGCAGCGAGAGTACACGCCCTTTCATGACCCCAACTCAACCAACTTGAATACTTGCGCTCGGCGAGATATTTAAGGATGTGAAGATGACCGCCACTTGCTGCACCTTCACCAGTTTCGTGATCCCAAGGCAATTTTGAGACTTCGTGTAAGTATTTGAGGCACTCGAGATGACCACTTCTGGCAGTCCTTGCGCACGCGCTGGCTTGAAAATATGGATATCTTGCTTCCACGAGATATTTAAGGATGTGAAGATGAGCGTTCTCTGCTGCACCTAAGACAGTTTTCTTATCCCAAGGCGCTTCGGCGACCTCGCGTAAGTATTTGAGGCACTCGAGATGACCATTTTCGGCAGCCTCATCGCACGCTTTTGGCTTAGGAATATCATAATCTTTCTCCACGAGATATTTGAGTATGTGCAAATGGCCATTTTTAGCCGCAGCTGCTGCAAGTGAGCCACCTTTTTTTTGCCCTTCCCACTCCACTCCGGCGACTTCGTGTAAGTATTTGAGGCACTCGAGTTGGCCGTCTTCAGCAGCACGTTCACACACTATGGAAGACGTTGGACAATCATTCTCGAGGCAGTACTTGAGCATTTCAACGTTGCCCTGTTTTATGGCCGCAATAGTTGTTTTAACATCCCAAATATCACACTCTTTCTCCTCTCGCGCCCACTTGAGCAACTCGAGTTTATTCGTTTGAGCAAGTTTATGGCAGAAAGATGTGGAGTGATACCACCAAACATTTTCACCTGTATTTTTTCTCACATTCCGCTCCCACGACCACCTCAGCGTCGATATCGACGACATCTCAATCGCTTTAAACTTATTTTGTAATTGAACATCATTCCTTTTAATCAACGCTCTCGTCTCTGGATTCGTCTGGTACAAGAATTTCACATCCGTCCCGTTCAACTTCGGAAAGATGTGCGCTTTCCATATATCGTCTTTATTAACGAGTACACTCCACAGAAGCCCACATCTCGCAATCAACGCGCTCGACTCTGAATTCACATCGCACAAGTGGCTCACGTCCATCTCGGTC
>Ga0209090_10002242_pt1 | contig 12266 bp, 14 predicted proteins | sample ArcticOcean_MG_C_9_FD_187432 | JGI IMG/M metagenome (GOLD analysis project Ga0209090, IMG submission 187432) | Marine microbial communities from western Arctic Ocean - ArcticOcean_MG_CB2_152 (SPAdes) (version 2) | ecosystem: Environmental > Aquatic > Marine > Oceanic | place: Arctic Ocean... | reverse complement strand
TACTCCCGGCGTTAACCGGCCCTTAGCTCGGTTGAACCCAAGTTTTAGGTACCGGCACCGGCCAGGATTCAGCGACTATACAAATCCTTTCGGACTAGCAGTCGCCTGTGTTTTTATTAAACAGTCGGAACCCCCTTGTTATTGCAACCTGCGGACCCCATTCCTCATGAAGCCCGCAGGCATCCCTTATACCTAAGCTACAGGACTAATTTGCCGAATTCCCTCGCCATACGGTATACCCGTAGCACCTTAGCTTTCTAAGCCAGCGCACCTGTGTCGGTTCTGGGTACGAACTTGTTACTTTCTAACTACACAATCTTTCATGGTCTCCTGGAATCAAGAAAACTTCGCTAACGCGAAGCCACTTACACCTCGGAAAGGTTCTCGTCATTACGACACTCCCCAATCCTCGAATGCTTGGATACAACGATAGTTGTACACTCCTTATCCGGAAGCGAATCATATAGGTCAAACGATTGTTACAAGGTATCAGAATATTAACTGATTTCCCATTCGATGTACTCTGTTGAGGCACATCTTAGGATCGACTACCTCCAGGCTGATAACGCATTGCCTGGAAACCCTTGCGCTTGCGGTGGTATTGTTTCTCACAATACTATGCTGTTACTGCCGCCAAGATCTGCAATAGAAATCGGTCCACAGGACGTCATCGCCCTGCTTCGACCCAATCACTACGCCAACCTACCACGAATTATCTAATGATAATTATCTAAAGTATCGGTATTTTGCTTTAGCCCCGTCCGTTTTTGAGGCATCCCCCCTCGGCAGGTAAGTTGTTACACATTTTTTAAAGGATAGCTGCTTCTGAGCTTACCTCCCTGCTGTCTTGGCGAGAACACGCTCTTTCGCTTGACACTTAGCAAAAATTTGGGGACCTTAACTTCAGTCTGGGTTAAACCCCTTTCGGCCATGAGCCTTACGCCACATGAGCCCGTGTGCCTGCTTCTACGATGCGTATCCGTTCGGAGTTTGAATGGAGGGTGAGGGATTTCTCCCCCGCGCCCTTCTATCAGTGCTCTACCGGAAACGCTATCTCCACAAACCACGCCCTGCGAGACGCTTCGGTTGGAACTAGCGAGCGCCAGTCTAGATTGGTTTTTGACCCCTATTCCCAAGTCACAACAACGATTTGCACGTCAGAACGTCTTAAGACCTCCAGGGGGCTTTCGCCCCCCTTCATCTAGCTCAGGAATAGATCGACTGGCTTCTAGCCTAGCCGCCATGACTCTACGCACTTTCACACGCCTCTCCTGACTTCTTACGAAGCTGCGAGAGCTCGGTTTCCCTTCGCCTGCACCTTTGCAGGTTTAAGCTTGCCATGACGGTTAGCTCCTTGGCCCGTGTTTCGAGACGGAACGCGCAACACTGATGATTTGAACATCAAATCTTCAACTCTATTGCTAGAATCTCTAATCTGAAAAAATCACCTTTCATGCCACGCACGTCTGTAAGTAATAGGTTTCATGCACTTTTCGCCCCCCTTCCGGGGTACTTTTCAGCTTTCCCTCACGGTACTAGTCCACTATCGGTCTTGAGAAATATTTAGCCTCGGATGCTACTTTCACCCATATTCATTGCCCACTACCAAGGACAACTACTCGGGTATGAATAGGACTCTCCACACTTCGCTTACGGGGGTATCACCCTCTATTCCAGAACTTTCCAGATCATTTCAGCTGTGCTTTAAGATTCCATATTATCATACCAAAACACCACATCTCCCGAAGGATTCAGTTTGGGCTCTTTCCTTTTCGATCGCCTCTACTTGGGAAATCTCTATTGATTTCTTTTCCTCGTGGTACTAAGATGCTTCAATTCCCACGGTTCGACTTCCAATACTAATGTACTGGAATACACAAATGTGTAAGATTCTCATTCGGACATCTCGGGATCATAGGATGCGTGCGCCTACCCCGAGCTTATCGCAGCTTGCCACGTCCTTCATCTCTTCTCAAGCCTAGCAATCCACCTATTACCGTCTGTATAACGGTGTATTCAGCCACATATTACACGACTATGCACGACGATCATTGCAAGTCGCCGGTAAGCGACCCACTACATCCTTCATACATCACTTTCGTGATGCATTGCATCGATGATTTCAATGTGAACATTATGTACACCCGTACACTTTCCATGTCTAAGGAGGTGATCCGACCGCAGGTTCCCCTACGGTCACCTTGTTACGACTTTTCCCTTGTCACGAACCTCAAGTTCGATAACGCCAATCAGACGTCACCTCGCTAAAAGCTCACTTCAATGAAACGACGGGCGGTGTGTGCAAGGAGCAGGGACGTATTCACCGCGCGATAATGACACGCAGTTACTAGGGATTCCATATTCGTGAGGGCGAGTTGCAGCCCTCAGTCATAACTGTGGTAGCGTTTGTGGATTACCTCATCCTTTCGGATTCGAAACCAATTGTCGCTACCATTGCAGCCCGCGTGTGGCCCCAGAGTTTCGGGGCATACTGACCTGCCGTGGCCCCTTCCTTCCTCCGCATTAACTGCGGCGGTCCCGCTAATTCGCCCCACTACTCCTGAGAGTAATGGTGGCAACTAGAGGCAGGGATCTCGCTCGTTACCTGACTTAACAGGACATCTCACGGCACGAGCTGGCGACGGCCATGCACCACCTCTCAGCTTGTCTGGTAAAGTCTTCAGCTTGACCTTCATTCTGCTGTCTCTCCGGGTAAGATTTCTGGCGTTGACTCCAATTGAACCGCAGGCTTCACCCCTTGTGGTGCTCCCCCGCCAATTCCTTTAAGTTTCATACTTGCGTACGTACTTCCCAGGCGGCAAACTTAACGGCTTCCCTGCAGCACTGCATTGGCCACAAGCCAATGCATCACTGAGTTTGCATAGTTTACAGCTGGGACTACCCGGGTATCTAATCCGGTTTGCTCCCCCAGCTTTCATCCCTCACCGTCGGACGTGTTCTGGTAGACCGCCTTCGCCACAGGTGGTCATCGATAGATCAAAGCATTTTACCACTTCCTACCGAGTACCGTCTACCTCTCCCACTCCCTAGCTCTGCAGTATTCCCGGCAGCCTGTACGTTAAGCGTACAGATTTAACCGAAAACTTACAGAGCCGGCTACGGATGCTTTAGGCCCAATAATCATCCTGACCACTTGAGGTGCTGGTTTTACCGCGGCGGCTGACACCAGAACTTGCCCACCCCTTATTCGTTAGTGTTTCTAGGACTAACAAAAGATTCGTTTAGCACAAATCACTCGGATTAACCTTGTCGTGCTTTCGCACATTGCAAAGTTTTCTCGCCTGCTGCGCCCCATAGGGCCTGGGTCCGTGTCTCAGTACCCATCTCCGGGCTACTCCTCTCAGAGCCCGTACCTGTAATAGTCTTGGTGGGCCATTACCTCACCAACAAACTGATAGGCCGCAGTCCCATCCTATGGCGATAAATCATTTGGAACACAAACCATTCCAGGTATAGTGTTCTATCGGGCATTATTCTCAGTTTCCCGAGGTTATTCCCGTCCATAGGTTAGGTTGACTACGCGTTACTGAGCCGTATGCCTTGTATTGCTACAATGACTCGCATGGCTTAGTATCAATCCGATAGCAGTCAGGTCCGGCAGGATCAACCGGATTCTGAATAATTTTCTTTTTGGTCTTGATTATTGAAGTACAATTGTACTTGTATATTTGGAATTGACGGATGCACATAATGTTCACATCTCAGAAATGATTTCTCAATCAAATCCTCATTCTTGTATGCGTAAATGGAGGCCCATGAATCACAAAGTGGCATATTGCCATACTTCATCACGAGCGCCGCCTATTGCTTTACGTATGCAGAATCCGATGATTGAAGAATCCATATAAACCATACGAGAAATTATGCCTGATCGACCCAAAAATCGTAAAAATTGGAGGTAATTTTCATCAAAAATGCCTCAAACCATGACGATCTAAAACAATACTAGGCAAAGATCTAATGTTAATTAAAATCACAGTAAGTTTTGGACAGATCAACGTTGGATCATATAGAAAATTATAAACAAAAAACGCCGGGATCTGCAAAAATATTTTCAAAGTCATTAAAATTTCACGTTAACGGTGTTTCCCACAACATAAGATTTTACGATCCATATCCATTTGTAGTTAAATCATCTTTAGGAAAAAATTTACAAGATGTTGATGATAACAAGTATACAGATTATTGGATGGGTCATTGGTCGTTGATACTAGGACACGGTCAAAAAAATGTTAAAGATGCAATTAAAAAACAAATTGAAAAAAGTTGGATGTACGGAACAGTAAATGAACAGACAATAAAATTATCAGAATTAATTTCAAAAGCAGTTCCAGTTGCAGAAAAAATTAGATACGTAACATCAGGTACAGAAGCTACAATGTATGCAGTTAGATTAGCACGTTCAGTTACAGGGAAGAAAATAATTGCAAAGATAGACGGAGGATGGCACGGATACACATCAGATTTACTAAAAAGTGTAAACTGGCCATTTAAAGAATCAGAAAGTAGTGGAACAGTAAATGATGAAAAAATTGTTTCAATACCATATAATAATTTAGAAGATTCATTAAAAATATTAAAAAAACATTCAAAAAATCTTGCAGGAGTTATCATTGAACCAGTTTTAGGTGGAGGTGGATGCATACCAGCAACAAAAGAATATCTAAAAGGTATACAAGAATTTGTTCATAAAAATAAATCATTATTTATTTTAGATGAAATAGTTACAGGTTTTAGATTTAGATACGGATGCTTGTATCCAACTATGAAATTAGATCCAGACATTGTAACATTAGGAAAAATAACGGGAGGAGGGATGGCAATTGGAGTCATATGCGGTAAAAAAGAAATCATGGAGCATGCAGATACAACAGGTAAGAAAAAATCTGAGAGAGCATATATTGGCGGAGGCACGTTTTCAGCAAATCCAACATCCATGACATCAGGATATGCTACACTAAATTATTTGAAAACAAACAAATCAACATATTCAAAAATTAACTCATTAGGAGAATACACAAGGAAAGAACTTGAAAAAGTATTTGATGGTAAAGTAATTGTGACAGGTAAGGGCTCATTATTTATGACTCATTTTATAAAAAATGGCATTACAGAGATAACAAATTCAACAGATGTTGCCAAATGTGATTCAGAAATGTTGCAGAAATATCATTTTAAAATGATTTCCAAAGATGGAATATTTTTCCTGCCAGGTAAACTAGGAGCAATATCCATTAGTCATTCCAAAGAAGATATTAAAAAAATGATTTTAGCTTCAGAAAATTTCTAAAAATAGAATAATTATAAATCAGTTTTATTTTTCCAAGAAATTAATTGATTAAAAATATCTATAAAATTATCCCCCCTTATAGTAATATGAACATGAGCAAAAACATTCTCAAATTGAGATTCAAAAATCATAGTGCATTCTTCTTTAAAAAAAGGTACAGAAATTCCAATTTTTTGTAAAGAAGAAAATTTAAAATTTTGAATTTGAATAGTATTAGAGTCAATAATAATTTCTTTTTTGTTAGAATTTTTATTAATTGAAACATCAAGTTTTTGTTGTAAAGAATCAGACCAAATAGTAGAATCCTTAGGCCAATGATGTACAAACACCTTATCAGCTAAATAATGCATTTGAGAATTAGTCAATAATTAAAACAAAAACTAAATCAAATTAAGGGTTTGTTGTCAAATCAGTTAAACATACTTAGGCACAAATATTATTTTTTAACAAGTAAAGTTACAACAATTTCAGTTTGATCATTATCAAGGTCATCATCAAACGTGATTTTTTTATCCACAAGTTTGTATTCTTCAATTAAAGAGCCATATTCACTGAATCTTCTAACTAGTTTGCTTTGTGGAAGAACAACTACATCACCAGCGTTATGATATGTTTCAACTGATTCGCCATTTTTTATTATAATTTTCAATCTACTCACTAATTTAAAATCAAATATAAAAAGTAGATTATGTTACAATATACAAAAATTTTAAAACTTATTCAATACAACAAATAGGGAATTATTCCAAAAGCAAGGGCTATTTAGAAAATTCTTCAAATTTTTACAAAATAACAATCACAGTAACTCATCGAAAAGAAAGAAAAAGGAAAGGAAGTACATGTAACTAAAGATCCAATAGATACTTCTGCAAAAAAACAGGAAGACATGGCAAAAAAGGCAATTAAAAAATTCAAATCACAGAATTAAACTAAACTTTCATTAGCAATGTGATTTTGATAAAAATATGGGGTTATTTGGTTCAAAAAAAAATCCAGAAGACATGAAATATGATGCAATGGCAATGATGGAGAAAAATCAACCAAAAGCAGCAATATCATTATTTAATAAAATTCTAAAACAGAATCCAACAGACACAGACGTATTGTTTAACAAAGGATTGGCATTAAATAAAATAAGAAAATACAGCGATGCGATTACATGTTTTGATAAAATATTAGAAACTAATTCAAAAGATGCCCAAGCATTGAATAACAAAGGTATTGCAATGGCAGAAAATGGAAATATTCAGGCAGCAGCAGAATGCTATGACATGGCAATTGAAGCAAACCCAAAACATGCAGCATCATATTTTAACAAAGGAGTGCTACTAGACAAACTTCAAGAACATGAAGAGGCACTAGTTGCATTAGAAAAAGCAATTTCTACAGATCCAAGAAAACCAAATGCAATGGTCTACAAAGGAATTGTTTTAGGAAAAATGAAAAAACATGAAGAGGCACTAAATTGTTTTCAAAATATTTGTAAAAAATATCCAAATAACCAAGATGCATTTTTTCAAAAAGGAATACAATTGGCAGAATTAGGAAAACATGAAAAGGCACTAGAGGTGTTTGATGAAATTCTAAAAAAATACAAAGATAATGTAAATGTAATTTATGCAAAATCTAGAAGTAAGGCAGCGTTAGAAAAATATCCAGAGGCACTAGAGTTACTAAAACAAGCAATTTCAAGAAATCCAAAAATAATTCGCACATGGGCAAAAGAAGAACCAATATTTACAAAACTACACAGTAATGATAAATTTAGAGCGTTAGTAAAACTATAAAATTTTGTTACGTACAGCGTCTATTCTAATTATAGCAATTTTCTTTTTTGGTCCAATTAATCTTGCCTCATAAATTGGAACATATACCTCGCTAATTTCACGCAATACAAATTCTTCTTCAAGTTTTCGCACATCATCATTCAAAGGTTTTTTTAAAAAGGATTGAAGTTTTTCAATTGCATCATCATAAGTTAATTCAGTTTTTTTTACATTTGCTAAATTTTTTTCTAGTATTTGATTTGGATAATTTTCAGTTGTTTTTGAATTTAATTTAAAAGGAAATTTAATTTCTCTCCCATGATGATCAAATGCCAATTCATTCTCATTTTCAACAAATACATGTTCTTCTAATTTTAAATTAATTTTATTTTTACCACGTTTTCCAATAATAGTTTTTTTAAAATTAGACTTAGTTTGAACTGGAAAAACGCCGCCGCCCAAAACAATCTCAGATACGTTGGAATCAACAGAGATAGAATGAGTTGCTGCTCTAAAATAATTTGCCACATACTTGCCAGAAATATTCAAGATGCACTCATAGTGTAATTTCATAGAATGTATGTGAATATCGCTATTTTTTGGACGTGAAAGTAGAGATTTAAACAAAGAAGATTTCTTATCCTCAATAATTTCCAGTACTTCATTTTCATCAATTTTTTTACGTAAAACTATTATTTTGGGATCAAAATTCTTTTTCAAAACTAACCAAATTATACAAGTCATCGTATTAAACCAATTCTAATTTAAAAATAAGGAGGAGTAAAATATTTTAAAAATAAGAGTACCTATAAAATAAAAATCCCAAAGAAAGAAAAGGAGCTAATTTGTATTAAAAATAGATGAATAAATCAAACATTAATGGGCATGCAGATAAAAGAAAAGTTAACCCAGAATGGTTTACAGATAAAACATGGATGAAAGTCCTTTCAGAGAAAATTAAATCAAAGGATCAAGATATCTATCACGTACATTTTGAAAATGGTTCTAGAACTAAACTTCATTTTCACAATGGAAATCAAGTCTTAATGGCAGTAAAAGGAAAAGGCAGTCTAGAACTTTTTAAAAAATTTGGTTCAAAAAAAACAGAGTTTAAAATTAAAAGAATTGAAAGAATTAGTCTTAATGAGGGAGACATTGTACATATTCCAGCAAAAACATTCCACACTCATGGATCAATTAATAAAAATAAAGAATTTTCACACATTGCAATCAACATATTGCCTAAAAAAAATTCAACGTACAAAACAACATGGTATGAATCAGATTTTAAAAATAAAGTAACAAAAATTATTTAGAAACAATGTCAATAAAACAAAATTCAAAAATAGATTTTATTGAAGGTGGTGAGGGAGTAAAAATCAAAGAGTTCTTTAATCCAAATAATACATCAAATCAGATCAATTACAGTATAGCACAATGTTCATTAGATGTTGGAAAGAAAACTAAACTTCATAAAATTAAGTCATCTGAAATATACTATATTTTAGAAGGTAAAGGGAATTTGAAAATAGATGATGAAATATTTTGTTTAGAAAAAAATGATTCAGCACATGTTCCGCCAAATTCAAAACAATTTATTGAAAATATTGGATCAGAAAATTTACGTTTTTTATGCATTGTAGAACCAGCATGGAAAGCAGAAGATGATGAAATTTTAGAAGAATAATACATCATACGACGTAATTATTTTTAACATATGTGCAATTAGAAGTATTATGGACAGACGAGAGGCGTTAATGATACTAAAGGTTAAGCGGGATTCATCACAAGAAGAAATCAAGGCATCATATAGAAAAATGGCACTAGAATTACATCCAGATAAAAATAAAGAAAATTATGAAGATACAAAATTTAAAAAAATTACAGAAGCATATAATTTTCTAAAAAAGAATGAAGTTGACAAAACAACACATTATCAGACAAAGGAAAATTCAGGCAATCAAAGAGTTAGACCCAAACCACAATGGGGAGCACCTGATGATGGAAACATTCCAGAACAAGATTGGGGTAAATATACACGTGGATTTGAAGAAGGTGATCCAGCTTTTTGGAAAGAGTATGAAAGAAAATTTTGGGAGGATTATAATGCACGAGTACGAGCAGACGGTAAAAATGGAGAATATGAAAAAGCAAAAGAACCTGATCAACAGCCAGATCTTAGGGTAGATGTAGACAAATCTTTGTGTATTGGTTGTTGTAGTTGTGAGATTATTGCGCCAGGAGTATTTGAAATAGATAAGAACAGTAGAACAAACCCCAAATCAAAAGTAATTAATCAAAAAGGTGCAGGGGTAAATAAAATAATGAATGCGGCACAAACATGTCCAACAAAAGCAATAAGTGTAGAAAATATCAGAACAAAAGAAAAACTATTCCCGTATTAAATTTTTAATAAATTATAATATTTTTCAATTTCAGAGTTTGATAAATTTAACGAAGAGTTAAACATACTGTGAATAGGTCCAGCTGAATCAGATTCACTTCTAGGAACTAAGTGTACATGAACATGAGGTATCTCCTGGCCAGCAGTTTCACCATTATGAATTGCAATCAAAGTTGAACCAGTGATAGAATCAACTTTAGACATCATAACATGAACTAAAGAAAATAAATCAGAATTTTCGCTACTACTCATGTCCTGAATTTTTTTGTGATGATTTTTTGGGATAACTAACACATGTCCTTTTGTAAGTGGAAATGCATCCAAAAAACATATGGAGTGAGATGTCTCATTAAGGATTTTAGCAGGAATTTCTCTAGAAATAATTTTACAAAAAATACAATCCATGAATACGAATTAAATTTTTAAAATATCAAAGTATCTATTATGGAGTAACAACATCAGCCCATGCCAAATCTTTTCCAAATTTTATTGTAACCTCATCGCCAGCATTTAATTTACAATTTTCAATAATTTTAGGAATGTCATCAATTGTTTCTACATAACAAGTACCATTGTCATTATTCAAAATAACAACATCCTCAAAAACATCCTCTCGAATTAAGTGCCAAAACGGAAACACCATTGTGGATAAAACTATCCCAACAGCCAAAAAAGCACACACAAAAACTAATCCTTGTTGTTGACTAGAACTTAACTTCATTTTACCATAGGCCGCCGTCGCCATCAGCATTAGGTTTTTTGGCAGGTACGTTACCATGAGCTTTTTTCATATGTCTTTTTAGTTTCTCTGGATCATGTAATTCAGTTCCACATGTATCACATTTGGTTTTATTATCATCATCTTTGTTACGTTTGAATAAACCCATAATATCACAATGATGAAGAAATACGTTATAAAGGATACTGAATTCCATCAACCATGTTAGTAAAAAATATCACAGTTTTAGGTTCAGGAGTAATGGGTCATGGAATTGCGCAAGTATCAGCAACTGCAGGATATAATGTAGTATTACGAGACATCAAACAAGAATTTTTGGATAAAGCAATGGAGAAAATAAAATGGAGTTTAGATAAACTAGTTTCTAAAGAAAAAATATCAAAAGAGGAGGCTGATGGAATTTTTTCAAGAATAATTCCAATTGTAGATTTGAAGGAAGCAGTAAAGGATGCAGAAATGATAATAGAAGTTGTTCCAGAAATAATGGAATTAAAGAAAAAAGTATATGCAGAATTAGATGCAGTTGCAGGACCAGACGTAATATTTGCATCAAATACAAGTACATTACCAATTACAGAAATAGCAAATACAACATCACGTCCAGAAAAATTCATAGGAATTCATTTTTTCAATCCACCACAATTAATGAAGTTAGTTGAAATAATTCCAGGAGAAAAAACAACTCAAGCAATTACAGATTTAACTCAAGAATATGTAAAATCAGTAAATAAACAAGCTGTGCTATGTAGAAAAGATGTTCCAGGATTTATCATTAACAGATTATTCATTCCAATGGTTCATGAAGCATGTTATGCTCAAGATAGGACTAATGCAACACTTGAAGAAATTGATTCGGCAGTGAAATTTAAGCTAGGTTTTCCAATGGGAATTTTTGAGTTAGCAGATTTCACAGGCATGGACGTAATTCATAAAGCAACTGTAGAAATGCACTTACGAGATAAAAAAGTAATCAATCCACATCCAACAATAGGAAAAATGTTTGATGAAAAGAAATTGGGTCAAAAATCAGGTGAAGGTTATTACAAATATTCTGATGATAAGTATGAAAGAGTTACATTATCTGAAGAGTTAGCAGAAAAATTTAACCCCATTCAACTGGTAGCAAATATTCTAAATAACGCAGCATGGTTAATTACAAACGGTGCAAGCGATATTAGCGAAATTGAAAAAGCAGCACAACTAGGATTAGGGTTAAAAAAACCATTATTTGAAACTGCAAAAGAAATTGGAATTAAAAACATTGTAGATGAATTAAATAGACTTGAAAAAGAACACGGTGAGTTTTACAAACCAGATCCTTTGCTAATTTCTATGTTGTAATTAATTCTAAAATTTTTTCAACTGCCTCTTTTGCAGTATCAGCACCAATAATTTTTACATTCTTTCTATGATCTACATATCCATCAATGTAGGGGGTGATAGAACTTTCAATTCCCCGAATTGCAACCATGGGTTTTTTGCTCATATATGCAGCACATACCTCAGATAAAGTTCCAGAACCACCACCGACAATTATTACGCCATCAGCAGATAATGCATTAAGAAAATCACGAGTAAAACCCATTCCAGAAGGGATCACAATATCACAGTAATCGTTAGCAAATTTAGGATCATCTTGAGGTAATATTCCAACAGTGATTCCATCACCATCCTTTGCACCATGAGAACAGGCATTCATCACACCGCCTAAACCACCAGTAATCAAAACAGAGTTAGATTTTGCAATTTCAACTCCAATATCATATGCCATTTTTTCATGTTTAGGAGTACATCCGTTAGTGTTATTTCCAATAACTAAGATCTGTATTTTCTTTACCATAACAGAACTAAAAGAAACGGTTTGAAATATGTTCGTAGAGAAAAAGATATTAGGGAATTGTATGAAATACTACTATGGGAACACGTTCAATGCCAGTATGTTTTAGTGAAAAACAATACAAAATGATTGAAGAATTTGCCAAGAAGAACGGCATGCTTAATGCAAGTCAAGCTCTTGAAAAAATCCTTAGTCAATAATCAGTTTTT
>Ga0209090_10002236_pt1 | contig 12285 bp, 9 predicted proteins | sample ArcticOcean_MG_C_9_FD_187432 | JGI IMG/M metagenome (GOLD analysis project Ga0209090, IMG submission 187432) | Marine microbial communities from western Arctic Ocean - ArcticOcean_MG_CB2_152 (SPAdes) (version 2) | ecosystem: Environmental > Aquatic > Marine > Oceanic | place: Arctic Ocean... | reverse complement strand
TAAAGAAAGTAATTTGCGGATTACCAGTAAGGTAAACGTCCTGTGCGCCGTAAGCTACGAGTTGCATTAATCCTCCACCCATTTTGTATACTATATACCAAGAAAAAAATTCTATAGATTTAATTTAATTAATTTAAAATTTATAATTATAAATTTATTGTATAATAGGACGATATGGTTATATTTATAATTAATAAAATTGAATATATAAAGGTTTGATATGTATAATAACCATACCAATCATGAACCTCTGTATCTACGCAAGCGAACTCGCGGTTATCACCGGACACAACCAGTATAAAGACGTTAGTGAGATTATTGTTAAAATCTGGCAGAAAAACTTTCCAGAGGACTATGAAGCTATTATTAAAGAAGCAGGGGTTGTTGTAGAATCAACCGATGAATTTATTAATCGTATTTCTAAGGAGAATAATATTAACATCAAGGAAAAAATGAAATCATGTCTCGGATCTAATGATGTAGTTGATATGAATAAAGCTAAACAGGAAATTCTAAAGAAGTTTGATACAATTCCAGAAAAGGATAAGAAACTAGTCCAGAGCTGCATTACCGAAAAAACAAACACTAATTTTGGAACAAAGCACGAAAATTCAGGAGTTGCTAAGTATACAGAAATTTATGGAGATAAAGTAAATACAGTAGATACCTTTTTCAAAAGGCATATGTTTAAAACCGAACACAACTGGTTTGTTGGTGGTAAAATTGATGGGATTAATGATGATAATGTTCTGATTGAGGTCAAAAATAGAATGAACCGATTGTTTTATAAACTTAGGGATTATGAAAAGGTTCAGATTTATGCCTATATGTATATCCTAGAATTGGAAAATGCCAAACTGGTCGAATGTTTCAAAAAAAGCAAGGAATGTACGATTAATGTAATTGATGTAGAATTTGAACAAGATTTTTGGGAGAATGAAATCTCATTGAAAGTGGAAAAATTTATTAAACAATTTGAATCATTCCTAAAAAATAAATCAAGAAAGTTGGAACTAGTTAACATATTGTTTAGCGCCTAATCCACTGGTAATTTTAAGTATATTATAATGAACTGCATATATATTGAAATTGTAGCTATAATAAAATGAATTATCTGCTTTTTTTGGTATTTCTTTAACACCTTGTCGCAATCCTAAATCTATATTCATTTTGAAATTATCTATTCTTGAAAAATTACAAGCTCCTGATGGCTGGAAATCGGTTGGATTTAGAGAAAAAGAATAGACATGTATACCATTTTTTATTTTACGTTTATGATGTTGGAATGGTTGTTGTAAATTAAAATAATCTGCATCCTTTTTGTCTAATCTTACCTGACCATTAAATATTAATTGTAAATTTTCAATGATATTTTTATTAAAAAATTCCTTTTTATATTCATCAGCTGCTCGTTCTGGATTATACCTATTATAATGATAAAAATTTTTAAGACTTTGACTATAATATGCGTTTTCTATATTATGATATCTATAACTTGTTGGAGATACATCTTCTATAGTCCAATTAGAATAATTATTCCAGTTATTCACATATTCCATATCTGAACGTTGTGATACTACGATTAGTTCTTTTACAGGATGGTGTAATATAATATTATGGTCCTTAGTTGAAGTAATTCCCTTAATAGTTGGGGGTTTAAAAACATCTTCTATAAGATATTCGTGACTATTTATAGCAAATCTATTTCTTTCATCTTTATCTAAATACACATATTCTGCTTCTAAAGATGGTTTTATATCAAAGGTTGTATTTTCTATAAATCTATTAATAGTTACTCCAGAACCATCCTGACTAACTGATTTTAACCTTGCTATCTGTTTATTATTATCTGCACCAACACTATCGATATAATCTAAAATAGTATATAAATCTCTTAATGGATTAAGTTTAACTTCTACTCTTACTTCTGTATATTGTAGCGCTATTAATGGTAAAGCTAATCCAGATGATTTTGAAAAAAAGAAATTCAAAGGAACTTTAATTTTTCTTTTTTTAATAGAAGGTATTAGATCACTCGTATTCGTAATTCTGGTTGTATGTCTATATATTACTTCCGAATTTAATGGTGAATTGATATTATGTTGAACTGATACGACGTCAATATCTGCTGAACCTCTAACATGTGGATAATGTGTATAATGTAATTTTACCTGTGCCTCATATGATGCTTCATCTAGATAATCATAATCATTTGTATTATTCGTATTCTTCAGTGGATGTAAATTATTTGTTAATTTATATGTTTTCCCATCCTTAAAATGTATACTATCTCCATTCATAGTACCAGAATAAAGACCCAAACTATCATATTGACCATAAAAATGATAATTATTATGGTTATTTTGAGAAGTCATAGCCCAATTATATAAAGAAACTACTGTTGCAATTACTTGTCCATTGAATTCTTGGGGTGTTTGGTTGACGTCGAGCCCCCTTGGGACATCTGCTGGGTCGAGACTACTGGTATTGATAGAATTTTTTACATTGTAAATGTAGATGTTATCATTAACTGTTTGTTGTTCCATATTATCCACTAAATCATAAGAAATTTTAGTTCCACCATTCGTTATAATTGGATAATATTCACCTTTGCTTTTATTATTTATTTCATTATGAAGTCCTGGGTTATATAGCTCAGGCACATTTCCAGTCATTTCATCATATATTTTCTTTTTAGAATCATCATAGATTAATTCAGACATTACCTGGAGATATTCACCCGTATAAGAATTAATCACCGAATCATTTAAAAACAATTTTGTATTGTTAATAATATTGGTACCTATATTTTCAACCCATCTAAATTCATAAGGAACACTATTAGCTGTGTTACTTAGTTCATTTCTAGCACCTGAAAATATTTCTGGTAATTCAAATGTAAAATATAAATTAGATAGAAGGTCACCATCTCTTTTTATATCACATTCAAGTGTAACATGGTCTGTATTACTGATTTTATTTCCTATTAATTTAATTTTTTTAGAATCCATTGAAAAATTAGAATATCTTCTATATACTATTTTATAAAAAGATATTTGTGGATTACCTATAAGATTAAAATCTTGTGCACCGGTTGCTAAAAGTTGTATATAACCCATATTAATATTAAAATATTATATATAATTATTTTTAAATTTGAATAAATAAAAACATTAATATATAATCAAAATATGTTTGTTTATAATGAACAACAGGAACTCGCCTCTAAATCTATTATACAGTTTCTTGAATCGAATGATAAGTTCTTCTTATTGGAGGGCGATCCAGGTACCGGAAAAACTACTATTATATCTAAAATTTTGGATAATGAAATTTATAAAAAAAAGAAAATAGCATTTTGTGCTACAACCAATAAAGCAGTTACTATTTTAGAACAATATAGTTCACTAAAGGGGAAAAATATTGTTTATACTACCATTCAAAAACTCCTAAATATAAAACGCAATATAGATGAAATGGGTAGAGAATTATATACTTATAATAGTCAACAAAACCTATGTAATAAATATAATATCAAACATTTTCACATTGTTCTTATTGATGAAAGTTCTATGATTTGTAAAGATATGTTAGAAGGAATTGTGCAAAATTCAAGATATTCTAAAACAAAAATAATATTTATTGGAGATAGAAACCAACTCCCACCTGTTAATGAAAAAATAAGCAATGTTTTTACAATTGATTTTGGTATAAATAAAGTAAAATTAGATATTATTGAAAGGTTCAAAAACGATATTTTGAAATATACAAATTCTATTAAAAATAACAAAAGACCTCCAAAAGAACTATGTAAAGATAATATCAGATTTATGAAAGAGTATAAAAACTGGATCTCTAATTATATGAAAAATATAAATGAATCTATTATTCTTACTTATACTAATAAGAAAAAACGATTTATTAATAATTCTATTCGTTCTTTGCTTTTCAAGGATAACAAAGAAAAGTATAATGTTAGTGAAAAAATCATTTTTAATAACTACTATAGTTCTATTGAAAATAAATTCTATTCATCACAACACGCTACGATCACTGAAATTAAAGTGCACGAATTTAGATTTAACCCTCTACCACTTAACAAATTACTGAATCTTAAAGCGTCATTCGGTTATAATATTAGGACTCTTAAGGAAAAGGACAAAACATGTCCGATTTGTCTAGAAGATAATATTAATGAACAATCTCAGCTAAAATGTGACCATATGTATTGTGATTCTTGTATTAAACAATGGTTAAAAGAAAATAACTGTTGTCCATTATGTAGATTTGTTGTAGATGAGAACACCTTTATGGTGAAAGATAATACAAAAATTACATCATTAATTAATGAGATTATTGAATTCGTTTCTGATATTACATTTAAAACCTGGAAAATCGGAATTATTGCTAAGAAAAAAAATGAAGATAACCAACTAGAAACCTTTCATGACTACATCTATATTATGTCTGATGAAAGTAAAGATGATTATGAATTATTGTGTAGTTCTATTAAACAAAAATTTTCAGAAATAAAAAAACTTATCTCTAATAAAAATAAATATAACAATATTATTCTTAAAAGATTGTGGGAATTCTTTTATAGCAACTATATTGATGTTTTGGCAGATATTGATTATGGTTATTGTATTACAGTTCATAAGTCGCAAGGTTCTACATATAAAAGAGTATATGTAAACATTATGGATATTGTGAAAAATAATACGAACGATACTAAATCTTGTGTATATACTGCTGTAACCAGAGCATCTGATTGTTTAATTGTTCTTAAAACATAATTTAAAATGATATAGAGTAATATATACTATATCTTTATAATGGGAAATTGTTTAAAGAAACTCATTCCAGAAGAATATTCTTTAATAGAAAATTCTGATGAAATTATGCATAAAATAGAAACAAATGCTGAAGAGATTGAAAAACTTAGAAATGAATCCCAACAAATTAATAAAACAAATATTGAAAATTTTGAACTTATTCAAAAGGATATGGATAAGCTTATGTTGTTGAATAAAAATTTAAAACAAGAACTTAACTATTTTAACCACCAGTCATCATCCAAATATGGCGGTTCAACACCAGAAGATTCCGACATTTTTGTAGATGGTCCGTCTGAAACCATGTTTTCTACTTCTGAATAACTTAGTGCTCTCCTTGTATATTTCAATTTAGATAGGTAACCGTCAAATCCACCAAAGAGATTTATCCAGACATTACCAAAATTCTGTCTTGGTATAGACTCAAGTCTTTTACTTTTTTTTATATTACCATTTACATATATTGTTACTACTTTCTGTTTTACAACAAGAGATAGATGTACCCATTTATTTACAGGCATATTATCTATATCTATAATATTATCCTTTGAGTCTATCGTATTCATATTAATTCTTATAGTATTTTTATCAGGATGTATCCACACGGCCGGAGTATAAGATACTTCTGCTTTACTATCCCCTTTATGAAAAACATGTTTCATATTTTTGTCCTTAAATGTAAAGTCGTTTACTAAAATCCAAAAACTATATGTAAATTCAATTCCTCCATCTTCATTCTCTGATCTATAAAGTATAATATTTTCATCATTATCTGGATTCTGTTCTATTACCAAACTCTTTTTCGCATTTTTCATATCCTTTATAAGATATGGTGAATCCTTCCTAAAGGATTTAAGATATTCAATATATTTTTTTGTAAATACTGCGAAGAATAATGTTGCAATCCCTATTATCACAAGTGATGCTATCTGTCCTATGGTTGAACTATCTGAAAATACCATAGGTATAACAAACAATGATACCATTAATGTCAAAAGACTATATATCAGATATATAATCGAATTTTTAAAATGTTTATTCAATGTTTTATAAAACAAAGACAAAATCACTAAAGATAGTAAAAACATTATACCTACCGCTAATCTAATAATCTTATTTACTGTCTTACTTTTTGATACTCCATGAAGTTTTTTAGCACTATTTTTAAGTTTTAAAAACACATCTGATGATAAATTCTTCATTTTATTTAATGTTTTTTTTACACGTGTATTGTTTGAATTACTATAACTAGGTGGCGGTGATTCAGGTACAGCATAATTTGTTTTATTAGAAGAATATGTAGTTGTTACCTTCTTAGGTAATGTTACTCTTTGTTGTGGTGGCGGTGGAGTTACCTTTTTAGGTAGAGTTGCTTTCTGCTGTTGTGGTGGTGGTGGAGTTACCTTCTTAGGTAGAGTTACTTTCTGCTGTTGTGGTGGTGGCGGAGTTACCTTTTTAGGTAATGTTACTCTTTGTTGTGGTGGTGGCGGAGTTACCGATTTATTTACATTAAGAGTATTAATTTTTTTTTTAATATTAGCGACATTATTAGTCGTTAAAGAAACTGATTTATTTACATTAAGATTATTAATTTTTTTTTTAATATTATTAATGTTATTACTCATTATAATAAATTAAGAAATTTAATTAGAGATGTTCTGGACCATTTTTATAAACGTTATAGATTTTTTTGTAAGAAAATCCTTTATTTGTATATGTTAGATTAGAAATACGACCATTAAATCCTCCATTAGGAGTAATGATAAGACCACCTTCATTAATTTTTGGAAATCCCTTTAGTATAAAACTACTTACAAGTTTTCCATCTAAATATACATCTATACTATTATCAACAAATGTAAGATTTATATTTACCCACCTTTGTAGTTTAATATTATTTATAGTAAATTCTTCAGGTTCATCGAGATCTAGAACCATATCATTCTCATTTTCTATATTATTAAAATAACTGGTCGATACTTTTATTTTAAGGTTATTACTATTTTTAGCTAGCATTATAATAGGATTAACTCCATTAGTGTCTCCCTTTTGAACTATAATTTTATCTTGGTTCATACGATACTTATAGTCATTTACAAATATCCAGAAATTAATATTATATTCTAGTCCTTGTGTTGAAGGTGGGATAGATTGTTTTGCAACTCTGAGTTCCTTTTTAGCATTATGGATATACGGGATAAGATTTTTAATAGAGATGTTTTTTCTTGGTTTAACTAAATATTTTTGGGTTAAAAAATATATAAAAATAGAAATAATGATACAAATTATTGTAAATATCATTAGATTTTTTTTTAAATTAAAATTTTTTTTAATATATGGATACATTACTATATTTTAATAAAATAAATTATATTAGTTGCGATTTATCCTTTTTATAAAGTTTCATTACTTCTTTATATGATATGGCTGTATTATAGTATACAGCATTAGATATATATCCATTAAAATCATTATTTTTATCCCCAATAAATAGATTTTTGTTATAAATAAATGGTACAGAAGGTATTAGGATATGTTTTATTAATTTACCATCTATATAAACATTTGTATGTCTTCCATCTAAGCTAACCACTAAATGATTCCACTTCTGAAGTTTAATATTATCTATATTAATATCATGAATAGTTACTTCATCATTTTTATCTCTATATGATATTTCAATAACAAGTGTGTTGGTAAATGGTATATATTTTATATTAGGTGAACCATATTTTTTAATAATATTTTTTTTGTATTTATAACTGGTATTCCATAGTGCATTTTCAGGAATATTATTAATATATAGCCATAATGAATATGTGAATTTTATTCCAATATTAGAAGGTGGTAATTTTATGTTTGAAATAAATTTGGTTTCTTTTATATCTAATCTATTTTCAAGGAATTTATTTTTTGTAATACTATTACTCTGATTTGTTGGTGGTTTTTTATTGAATAACTGTGTTATAAGTGTTTTGTCTGTAATTCTTGGTAGATATAAAAAATTGTAAATAGTTCCATTATATGAATATGGGAAATTAAAGTACATTGGTTTAGTGTTAATAGATATTTTATTACCGAAAACTTTTGTAGTTACTAATTTAGTATTCATATAAACATTTAGTGTTTTGTTTGAAATAGTAATACTAATATGAACTGATTCATTCTGCGAAATATCATCAATATCTGTATATTCTATAATATTATCTTCTGTTTTAGCACATATTCTTAAATTATTAGAATAAGGATGCATCCATACCCCGATACTTTGTTCTGGTATTTCAGCCTCTATATTATTCCAATAAGAATAATCTAATTGTTTGTTTTCTATATTAGTTCCTTTATGGAAAATATGTTTCCATTTTGAAAAATTATAATAGAATTCTTTCAAATAAATCCAGAATGAATAAGAAATATTATTATCAATTGTTGGTGGTCTAATATCATCTGAAATAACATTATATGAAGTATGTTCTAGTTTGTCTAACGATACTCCATCTTTAATATAATTTGATTTCGTTTGTCTAAAATAAAAAAAGATGGAAATAATAATTACAATAATAATTACTATCTTAATCATATATAATAATAGTGTAAATTTATTTAACAAAAAACATAAAAAGTAATAAAATAACTATAATTAATCCTAATAAAATAGATAAATTCTTATAATTTAATTTATTATATAAATCATTTTTGAATATACTCGTGTATTTTTCAATTAGTTCCTCATAACTCCATTCTCTTTTATTATTTATTTTATTAACATTATTGTGACACTTGAGAACCCATCTTATAATACTGTCCTTGCTATCAAGACTGTTTTCCACTGGATTATCATTTAGGAATTCTTCATAATGTTTTTTACAAGTATTGCATGGTATAATATGTTTTAAAGAGTTAAAAAAAATGGCATATTCGTTTTTAGAATTAGGTGTAGGTTCGTATTCAAATGATATAGTATGAAGGAAGTACCATAACTTAGGTCCCCATAATTCAGGATCCATATATAATAATAACATATTAATTATAAAAATAATAACTTATATTTAAAAGTTTAAACACAATAAATAAAAATGAAAAAAAATGAAATTATTTATTGCTGTAATTGTGGAAAAAAGGGACACAATTACAAAACTTGCCTATCCCCTATTATTAGTTATGGTGTTATTTTATACAATAAATGTGCAAATGGTCAGCTAAAGTATCTAATGATACAACGGAAAGACACGATTGGATTTATTGAATTTATGCGAGGAAAATATAATATAGAACATTTCGAATATATTTGTAATATTTTCAAGATTATGACAAAACAAGAAAGAACATTGATAGTAAATAATGATTTTGATTATCTATGGGATATGTTATGGTTTAAAAACAGAACCAAACAAACAAAAAATAATATTAGCGAATATAATATTTCTAAAGACAAATTTAATCATCTAAAAAGAGGTCTTTTTGTGGACGGAAGATATATTACACTAGACCTAATTAACAAAGAAACTCCTGTTGTTTATGGTTCTCCAGAATGGGGATTTCCTAAGGGTAGAAGGAATTTATATGAGACAGACCTTAGGTGTGCGGTGAGAGAATTTGAAGAAGAAACCAATATTTCACCAGAATATTATAAAATTGTAGACTATAACAAAACATTTGTCGAAACGTTTCATGGAACAAATCATATTAAATACAAACATGTCTACTACCTTGCAGAACTAACAGAGGATATTAATATTTCTATTGATAAAAACAATATCAATCAAATCTCTGAAATTAGTAACATAAAATGGTATAGTTTTGGCGATGGTTCTCGAATTATAAGGCCATATAATACAGAAAAAAAAAAGGTGTTCCGATATATTAATAACTATATTCGTAACACGGTTGAAAATAAATAATAGGTAATATTAAATGTCTAACAATACTTTTAGTTTTTATCCAAGTCTTGATGATAAAGATTTTAATAAAAAAATATACAATAAAAAGGAGTTTTATTTAAACAGAACTAAAAAAATAAAAAATTTAACAAATTTAGATAATATCACAAAAAAATTGTGTAAGTTTAATCTTTCTAATAACCAGAAATTCTTAAAAACATTCATGTCTCCAAATACACCATACAACAGTATATTATTGTTCCATGGAACAGGTGTAGGTAAAACTTGTTCAAGTATTTCTATAGCTGAAAATTTTAGAGATTATCTTGTTTCTAATAATAAAAAAATTAATGTTATGCTTAATCCATCCATTAAAGAAAATTTTAAAAATAATATTTTTAATATAGAAAAATTTAAAAGCGGAAATGGTAAAGATCAATGTACTAAATCTAAATTTTCAGATGAATCTAAGATATCTCCAGATGATAGTAGAGAAGTTATTACAAAAAAAATCAATAAAATAATAAATAATAGATATAAATTTTTTGGTTACATAGAATTCTCTAATACTATACGTAATCTTAAAAAGTTTAATAATGAACTCTATATAAAAAAGGTAAAGGAAATGTTTTCTAATACTGTTATGATTATTGATGAAGTTCATAATATTAAAGAAGGTGGTAGTAAAGATGGTAAAAAATTACCCGCATATTTACTAGAAGTTTTAGGTATAGCAGATAATATGAAACTTATTTTGCTATCTGCAACACCTATGTTTGATAAAGCAGAAGAAATTATTTTTATACTTAATTTACTTCTAACAAATGATAAAAGAGAAACGATTACTAAAACTAATATGTTTGATAAAGATGGTAGAATCACTCCTTATGGGAAAAATGTTCTTTTAGATAAATCACGAGGTTATATCTCTTATCTTAGAGGAGAACATCCATTAAAATTTCCCAAAAGATTATATCCAGATATTTACGGCGATAAACAGCTACTTAAACCATCAGATTTCCCGACAAAAGATATTAATAATAATGAAATACCTGAAGATAAACGTATACAAAATTTAAAAATAATTGGTTGTGAAATGAAAGATTATCAGCTTAAACAATATGAATCTATGGACATTAAAACAAGTGATGATGACTATGGTTCATTTAATATTAATGGATTAATGGCTTCTAATATTGTATTTCCAAATATAAACAAATCAGAAACTATAAAGGAATTAATTGGAGATAGTGGATTAAATACGATTGTAAAAAAAAAGAAAAATAAATATAGTTTTTTGAAAGAAGAATATAAAGAATTTTTTGATAAAAAAAAAATAGGCGAATACTCTACCAAAATTTCCAATATACTAGATAATATAGATAAAAGTGAAGGTATCGTATTTATCTATTCAAGATTTTTAGGTTCAGGAATTATACCACTAGCACTAACATTAGAACTGAATGGATATAGTAATTATGGTGGTTCTTTATTAGAGAATGGAAAGACTCAAGATAAACAGTATATACTTATTACAGGTGATAATGAATTATCTAAAAATAGTTATCTTAATTATCTAAAAATAGAAAATCAAAATGAAGAAGGTAAAAAGGTTAAGGTAATTATAGGTAGTGAAACCGCGGCAGAAGGTTTAGATTTTAAGTTTATTAGACAAGTACATATATTGGATCCTTGGTTTCATATGAATAAATTGGAACAGGTTATAGGTAGAGCGATTCGTAATTGTTCACATATAAAACTACCTTTTAAACATAGAAATGTATTAGTATATCAGTATGCCTCTGTTGCACCAAAAAAATATGAAACGATTGATTTGAAAATGTATAGAATTTCAGAACAAAAACAAAAAAATATTGCGGAAGTTGAATATCTAATTAAAACAAATGCTATAGATTGTGGACTTAATAAAGAACTTAATAGGTTCACCGATGCTATTTATAAACAAAAATTTAAAATAAAAATATCTAGAAAGGATATTAAAAAAGAAATAGAAATCGGATTACATGATTTAGATAATAGTAAGATTTGTAATTTTAAAAACTGTGATTTTAAATGTCTTCCAGATAGTGATAGTTCTGCAAGTAACTCTAATACATTAGATTATAGATTTATAGAAGATAATATTGATGAAATTAAAACCTTTATAAAAACATTCTATACTAAACAATTCTATTATACTCTAAATGATATTAAGAAGTTTTACAAAGCCGAATACGATGAAGATTATAATCTACTTTACTATAGTTTAAATGAACTTGTAGAGAATAGTGAACTTCTTAAAGATCCATATAATAGAGAAAGTGTTTTGTCAAGAGTTGGTACTAAATATATAGTAAAACCTAAGATTGTTAAAGGTCAACACACATCTATTAATAATTTACGATTTCCATATACTAAAAAAAGACGCTATATAGACACAACTAATGAACGTATTAAAATAACTAGAAAAAATAAAGTAAAAACGGATTTAGATACAGATAAATTTCAAAAAAAATTAAATAAAATTTACAACTCAAAATTAAAAATTATAACGGATAGATTAAAAATAA
>Ga0209090_10002230_pt1 | contig 12301 bp, 9 predicted proteins | sample ArcticOcean_MG_C_9_FD_187432 | JGI IMG/M metagenome (GOLD analysis project Ga0209090, IMG submission 187432) | Marine microbial communities from western Arctic Ocean - ArcticOcean_MG_CB2_152 (SPAdes) (version 2) | ecosystem: Environmental > Aquatic > Marine > Oceanic | place: Arctic Ocean... | reverse complement strand
AAGATCCTCATATGATCGAATTTAGAAAGAATGCGGGCGTTGACCCCACCTCGTTAGAAATCATAGCATTGGTTGAATAATGTCACTGAACATACCCTTGCTTTCATCAGTCGAGATGTAGGGCGCGTGGGTACCGTTGTGTTCCTATACGACTACGAGGGGGCCCTTGTGTTCAAATCCGTTTCCAATGTGTAGAATATTTACGATAATATACCGAAAGACCCTAATGATGTCTCATTGAGGGTGAAGCATGAACCGAACACTCGCAGTTGTTATTGCTTTACTCATGACCACAGTTTCTCTCGCTGGATGCATTGGTGGTGGTAATGGTGACGATGACGGTGACGGAGTGATGAACGATGTCGATATCTGCCCACTCACGCCAACAGGAGAGACTGTAGATACCGATGGTTGTTCACAGACACAACTCGATGATGACGTTGATGGAGTGATGAACAATCTTGACCTTTGCCCACTAACTCCTGCTGGAGAAACTGTCGATACAGACGGTTGTTCACAGACACAACTCGATGATGACGGTGATGGTGTGATGAACAATCTTGACCTTTGTCCACTAACTCCTGCTGGAGAAACTGTCGATACTGACGGTTGTTCACAGACCCAACTCGACGATGATAGTGATGGAGTGATGAACAATCTAGACCTCTGCCCACTTACTCCTGCTGGAGAGACCGTCGATACCGATGGATGCTCGCAGACCCAACTCGAAGATGGAGAAGATACAGGCGCTGAGGAAACAGAAAGTACTCCTGACTATACAAATCTAGAACCTGATTGTTTTGCTCCATATTCAACCACCCCAATTATTGGACCTCAAGATACATTTTTCCCAGGATCTACCTGGGGAGATCCCACAGTGCTAAAAGTTGGTGATGAATTTATCATGTATGCTTCCTCTTCAATTTACACTGATTCAGAAGATCCTTCTTCATCATGGGATCAGAATATTAAAATTTATAGATTGACCTCACCAGATGGGATGGATTGGAGCCTAAATCCAACAACAGCTGTGTTTGAAAGAAGTGCAAGTGGTTGGGATGAAAAAAGTACTGAGACACCATCAGTTGTTTATTATCAGGGGAAATATCATCTCTTCTACACTGGATACCCTGCCATTTTCAATGATGCTCTTGCCTATAGGATAGGACACGCAAGTTCTGATGATGGGATTACTTGGACCAGAGAAACACCAGAGGACACTGCTTTACTTGGACCAAGTGATCCATTAAATGACACTCCTCAGTTTACTTTTGATCAGTGGATTGTGGCCGAGCCAGGTGCTGTTGTTTTTAATGATAAAATTTATCTCTATTTTGCAGCTACTGGAACTAACAGCGAAGTAAACTCAACTGCTGAGGTGGTTGGCCTGTCGATCTATGATGGGGAGAATGATACATGGTCGGCACAGAAAGAAGTCATGCGAGCAGACCAAACGGTCTATCCAAGAACAGATAATATCAAAGGGTTTTCAACACCTTCAGCAACAATCATTGATGGGAAAGTTCATTTATTTGTAACTGTCATAACTGATGATCCTTATAATCATTATAAGGTTCATCATGCATACTCAGTAGATGGTGAAACTGATTGGGTTCAAGATTCAACTCATATCATTGAAAAAACTGACTTAGCTTGGCACGAGGATGATCTTATCGGACCCACTGCTCTTTATGATAATAAGAAAGTTTATCTATGGTATGGAGGTAATCAAGGGACATTAGACTCGCTTGGAATAGGGCTTTCTATTTGTAACTTATAAAATTCCTAGTTCTAAATAGTGTCTAATACATTGGCACTATATTCCCTAACAATGACAAAATATGTGCAGTTCTCATAAAAACCATAAGTCCACTTCATGAAGGTCTTCCCTACGGTTTTTTGATTGTTGGTAACACACTCTTTTTCGCAGCGAATGATGCAACCAACGGGTTCGAACTATGGAAGAGTGATGGAACAACCGCTGGCACAGTGATGGTCAAAGATATCAATCCAGGCAGTGCTGATAGTCTTTTTCATTACAGTGAATCAATAGCTATCGGTAACACGTTCTACTTCCAAGCTACTGATGCTCAAAGTTGTGAGTTATGGAAAAGCGATGGAACAACTGCTGGTACGGTTATTGTAAACAGCGCTGGTTCTCATGGTTGGGGTGGGGATACCTTAACTTCGGTATTTCACTTTATTTCGCATCCTCTACAAGTAGCACTAACACAGGATGGGTTACAGACGGAACATCGACTGGAACCCATGCCCTTGACGGATTCAGTGGTTTTGATTCGATTATTGGTGGTGGGGATTATGGACAGAATCAGTGGCTGTTTATTGATGGTAATAGCCAATATTTCGTTATTGTGGACTTTGTTGTGAATTATGGGGTTAAATTGGTCAAAGTTTCTATTTGACACATTACAGGGAATATTTCAGCAATCTTTGAATGATTAAGCGAACCGGTTATTCCTGTTTACAAGGGTCTATGCTCAAACCCACATGTTCAGACTTAGTGTTTGCAAGGGCTTTCAGTGGGTGCTATTCGTCGCTACCGACGCGTGAACACTCATGTGAATCGTTCTCGATTGTTGCTGTTGCCTCTTGCTATTTCTCAGCTTTACTTCCATATTTTTGCAAGTTGAGTCAGGACTTTCAAGGCTGGTTCTAGATCTCCAGTTTCAGCCAATTCCAATGCTGCACTCGAAGCCTTAGCGATCAACTGCAACGGCGAGAGGGAACTACGTTCGGCTGTAAAAGGCGCCGAGAGGGGGATTTGAACTCCCGAGTCCAAGGGACACGTGATTTCCAGTCACGCGCAATACCAGGCTATGCGATCTCGGCGGCAAGCCTCGCACCTAACCCCTCTGTTTAACTGCGACGGCAATAAACAGGCTCGTAATAGTCCGAATCGATTATAGCGGGATGGCAGGTCGCCGAGATTACGCCACCATGGCTTAGCGGTATAGCACCTCATTGGTAATGAGGAGGTCGCGAGTTCAATTCTCGCTGGTGGCTCTTTTGCTTGCCATTGTTGTCAATCAAAGTCACATATTGGGATTGTGTTTCCTTTGCTCCGCTTGGCCTAGTGCTCCTTTTTCGCTGATAGATTTTCAGCTGACATGTTTTACTGCTGATCACGAAATGAGTTGATAGATGTCAGATAAGAGCAAATATATTCACGTAATCAGGTAAATGGTAAAATTCATTAGGTACACAAATCGTACTCAAGCACGAATCAATTAGGGTGAACTATAAGTGTCGAATCGCGTGATTGTCTGATTAGAAGGTGAGCACCACCTTCGGATGGGATGGGAATGAAGAACAATGAGAGTAAGCGGCCTGATGTAAATGTCAGGGTAAAGGAATTACAACAACAAGTCGACTCACTAAAGGATCTGGTGAATAGTCTTCTTTCAGTGATATGTGAAGAACCGGACGGAGTTCACTCTGGAAGTGCTCCGGCACTAGCAGGTCAGCCTCGTGAAGGCTACTGCATGTAATCAGCCTTTGATAACTGCCAGCGGCCTTAGTCGAGCTACTTTTTCTGCTAGCCCAGCAGCGCTTGTCAATTCAATGACCTCATCGACATTTTTGTAGGCTTCAGGTGCTTCTTCTGCCAAAGAATCATCTGTACTTGCATGAACGATTATTCCTTTACTTCGCAATTCTTTGCGTAGTTTATCAGTGTCTACTTGCTTCTTGGCTTTGGTACGTGATAAGACTCTTCCAGCACCATGACAAGATGAATTAAATGCTCGATTACCTTGTTTCCCCGATAAGATCCACGAGGCCGTACCCATGTCTCCTGGAACCAATACCGGTTGATCGGCAAAAGCCCTAGTCGCCCCCTTTCGGTGGACACAACAATTGCAGGTTTTTCCGGCTATGGTATGTGTTTCCATCTTTGCGAGATTATGACCTACGTCATAGAGTAAAGTCGCTTCTCCATCTACCCCTAGTTCTGCTTTCAAACCATCTCGAAGTCTCTGGGTCAGTGTTGACCTGTTGGCAAAGGCGTAATTGGCAGCAGCATTCATGGCATCGAGATAGGCCTGACCTTCTCTACTGTGAACCGGTGCTGCTGCGAGTTGACGGTCAGGCAAGGTAAAACCCCACTCTTCATTGTGCCATCGGCCATTATCTGCTCGATATTTTTGCTCTAGTTCACGCACGTGATCAGTACAGACCTGGTGGCCAAAGCCACGTGATCCCGAGTGAATCATCGCTAATACCTGACCTTGATACAGGCCCAATTTCTCTGCATGAATCTCCTCGACTACTTGTAATTCGAGAAAGTGATTACCAGTGCCGAGTGTCCCCATCGCTTTGAGCCCGCGTTGTCGTGCTCTTGTGGAGACCTCTCCTGCTGTTGGTAATTCGCCCTTTGATTCGATATGGGCTAAGTCGTCACTGTGACCAAATCCTAGTTCAACCGCCGCATTAGCACCACGCATCACGATTTCATCGAGTTGCGATTCACTAAGATTGACTCCACCTTTACCACTGGCTCCCGCAGGTATTCTGCCGTTAAGTCGCCGTGCCAGACGTTCAATATTTGGAATGTCATCGACACTTAGGTCCAATGATAGCGCTCTAACGCCGCAATTGATGTCGAATCCAACACCCCCGGGTGAGATTGCTCCACCCTGCTGACCCCAATCACAATCGGTAGCTACGACTCCTCCGATTGGAAAACCGTAGCCATAATGCCAATCTGCCATCGCCCAGGCCTCGCCGACGATTCCCGGCATACTTGCAGTATTGACCAATTGTTGAATTGAGCGTTCGTCTTCAGGGGATGTTATCACTTTGGAATCGGCTACAAGCATGCCATCTACCAACATGTCTCCATGCTTTTTGATACGGATTAGACCTTGGTCTTCAATCTCGCAATGTTGTTGCCAGCCCTTGCCGCTCACAGAGGTGGCATGGGTAGCATATGCTTGGTTTCTTTGGCCTTACTTGCGACGGTTTCAAAGACGCAATGCACCCCCCTCGGACTACAGAGGGAAGAGTATGTCCATGCCAGCAATCGAATTAGCCGTCTTCAAAGACAACGGCTTTTCGCGTCGCAAATGTGATATCAGTGGACTTTGGTTCTGGACTACCGATGAAAATCGCAAAACCTGTGGCGATACCCATGAAGACGAATATACATTCATCGGTGCACCGGTAATCTCCGGTTTTTCCACTCTCGGAAAGAAATTAAAAGATGAGATGAGGGCTGCCTTTATTGGCTTTTTCGAGGAACGTCAACATACTGCAATTGAACCATATCCTATACTTGCCCGCTGGCGTGATGACATCCATCTAACCATAGCCTCTATTGCGGTTTTTCAACCACACATTACCGGTGGTCAAGTTGAGCCTCCTGCTAATCCATTGGCTATTTCGCAACCGTGTATTCGTTTGAATGACGTTGATGCAGTAGGGCGTTCCGGTCGCCATCTCACAACCTTTGAGATGATGGCTCACCACGTTTTCAATCGACCCGCTGAGGGTCAAGATATCTATTGGATGGAGGAATGTGTTCAATTCTGTCATGATCTATTGTGTGATAGAATGGGTATTTCACCAGAGGAAGTAACCTATGTTGAGAATCCATGGTCTGGTGGCGGAAATGCTGGAGCAGCTCTTGAGGTAATGGTTGGTGGTTTGGAATTAGCAACACTTGTTTTCATGGACATGGTGGAGGATGAGCAAGGAGATATTTCAATCAAAGGCGTGAATTATTGCAAGATGCCATTACAAATCATAGATACTGGCTACGGTTTGGAACGCTTCTGTTGGGCAGCAGCAGGAACTCCAACTATCTATGAAGCGATTTACCCAGAATCAGTCGCATGGTTAAAGGATTTAGCCGGATTTAGCGGTGAATCTGTGGGTATGGATGACGACTCACTGGCTAAACTTCTCGCAGAGATGAGCCGACTTAATGGAATAATGAACATCGAAGTGGGCTCCGATGGCGAGCAGATGCAAGCCATGATGATAGAGCGTCTTGTCAAGCGCGGAGTTGACATCGACGCAGAGCGATTTAATGCGGTTACTGAACCGCTGAGTCGGATATTCGCTATTCCTGACCACCTTCACGCACTTGCCAATATGATAGGTGATGGCTTGGTTCCTTCGAATGCAAAGGCGGGCTATCTCGCACGGATGATGGCTCGTAGAATATTGCGAATGAGAGATGACTTATCGCTAAAAATATCTTTGTGTGAATTGATGGAACAGCATTTGCAACTCAATTATGATGCGACCAGAATGAAAATTACCAATGAAGGATTGATGACAATTCTCGCTGGTGAAGAACAGCGTTATCAGGAGATGTTGAGGAAGGGTGAACAAGTGGTGAAAACCGCACTGAAGAGCATCAAAAAAGACGCTACTAGTCTTCAGGATGAACTTCTATTCAACCTTGGTGATTCACATGGTATATCTCCCGATCTCGTAGTCTCATTCGCTGCTGGATTGGGCTGGAAGAAACTCCGTCTACGCACCGGTTTCATGGCTGAAGTAGCCGAACGTCATGCTGCGCAGGCTAAGACCGCTGCCAAGGCTCAAGATGGTTCCTCTCTACTATCTTCGACACCAGACCATCCTGCAACAAAGACTCTCTACTATGATGATATTATGCAACGAGAATTCAGTGCTAAAGTTCTCGAATGCATCCCACTGACCCTTGATGATAACGAGCAAGTTAGTCATGCCATAATCCTTGACCAAACCTGCTTTTACCCTGAGGGTGGAGGACAAGAAGGTGATTATGGCACTCTTGGGAAAGTCAATGTGATCGACACACGTAAGGTTGAAGATTTGGTCATTCATCTATGTGATGGACCTCTAAAGGGGAAGGTGACTGGTAAACTCGATTGGAATCGTCGCAAGCAGTTGATGGATCATCACACTGCAGTCCATATTGTCGGTGGTGCTGCTCGCCGAATCTTAGGTTCGCATATCTATCAGGCTGGGGCTAATAAATCGGTTGAATCTGCGCGTCTCGATATTACTCATCATCGACGTTTGGACAGAAGCGATCTCGATGAAATCGAAAACCTTGCCAATCAGGTACTGCAAGAGGTTGAGAATACCGAAAAAGTCACTCTTACCCGCAAGGATGCTGATAGCGAATACGGCTTCGACCTTTACCAAGGAGGAGCGCCCAAAGGTAACCAGATTCGCATTCTCAAAATATCCGACCATGACATACAGGCTTGTGGTGGTACTCATCATGACAACCCCAACCGTATTGGCACAATTCGCGTCGTGCGTTCTAGTGCAGTTCAAGACGGGGTTGAGCGCTTACATATCGTCGCTGGAAATGCAGCATTATTACATTCACGCGAACAAGAGGATTTGCTTCGTGAGGCTAGTGATTCATTTGGCGTCGCCACTGCAGACTTGCCTAAGACCGCTGACAGGTTCTTTGGTGAATGGAAGGAACAACGTAAGCGCATCGAGCAATTAGAGGCCGAGATAGTTCGTCTACGCACAACTGGCGGTGGTGATGATAGCACTGAACTAGATGGTGTTCGCATCATTATAATGGAAGTTGATGGTGATATCAAGCAGATGACCAAAATGGTTGGTGAATTAACCAGAGACGTAAGTGTGCCAACTTTAGCAGTCATTGGCAGTCGTGATGGAGGAGGGAAGTTATTGATTGCTCTAACCGAGGATTCGCTTGCTTCAGAACGCTATGATGCTGCTGCAATTCTCAAACAGATCTCTCATCATATCAAAGGTGGCGGCGGCGGCAGACCTACCTTTGCCCAAGGCGGTGGCTCAAATCCAGATGGATTACCAGAAGCACTTGCAGCCGCACGCTCTCTAATTGAGGAGACTCCAAAAGTATCCATCTCTCAGGCCATTGATGCAACTAAACTCGCAATAGATCGAGCGATTGCTGATGGTGTGGTCGACCAAGGCGAATTTGCTTTGATCAAGCGAGCAGCGGAACAAGCTGGTCTTAGTGCTGAACAAATAGCAACAATTGGTGAAGCAGTGATGGATGGCCACATCGATGAGCAGGAGAAAATCTTGCTTGAAAACCTTCTCAGTTGAGTTTAGAGATAGCGGTTTTATCGAACCATGACGGTGTTAAGTTCAACGCTTCTTCACGTGAAAACCATTCAGCATCTTCGATTTCATCACTTTTCAGATTCACTTCAATATCATCTGCATCGACAGTTAGTGAATAGGTGAAGGAGACGAAGGACAGTCCTTCCTCAGAGAAAATATTCTGACTTATTTGGCACCAATCATTGGCATCTTCGGGTAATTCAAGACTTACACCCAACTCCTCCAAAGTCTCGCGAACTGCTCCTGTACTAGGATGTTCATTGTGATCCATGTAACCGCCAGGTAAAGTCCATGAACCGGTGAATACACCTCGCAAAACCTTGCCTAGTAAAATACGCCCTTGCTTATCCTGAATTATCAACTTGCTAACCAGACGGTGTAGACTGCGATAAACAGATTCACGGGCAATGGGATGGACTGCATCATCGCTGATGGTGTCATCCTTCCATGCCCAGTGTTCAGGCCAAGAAATCTCAGGGTGGGCTCGAATGACCTCAGTTGAGCCGATATGGTAGGATAGTTTCTTGCTCCACTCAATACCAAGCGCTTGTGCTTCAGCAGCACTAGGCAAGCGCATCAAAGTCTCAGTTGTAGTTCGACCCTTGACTGGAATCAATGGTCCTGAGCCGTTTTCGTCGACCAGCAATAACTTGCCGTCGTGTTCCAGATGGAGAACGACCTCTGGGTGCATATCTGAAGGGGATGCGGCGTCACCTATCAACTGGTCACTCTTCCAATAACAAGGGTTTGGTATCTGCAGAGGTTTCAACATTTTTCAGAGTTTTCTCCATGACTCTCAATCTACGTTGAACTCCTTCATCACCACCTAAAGTCTTAGCAGCGGTGTTGACCTGATTAAGTGCAGTTAGAATCATTTTATCGAAGTTCACGAATTCCATTTTGAAAGTTGCAAGAACATCACGTACTTCTGAAGTCTTTGATTCCAATGCCAAAGTCCTGAAACCGATCTGCATGCTACTGACAAAAGCAGCAAGATTGGAAGGTCCACAGATCATAATCCCTCTGTCTCTTTGTAGTTCTTCCAATAAACCCGGATAATTGACTACATCCGCATATAGCCCTTCAGTTGGCAGAAACATGATTCCAAAGTCGGTAGTATGTGGTGGAGATACATACAGTTTGCTAATCTTCTTGGCTTCGGCCCTGACCGTAGAGGCTAATTTATCGAGAGCCGACTTGATCTCTTTCTTGTCTCCATGTTCTCTTGAATCTTTTAATCTGTCGTGATCTTCAGTAGGAAATTTGGAATCCAGTGGAATCCAGACTGGGTTGCCGGCAGAGGTACTTTGGCCCGGGAGGCGAATGGCGAATTCGACCTCGCCGGTGTGATTAGGATTGGTTTTCACATTCTTACTGTATTGAGACTGGTCGAGAAAATTTGCTAGAATTTGCTCTGCCTGCAATTCTCCTAATGCTCCTTTTGATGAAACATTAGAAAGTACTTTTTTGAGTCCACCAACATCTTGAGCAAGCAATTTCATCTCTCCTAAACCAGAGGTTACCGCTTCGAGTCTCTCACTTACTATTTTGAATGATTCAGTGATTCTTTTATCGAGAGTCTCCTGTAACTTTTCATCGACTACCATTCTCATCTGGTCTAATTTCTTTTCGTTTGAGTCCTGTAATTTCACCATTGATTTTTCATTTGATTCAGTCAATTTCCCCATGTCGTCACTGACCTTGGAGAGGTGTCTATGTTGCTCTTTACCGAGAGTTTCAACTACTAATGACACAGTTTCTCTAATCGCTTTCTCACTGCTACGATTTAAATCGCCCATCTCTCTTCTGATTTCGGATTCACTTGCTTTCAGGACACTTTCGATGCGCAGGTTGTCATCGGAAGCTTTCATTGACATTCTACCAATGATGAAGGCTATGATGATTAGAACACCTGTGATGCCAACTGTTACGGCTTCCATTACATCTCCACCCATTCCTGTTTCTTGTCAGAGGTTCATGAATCCTCCTGTTTGGGACAAAATTAAATTGAGGGTAGTGATAGAACGGAGCGTGAGAGTAGAACAACTGAATACTGATGGTTGGGCAATGACCTATTTATTGGTCTGCGAATCAAGTGGTAAAGCAGCCCTTATCGACCCTGTTTGGGACAATTTGTCATCATATGAATCTGCTCTCGAAGGTCTTGATTTGGTTTATACAATAGCTACTCACACACATGCTGATCACATTACTGGCTGCTTTTCACTTGCTGAAAAAGGCTGTGAATATGTAATGCACAAAGGATCACCTTGCCTTGGTGTAACTCGTCATGTGGTGGATGGAGATGAGATTCAACTCGGTAACTTTGCTCTCACTTTTCATCACGTACCCGGTCATACCTCTGATTCGTTAATTGTCGAGGTTTCTGGCCACATCTTCACTGGTGATTTCCTCTTTACAGGTGACAGGGGAGTCGGTCGTGACGACCTACTTGGCGGAAGAATAGATCAGCACTGGGATTCCCTGGCTGTGCTAAAGAGATTCCCAGGAGATGTTCTGGTTTGTTCGGGACACGACCCTCCTGGAACAAAGATGCAGAGTCTTGCTTGGAATCGCGAAAACAATCCCATTCTAACTATGACTTCTCCAGATCAATATCGCCAATGGCAAGAGACAACATCGGCTGATTTGGGTTCGGTCTCAAATATAAAAACGGCTTTGCCAGCCAATCTCTTCGCAGAAATACCCGAGAACGTCCCGTGGCTCAATTGATTCACTTCAAAGGATTCTTTGGTGGTTCTAGATTTCCTTTATTGGCTTGAGGCATATTTTCTAAATCAGCAAAACTTAGATTGGATGGAGAACGCCGATTGAATTCGATTCTTTCGCCCATCGACATTCTGATATTGAAGGCGATGCGACCCTTTGAACGGGTTAAATCATATGACTGAGGGTCAATCAATTCGATAGCCTGTTCCTCAAACCTCTCGCGCACTGTAGACCCTCTGAGCATGGCATAGCCCCATTGGAATGAGACACCGACCACAGTTGCGCCATAGAGGACTACCAGAACCGTTGCAGCAAACAGAACCGGGTTGCCTAATCTCGCTTCGAGCAGCAGGTCTCTGGTCAGTAAGAAAAACAGACCGACTCCAACCAGTGGTTTGACCATGCTTTCAAGCCAAGTCTCGATTGGAATCAACTTGGCATTACCGAGGTCTGCCAAGACTAGATCGGATTCAAGTGCAGTCGAGATAATACCTATTGTTCCCAACAATACGATGTAGAGTAAACTCGAGATGATTATCTCTATCCACCAATCATCTAATTGTAATAACCAGTGAACTATCAACCAGGCGAATAGTCCCAAAAAAACTCCACGTGGAACCTTGTGAAAGCGGGTCAGGTGTTGACTAAACTCAGAGACATTCGAGACATTACTACCATGGCCTCTAGCTGGTGATGGGATGTGTATTATTTGCATGTGGAACCAATCTTCTAAGAGTTTTAGAGTATTGATTAATACTCGCCTTTTTATCAAGATGTGTTCTAGTATAATCAATATGGGTAAGCCGATTATCATCACTGGTAATGCCAAGAAAAACGCTAGTGGTAAAACCAGTAATGCTGGTGCTAATAGGAAGTGTGGCATACGCAATGGGTATAGTAAATCTGCCTCAATTAATCGTGATTTACGGTTTGCCAAACGCAGGTGTCTAGCCATGTCATCGAGTTCATCTCTAAAGTGCTCGACCTGCATTCCAGCGTGAATAATACGCCTGACATGATTACGATAGGTATTGTCCTCATGGGTGCGTCCGACAATGAATCGCCAGCCCACGCGCAATGGTAGAGCGAATAGAACCGGCAGCAGCAGCAATCCCAATGCCCACGCAAGATCAGCGAAGTTCAGAGTGCCCTCCATCGTAATAGCGAGGTGCGGTCTTGGTAAGAAGGTTGATGAGTCTCAGGTATGGCCATAGCAACATGGCAAGGATTGCTATCACCGATGGCATGGCTCCCAATGCGGTCAAACACCTTGAGGATTCAGGACATGATGTCGTTCTCGGGTTCATCGCAAAAGAAGATCTTCTCACTGGAGCACTAGAGGGCTATGATGCAGTTATAATTCGCAGTGCTACCAAGATGAGCGCCGAGATAATTGCGGCTAACCCTAGCCTGAAAGTAATAGGTAGAGCTGGTGTTGGAGTAGATAATATCGATCTTCAGGCTGCAAAGGAAAGCGGAG
>Ga0209090_10002221_pt1 | contig 12320 bp, 11 predicted proteins | sample ArcticOcean_MG_C_9_FD_187432 | JGI IMG/M metagenome (GOLD analysis project Ga0209090, IMG submission 187432) | Marine microbial communities from western Arctic Ocean - ArcticOcean_MG_CB2_152 (SPAdes) (version 2) | ecosystem: Environmental > Aquatic > Marine > Oceanic | place: Arctic Ocean... | reverse complement strand
ATATAAGACAACCGGCGAGGGGGACACTAGAAATCCAATCGAAGAAGTTTTAAAGCCGCAAACTGGACGCAACGTCATGTGCGCGGGTTATTGCGTGTACGGTAGTAGCACAGACTTAGTGATTGCAACGAGAAAGAATACGAGAGTTGTTGGATGGACGCTCGACCCTTCCTCCAACACGTACGTGAAAACGCGCGCAGATATATCGATTCCTCAGCGGGGGAAGATATATAGCATAAACGAAGGATACGAACACAAATTTTCGGAAGGGATGAAAATATACATTCGCGATTGTAAAGAATCGTCGTCTATGACGGCTCGCTACGTCGGATCTATGGTAGCCGACGTGCATCGAACTTTACTCGCCGGAGGTACGTTTCACTATCCGCTCGGTAAACTGAGAATGTTATACGAATGTTTTCCGATGGCACTCATGATTGAAGTAGCGGGAGGATTATCTATTTCCGACACTGGGTCGAATACATTAGACAGCGCAGTTGAGTCGATTCACGAGCGAGGCGCCATTCACCTTGGATCGAAGGAGAATATGGACGATCTGAAAAAATGTTTGAGATTGTGAGAATTTCTTGCGTGCTCGCGAGCGCTGCGCCTACGAATATAGTTTGCCTTTTAGCTGCGTGATTTGTTTTTGTGATTTTTTCAGATAATAAGTATTATCTTCGGTTAAAAATTACAATCTCTTCTTCTCGTGTTCTTCATGTTGTTCTCTTTTTGGTTTGTGTTTATTATTATCATTTATGTTCTCGCGGCGTTTGTGTGTGTGCGTGTGTGTGTGCGTGTGTTTTTTTAATTGTATTTCTTTTTTTCGCAGCCATCCAAATTCATTTATTTATTTAGAATGCGCGGCAGAGTTGCAAATCTTAACGAACGCTTCACCGTCCAAAGAGGCGCCACCGACAAGAAATCCATCGATATCAGGCTTCGTCGCCAATTCATCGCAGTTGCCAGCGTTCACGCTTCCACCGTATTGGATTCTCACCTTGGAGGCCACATCCGCGGAGACGTTTTCATTCATCCACTTTCGGACGCCAGCGTGCACTTCTTGCGCTTGGTCCGGAGTTGCGACTTTACCCGTTCCAATAGCCCAAACTGGTTCGTAAGCAATAATGATGTTCTCCCAGTCCTTTTCAGTCACGCAATCGACGATAGCTTTGAGTTGCGCGAAGCACACGTTCAAGGTGTCTCCTGCCTCTCTTTGCGCTAACGATTCGCCTATGCACGCCACCACCTTCACTCCAGTATCTAACGCGTATTTAGTTTTCAAGCCGACAAATTCATTCGTTTCGCCGCACAAAGATCTTCTCTCCGAATGTCCCAAAATGACCCACGGAATGTTCGCGTCTTTCAACATCTCCGCGGAGACTTCTCCAGTGAAAGCACCACCTTTGCTAACCCAGCAGTTTTGCGCTGCAATTTGATACGGTGCCTTCAATTTCGATTGCACTCTGTCTATGTATACCATCGGCGGCGCGCAGATGACTTCTACGTCGGCCGTGATCTTCCCACTGTTCAAGCTCGCGCATAATTTATCGATAGAGTCTATCGTTCCATTGCATTTCCAGTTCCCTCCGACGACGAACTTCCCGGTGCCATCGCAGACGACAAGAGAAGACGCGCGTCTTCCGTTCTGTCTTGCAATCGCATGTTTTTGCGCTCTCAATTTATTGTTCGCTCGTACACCTCTCACGCTCGTCTTCTGAGAAGACGCGAGTGAACACGACGCGTTGGATGCGGTGGTCGTCGTGTTAAAACTCATCATCATCATCATCATCGTTTTGTGTGCCGATCCAATGATTATCCACTTCTGCTTAAAATAATCTCCTCTTCTTCCTCCGCTTGTGGCCCCAAATTCATTAATTATTTTTTGGGCGAGACTTTCGAAGAATCAGCGCAAAGCCTTCCTTCCACCACGGGCAAAAAAACCACACAAAAAAAGAGACACATCAATCACGTTTTTGATGATGATGATGATGACGAGCACAACCGGTATTGGTAGTAGGAGGAGGAGTAGTAGCATTAGGACACCAGGCAAAAGTAGTTTTTGTCGAACGATTTGCACCCATCTCTCTTCCTCTTCCTCCTCCACCATCGCGAGAGGAGGAAGAAGAAGTAGGAGAAGCAACAACAGTAAAAGTCACAATCATCATCATCAGTTTTTCCACCACTCGCAACCGCGACAACAACATCGACACAGAAAGTTACGCAACGATAAAATTCGTGCATCATCGTCGACTTCTCCAGATAATGATGTTGATGAAGACGACGACGTAAAAAATGTTGTAATCATTGGATCGGGGCCGGCTGGGTACACGGCGGCAATATATACAGGCAGAGCAAACTTGGCGCCGGTATGTTTTGAAGGATTTCAGAGCGGCGGCGTCGCTGGAGGTCAGTTAATGAGCACGACCGAGGTTGAAAACTATCCAGGCTTCCCTGAAGGCGTGACCGGACCGGAGTTGATGGAGCGAATGCGTCAACAAGCCTTGCGATGGGGCGCGGAATTATACGAAGAAGACGTCGTCAGCGTTGATTTTTCGAAGCGACCGTTTGAAATCAAATCCGAAGATCGCACGATGAGAGCGAACGCGATCATTTTAGCCACCGGGGCGACGGCGAAGCGTTTACGCATCCCGAGCGAGGAGAAATTTTGGAGTAAAGGCATCTCCGCGTGTGCGATTTGCGACGGCGCTTCGCCCGCTTTCGCGCAAAAAGAACTCGCAGTCGTGGGCGGTGGCGATTCCGCGTGCGAAGAGGCGATTTATTTGACGAAATACGCCTCTAAGGTTCACTTGCTCGTCAGAGGCGAAGAGATGAGAGCTTCCAAGGCGATGAGAGACCGGGTGTTGGATTCTTCAGACGTGATAGTGCACTACAACACGTCCGTCGAAGATGCGGCAGGTAATGCGCAAGGCTTCTTAGAAAGTCTCAAACTCGTAAACACGAAAACAAATGAATCTATTCCGGAGCCTCTGAAAGTCGCCGGCATGTTCTACGGTATTGGACACACGCCGAATACAAAGTTTCTCGACTCGCAACTCGGCACCGACGAGGACGGTTTCATCATCGTCAGCGATCACGACAAGACATCCACCTCCGTAGAAGGCGTTTTCTCAGCCGGTGACGTGCACGATAAAGAATGGCGACAAGCCATAACAGCGGCTGGGAGCGGATGCCAAGCGGCCATCTCTACGGAAAGATATCTGCAAATGAATAAGCTGTTGAAAGAAGTTAAGATGATGGATACCAAGGACGCGAAAGAAGAAATCGAAGCCGCGAAGAAGAAAGAAGCGGAAGCGCCGAAAAAGAAGACGCACGAACCTGCGATTGATGCGGATAACTTTGATATAGATAGACAAAAACATCAAGGCCAATACGCGTTGCGAAAGTTGTACCACGAATCGCCTCGTCCTTTAGTCGTGATGTACACGAGCCCGACGTGCGGCCCGTGTAAACGACTGAAACCGATGCTCAGTACAGTGCTCGACGAGTACGAGAAATCCATCCATTACGTCGAAATTGACATCGCAAAAGATCCCGAGATTGCCGAATCCGCTGGTATTATGGGCACTCCGTGCGTGCAAGTGTTTAAAGATAAAGCCAGAGTGGCGGTCATCAACGGCGTCAAGATGAAGAGCGAATATAGAAAAATTTTAAGCGAACAGTTGATTGAGAGTTCCGCCGCTTGAAATAAAAAAGCACGAACGGGAGCAAACCGAGAGGTTAAACTTATATTTGAGAAACAACGAAATTCATCGATGTATATTTTTCCATCATCTGGCGTACCGCAGCCGCCTTTTTGCCGTCGTCGTGTGGTCACTTGGTTTTTCCTTGTCTCTTTTGTCTTTCATTCTTTCTTTTTCTCAACACCAAAATGAGCCAAAAAAGTTCCGACACAACACAAAGAACAACGCGCGGTAAAGTGAACAACGAACGATAAAAAAATGGACGAGAACGGAAATACCATCATCAAAACGAAACCAAGAACTGGAGCGAGACGCGTTCTCGTTACCGGTGGCGCTGGATTTGTCGGGTCGCACTTGTGCGATGCCTTGGTCGCTGTGCGTGTTTTTATTCTCTTTCTTCTCGTCATCATCACTCGCGATCGACGACGCGAAAAGGGGCGCCTTTAAGCACGAGCATTAGTATTAAATTTCCGAGACGCGCGCTGACCCCTTTCTTCACTTTCTTCCCTACGTAAAAACAGAGAGGCGATTACGTCATATGTTTAGGTACGCGTTCAGCAAAAGTCTTTTTATGTCAAGCGTTGTTTGAGCATCACGTATCGTAGCTTTCGCGCGGGGGTTTTTGCCATTTCGAGACAACACCAAAAAACTCCTACTGAATCAATAAACTAACGCGGTTCTCACGACGACGAACACTCTTAATGACTCTCCCAAATAATAAACACATTAAACAGATTCCCTCTTTACTGGATCCAAAGACAACATCAAGCACCACTTTGGGAAGGAAAACTTTGAGTTTATTCGCCACGACGTCGTCGAACCGATCTTGCTCGAAGTCGACGAGGTGTATCACTTGGCGTGCCCAGCTTCTCCGATTCACTACAAGTTCAACCCGGTGAAAACGATTAAAACGTCCGTCATTGGTACCATGAACATGTTGGGTTTAGCGAAGCGCACCAAGGCTAAGTTTTTGTTGACGTCCACGTCCGAGGTGTACGGTGACCCGTTGCAACATCCGCAAACGGAGACGTACTGGGGTAACGTGAACCCGATTGGTGAACGTTCGTGCTACGACGAAGGTAAGAGATGCGCGGAAACGTTGGCGTTTGATTACTACCGCGAACACAGAGTGCCAATTCGCGTGGCGAGAATCTTCAACACGTACGGTCCGAGAATGGCTTTGGACGACGGTCGCGTCGTTTCCAACTTTGTTTCGCAAGCGTTGACTGGAACTCCGATGACGGTGTACGGCGATGGTCAGCAAACGAGATCGTTCCAATACGTTTCCGATTTAGTCGCTGGTTTAATGGCTCTCATGGATGGTGACGATACCGGTCCAATCAACTTGGGTAATCCGGGTGAGTTTACCATGTTAGAACTCGCCGAAAAAGTGAGGGAAGTCGTCAACCCGAAAGCCGAAATCGTCTTCAAGGAAAACACGCAAGACGATCCGTCGAGAAGAAAACCAGACATTTCCAAGGCGATGAAGATATTGGGTTGGGAACCAAAAATTAAATTAGAGGATGGTTTATTGCACATGATTGGCGACTTCAAGACTCGCTTGGGAGTATAAAACAGCATACAAAACGAGACCACATTTATTATCATTTTAAGAGAGAGAGAGAGAAAAAGAGGGAGAGAGTTTTAACAAACCACAATATTATTTACTAGTTTCATTATCATCATCAAGTGCGTTGTTCTTATTTTCGTATTTGTTTTAGTGCTTGCGTCGTTTTTATAAAGCTATTATATCGTTGTATTAGTGTTTAAAGCTTGGAAAAGTACTCCTTCGAACCCTTGACGTCTTCCTTCATGGCTTCATCCCCCGGTTTCCAACCCGCCGGGCAAACTTCATCCGTATGCGTTTGCACGTACTGGATCGCTTGCAACGTTCTCAACGTTTCGTCGACGGAGCGACCAAACGGCGCGTTGTTAATGGTCGCGTGCTGGATAATACCTTCCTTGTCGATGATGAACAAACCTCTCAACGCCTCGCCGTTATTCTCATCGTACACGTCGTACGCGTGAACCGCTTGGCGCTTCAAATCCGAGAGCAACGGGTACTCAATGTCGCCCAAGCCGCCTTCGTTTCTTTCGGTTTGGATCCACGCCAAGTGAGAGAACTTGGAATCGACCGAGCACCCGATGATTTCGCAGTCCAATTTAGAGAACTCCTCGTATCGGTCGCTAAAGGCGGTGATTTCAGTCGGGCAGACGAAAGTGAAATCCAACGGGTAAAAGAACAAGACGACATATTTCTTGCCTTTGTATTGGTCCAAAGAGATGGTCTCAAACTCTTGGTCTATGACGGCTTCGCCTTCAAAGTGCGGCGCCGGGTTACCGACCAATCGCGCATTCACCGAAACGTTTCCTCTTCTTCTTCTCGTTGTTTTCTGCAAAGAGGAGGAGGAGGATTTTCTGTCGTTTTAAAGTGATGAACAATATTATAAGTCATTCATATCATCATCATCATCATCATCTCATCAAAAATGCAACGAGAAGAGAGAGATTAATCAAGAAAAAAACGACGACGACGACGCAAAAACGCGCGCGTATGATGTATTAAATCATCAAAAGAGGAAGAGAGACGCTTTTTATCATCCTCACATACCTAGTGGTGGTCGTAAAAGACGGCGCGATGACGACGCGGGAAGCAGAGAGCGTGGCAGATGCGTTCATTTTTTAGTAGTGATGATGATGAGGTTTTAATAAAAAAGAATAACAAGAATGACGTGGTCTATATTTGCAAGAAGGAAGACCAAGAAGATATTTACGTCAAAAAAGTCATCATCATCATCATCATCACAAGCAGAGCTCCTCCTCCTCCTCCTGTCAAGTCGAGAAGAAGAATTCATCGAAAAGAAGTTTTAAAAGAAGAAGAAGAAGACACGTGTTTGGTACACAAATGATGATGATGATGATGCGAGACACGTGCGTTCTTGTTGTTGTTTCTAATAAAACGCAACAACAACACGTAAAAAAATCATCTTTCTCAAAAACGAGAACAACAAGAACAACGAGAACAAGAACAAAGTCATCGTCGTCGTCAAAAGAAGTATCAAAATCAGATATTCTTTACGCGCACGTGGAAAATGCCGAACACGACTCGCTCGGGCACCCGGAGTGCGCGGCGCGGATACCAGCCATCTTGGAGAAGTTAGAAAACGATTCCGAATTCTTTCTCGAGAGGAAAAAGGACCAGTCGATTGTCTTGATGGAAAATCCGCCTTTAGCGACGGTTGAAGATTTAGTTCCTCTCGATATTCACTCGCAAAACTACATGAAAAGTTTAGAATTTTTGGCAAAGACAAAAGCACCGTGCCAAATCGATGCCTCGACGTACATGACGCCGAGTTCGTTCGAAGCCGCGCTCGCTTCTATCGGCGCCTCCAACGCGCTCGTCGACGCGGTGTTAAAAGGCAAGACGAAAACCGGCTTCGCTTTGGTCCGCCCCCCAGGGCACCACGCCGTAGTAAAAGGTCCGATGGGATTTTGTTTGTTCAACACCGCGGCTGCGGCGGTGAGATACGCGCAAACCCAGTACCCGAACGATATTAAAAAAGTTCTGGTATACGACTTTGACGTCCACCACGGGAACGGCACGAACGATATTTTCGCCAAGGATCCGACGGTTTTGTTCGTATCCACGCACGAAGACGGAAGTTTCCCGGGGACGGGGAAGATATCCGATATCGGGCAAGACGAAGGCGAAGGGACGAATATAAACGTACCGCTTCCTACTGGGGCGGGCGAGAAATCCGTTTTGGAGGCGTTCGATCTCGTCGTCGAACCGGCGGCGAGAAGGTTTCAGCCGGATTTCATCGTCGTGTCGGCGGGATACGACGCGCACTGGAGAGATCCTCTCGCAAACTTAAACTTCCGTTCGCGAACGTACCATTATTTAAGTTCGAGGTTGAAGAAGCTCAGTGAAGATTTGTGCGACGGGAAGATTGTGTTTTTATTAGAAGGCGGGTACGATTTAACCGGTTTGCCGGAAGGCGTGGCGGAGTCGTTCGCCGCGTTAGTCGGAGAAAAAAGTTTAGAGCAAAAAGACCCGGGCTTGTACGAAGAACCGTTCGAGAAGGCGAAGAAAGTCATCCAAGAGGTCAAAAGTGTGCATCAGCTGTTGTAATAATAGTAATAGTAATATTAATAATAGTACTCAAGCGTTTAAAGTCTTCTTCGATTTCTTAAGGAACCCTAAACCTAAAAGATTTAGTTTTCCCTCCAAACCCTAGCGGTGGTAAAAGCGCTGCAAAAATCTAAAATCTGGGCTCTTCAAATGAAGAGATCAAGGAAACGCGGTTCTCATCAAACCCGAACAATCCTGGGCTCAAACCCCAGTCAGGTCATCTTGATCATCAACGACTTGATAGTGAAGTGGTATCACGGTTCGTTGTGGCACATCTTTTTTTTGCATGCACGCGATGGATTGATTGATTTGCGTCGTCTCGTGAGATTTTGGAGTAAAATTCCCAATTTCTGAAATCGCATTCGAGAAAACGGTTTCTCTTGTCAGCTTTTTCCGCGATAAAAAATTCTCGTATTATTTGTTGAGAGAAAGAGAGAGCTCATCTCTCATTTTGATGTTGGCGGCGACGCATAGAAGAGTAATATAACAACAGAGTAATATAAAATGGGCAAGAAGCGACGAAACAAGAACACCAACAACACTACCAAGATGCTTATGGATGCTGATGATAAAGCCGCCGCCGCTGCTGCTGCTGCTGACGATGGTGGTAGTGGTGGTTGGAGCATTCCAACAACAACAACAACAACAACAACAACTTCCTTGGACGCGCTCATCTCTTCTCACCAGGCAGGCGGTAACGATGGTGGTGACGAGAACATCGTACTGATGATGAATAAAAAGAAGGCTAAAGCATCAAACACAGTACTGAGAGGGATAACGAAACGCAAGAAGAAGGCGCAACTAAAAGCTGAAGCCCATCGCGACAAAATGGGCACAAAATATAAAGCGAACACTTTGAAGCGCGATAAACGCGTAGACGCCAAGAACTTGTACTAACAACAAACAATAGTCACGCTGCTCAAACTCGCACAAAAAACCATCGATAATGTCGTTCATCGAATATATACGTGTATGATCCATTCGTCGAAATAAATGTAGAAATAATAATTAATCAAAACTTGCTCTTCTTGCCGCCGTATTTCTTCACCATGTACTCTTCAACTTTATCTAAGTCCGCGAGCGTTTTCACCTTGATGCCTTTACTTTGCCAGAACTTTTGAATCTTTTGCACCTCGGTGATAGAGCCGGCTCCTACGACGATTTTCGATCGTTGCCACTGAATCTTCTCCTCGGCTTCGTCGTACGCCGATCGGTCCCCAGAGTCCAACGCGCGTTTGATGTATTTCAATTCGTACAACTTGTTAAATAAGGACGAATCTACCCCTCTGGCATCGAGCTCTTCTTTAAGTTGTTTCGTTTGCACCGAACCGTCGTAGAACAGCCAGAACACGCTCACGGCTGAGAGTGCAAAAACCGCCGGTCCAACGGTATTTCGATCCAAGTCCAAACCGAGTTGCGCGATTTCTTCCGTCAAACCTTTTAGTGATGATGATGATGATATCGGCGATGATTTTTTTTGTCGGTTTCTCAAAATCCTCCTCGTCGTCGTCGTCAAAGAAGACGAAGAAGAAGCAGACGAAGCAGACGAAGAAGATCGTCGTCGAGTGCTTTTGGTGGACGACGGCGAGAGCGTGTGAAGACGATCTAAACTCGTCGTCGTCGTTGTCGCGGCAGCTGCCGATGTCATCCTTTGATGAGAAGATATTTTTATGTAGAGAAGAAGCAGCTGGAAGAAGCAGAAGTAGAAAAAAAAAAAGAAAAAAAAATTCGTGGCTCACAGAAGCCGTTTTGTTTTGAGTGACGACGACGCACTTTTTCTTTTCCTCATTACGTCGTATTATCTGCTTTAAAGAAGAAGAAGAAGAAGACAGAAGTGATAAAGATAAAACGAGTATCAACATCATCATGACCCAAAAGCAACAACAAACAACAATATCGTTACAAGTGAAGAACTTATCGTACGCGTACCCGATGGAACCGTCCGAAATCATTAAAGATTTCACGTTGGAACTTCCCAAAGGCAGTCGATGTTTACTCTCCGGCGCGAACGGCGCTGGGAAATCGACGCTTTTACAAATTCTCGCCGGGAAAACTATGGTCGCGGAAGACAAAGTTCGAGTGTTGGGACGACCTCCGTTTCACGATTTCAACTTGTCCTGTTCCGGCGAGTTATCCTATTTAGGCTCGCAGTGGCGACGAAACGTAGGCAGCGCAGGCGGAGACGTGCCGTTGGCGGGTGACTTTCCCGCGAGACAAATGATATTTGGCGTCGAAAACGTAGACCCTGAAAGAAGAGAGAGACTGATTAAACTGTTAGATATTGATTTAGATTGGTCGATGATGGCGTTATCGGACGGCCAAAGACGACGGGTGCAAGTATGCTTAGGCTTGTTGAAACCGTACGAGGTGCTCTTGTGCGACGAAATCACGGTAGATTTAGACATTTTAGGACGTCTCGATTTGTTAAAGTTCTTCGAAGAGGAGTGCGAGGAGCGAGGGGCGACGATTATTTACGCCACGCACATCTTTGATGGCATGCACGACTGGATGACGCACTTGGCGTTCATTTCAAACGGCGAGCTGAAATACGGCCAAGGCGGCAGAAAGGAAGACATCGAGGAAATAAAAGGCATCGACCATTTGTTATCGACGATCGAAGATTGGTTGAGAGTAGACAGAGACGAGACAAAGGCGAGAAAGTTACTCGAAGGTCCGAAAAAACGTGTCGACCCGTACGCGCATTTCGGGAGCAGACAAATGTCATACTACGGATGTTAAAGTAAATTTTACTGGAAACATTTTGAAGAAAGCGTGTACTATATTTTTGATAATAAGCAACAACAACAAACCATTTTTTAAATAGAAATGAGTCATCATCATCATCATCATTAGTGTTAGTAATATTCGTATTAATAAATTAATTCGTTTCAAAGTCCACGACGCATCCGTCCGCGCATCGTTCGATGCCGTATTCCAAGCCGTCCACCAAAGCGCGAAACGAAGCTTCGATGATTGAGCTGTGCGCCCCGACAGTTCTCCAACGCAAATCCGTCGCCGAATCAACAAAGTCAATCGTTACTCTGGTTACCGCCGCAGTCGTACCGCCTTGACTGAGTAAATCAACTTTATAATCGCTCAGTGAAATACCATCGAGCTGAGGGAAATCATCTCGCAAGGCTGAACGAAGCGCTTTCGCCAACGCATCAACCGGACCGTTTCCTTCCGCTACGCTCAAACGCGTTTCCATATTCTTTGTCAAGAACGTATCTATCTTCACAATAGCTTGGTTGGAAGAAAACGATCCTTCCTTGTAACCCTCCGACGGGGCTCTGTTTCTATTGGTACCGTTGCCGTTGCTGCTGCTATTACTATCACTACTACCACTACCACTATCACTACTACCATCGTCATCATCTTCCTCTTTCGCGACGACTCCGAACGATGTCGAGCCAGAGTGAACGGTGAATTCAACAACGTTAAACGGTGCCTCGTAATCCGAGGCAGCGCGTTGAAACAAAATATCCACGCTCGCGCCGGCATCTTCGAGAATAAAACCTTTACTTTCTAAACTTTTTATTTGCGCGAGAACCTTCTTCGCCATGTCGCCGCTGACTTCGCGACCGGTTTTATACGCCGCGTCGAGAACGTTCCCTCTGCCGCTTAATTCTGAAACCACCGATCGAGCAGAGTTTCCGACGAGTTCTGGAAGTATGTGGTTGTAGCTCATGGGCATCTTCTTCAACGCAGCGACGTGTAAACCACCTTTGTGTGCGAAAGCATCCGGTCCGACGTACGGTTGCCGAGCCAAAATGTCTTGTCTGCAAATTTTCGCAATCGTTCGCGCGCACTCGGTAAGTTTCGCGAGCTCGCCGTCTGGAACGACTTTTTTACCCATTTTTAATGCTAAATTCGCGGCAATAACTACCAAGTCTGCGTTGCCCGTTCGTTCGCCGTAACCGTTGAAACAGCCTTGTACCATCGTCGCCCCAGCTCGAACGCCCGCGATGGAGTTCGCAACCGCCAAACCGCCGTCGTTGTGCATGTGCACGCCAATCATCGTGTCACCGAGAGACTCGACGACTATTTGAGTGATTGCTTCGACATCCCACGGCATCATGCCTCCGTTCGTATCGCACAAAGCGATGGCTTTAGCTCCAGCGTTTGCCGCCGTCTTTAAGCATTTTAAAGCGTATTCTGGATTGGCGTTGTATCCGTCGTAAAAATGTTCGGCGTCTACGATGACATCCTTCCCGTTCTCGATGAGATACGAAACGCTCTCTTCGATGAGTTGGAGATTTTCTTCTAAAGTCACCTCCAAGACTTTTTCACACTGTTCGTCCCACGCCTTTGCTACGATGCACGCGACTGGTGCCGGGCAATCCAACATCGCTTGGAGTCCGGCATCTTGTTCGACCGATACGCCTTTGCGTCTCGTCATACCAAACGCAGATATGAACGTGTTGGTATTATTCACGTTTTTGTTTTTATTTTTGTTGGAAACATCGGCAGCATCAGTGTAGGAA
>Ga0209090_10002211_pt1 | contig 12353 bp, 11 predicted proteins | sample ArcticOcean_MG_C_9_FD_187432 | JGI IMG/M metagenome (GOLD analysis project Ga0209090, IMG submission 187432) | Marine microbial communities from western Arctic Ocean - ArcticOcean_MG_CB2_152 (SPAdes) (version 2) | ecosystem: Environmental > Aquatic > Marine > Oceanic | place: Arctic Ocean... | reverse complement strand
TGTCCTGGCCCGGCGGATTGGTCCCAAAAAAATATATACGGCTCAGGCTCGTCGGCGCTACACTCTCTGTATTAACAATAGACATAGAACGGTCTGGCCCAGGCCCTGTCTGACCCGGCGATTCTCTTGTTTGCGAGTCGGACACATCCTGTACACCAAAGGGTCTAGTCCCCAGCCTCCGGGCGGCGTCTATTCGCTTACTCCCCGATAGCGTCTTGTTTGCTAAATATGCTAAATAAACAAAATAAATAAATTAGAAATCGAGGCCGGAGGACACTAAGGTCCACATCACAGCGCTTGGCGCTTTTCGTCCCCGGGCCGGGCCCTAGCCTGAGGCTTCCGAAGGCGCACACTCTGGACAGGCTTGGATCGTGGTCGACCCCCAGCAGGAAACCGCAAAGCTCTCCTGGGAAACCTGAATGCGCGGCGTCCGAGCCTAGAGTAGGCTATTTCGAAGGCTAGGATCGAGCTCTTTTCAACGCACTTTATAGGAAACAGAGGTACTTAATCCGGGTTTTTGCCACTGCTGAATACGCTAATTGATCTAAATTACTTGTTTAAAGGTATAGGCCGAATTTTTGCACGTTCAAATTTTGTAAGGGGGGGGGGTCGTTGTGACGGGTCCATTTGCACAATGGTTAATAATCTTGCGATCTACTGAAGTGCCGCTGGGTGTGACGCGCGTAGATGCCGGCGTGGCGAGATCGAACGCAGGCGTCAACGGCAGGTAGCACCGCCTCAGTGGTCTAGCTGCCTCTGAGTACCGTTTTTTTGTGCGCCGTGCGCCTCGTACGCACAATATAAGACGCCGGGTGCCTCGTGTGCTCTCTTCAGATGCCCTCTTTCGTGCTGCCCGGTGCTGCAAATTCCTCTTATGCGAAAGCCGCAGCTTTAAGGACGATATAGTAGCATAAGGGGTTCTCCGTATGGACGGCCGACTCGGACCACTGGCATCCGTCCGCCGTTTGATAGCCCGACTCACACGTGAGCATAGCGTGGCATCACGGCGTTATCTGTTGACTGCGCGTGCGCGCGATAGATATTTATCAGCACTAAACCCTGTCTCAGGCTTCAAGAAATTCCGAGTCCTGGGCCGCGTACAGCTGTAGTGATCAGCATACTCCCAACCCATCTCGTCAGATAGTCACCGATTTCGCAAACTTTCTTTGTGAACTGCGAGGCCTTGTAAATGGATGTGGATGGCGTTAAGTCTAAGCGGTTCGTCACCATCGCACACGGCACTATCCCATAACTTTCCTAGGCGGCGTACAGCTGAGGCAACTTCATCTGACTTAGATGGTCTGTCAGACCAGCTACAGTCAGTGTCTTTGGCTATATCTGCGGCGCTTGATCGCGAGAATGCGGACGGGGGGCACACAAGTATGGAGGAGTTACGCCAGTGGTACCAAACGGAAGTCTTCGCAGCAACTGACGCTCAGCAGCAGCGATGGGAGGAGCGACGATGGGCGTTTCTGGGACAGTTGCAGCACGCTTCTGCGCACTTCAATATACCTCAGTGGCATTTCATTTTGTTCTCCAGGCATGTTTTGCGAAAGCCGCTAACACACACGGTGAGTATCGCAAAGCACCTACCATTACTTCTAGTCCGTATATTCTTCAGGCCTTTGCTTATAATGTTGATGCACTACTTGATAACGAGAGCAGCTTGATCCAAAGTCAATTTTACTAGAGTTTGAGAAAACATATCAAGAACTTTTTAGCTTCAAACATGATGGCAGGTTCTGCTTTCGGTGGCCTCCTATTTGTTGGACGCTCACGTTACAATGATATTGTTGTTATTCCATGTTGTAATCAGACTCGGAACTCGTGACATAAAGACTGTAGGTTGTCGCTGATGAGACTGTAAGTCGGGTGCATTGCATTATTGTTCGCTCGATTGGTAAATTCTTTAAGTAATATCAGCAGATAATTGACTTTTGTGCACATAGGAACAGTGGGCGTGTTCGACGGTTGGTCTAGCTATGGAACATCTACCCTAGAACGTGGTCGTACAGACCGTGAATGTGAGGAGTCGGCGGTTGATAATCGGCGGCCTCTCATTTTCGACGAGGGCGAATCATTCACCCTGAGAGTAAGTGAGCGCACTCCTGATTGAATGAATGGAATACTGCAGGTCGGCAAAAATGCAACTATAAAGTTTCTTGGATGAGCAAATAGCCACGGAGTGGCGCATGAAGTCGTGTCCTCAAATCGTGACCTCTATGGCTGTGGCATTACACAGTCTGCACTGTTCCTCAGTATCCCTCTTTGCCTTTGCTTGGATGCCGCTTTGTGCTCGCTAGAATCGGCATTCACTCGCTTCTCCCCGGAATTCACTCGCTTCTCCCGGCCTGGGTAAGTTATGGAGATGAACACCCCCCGCTTATCCTCATACGAACCCGAGAAAATGGAGCGTCCGGGGGCGAATGGCCCACTGGACGTCTCCGAAGGTGAATCTCCCGCAAGGCGCAGTCGAAACGCCAGTGAGTGAGGCTTACGCAAAGAGACCAGACCCGGGCCTACTAGAAACCCCGGGCCGGCCGCTCGCGCGAGCCGCCGAAGGCAGGCCTAAGCGCGTTGCGGTCGTTCTGCTCCGGCTTGGCGAAGAGCGCGGCGCCCGAGCCTGGAATTTGAAAACTTATTGAGCGGCTCATGGCGCTGAAAGCGGCACCAGGCAGCCCAAACGACCGTAGCTTACAGCTGCATTAGTAATATTACAGAGAGTAAGCACGCGCTGGATCTTTAAAGATCCAGCGTGAATAGGTTCTAGGACCCAAGTTGCGGGCCGGCCCGGCGGCGGGGTTAATGCTAGTGGGTTAAATAGGTAGGGGCTAATAGACCCGTGGGTTCGGCGTTCTGATTGCATACAACACCATCCCAGTGCCCTACGCGTGGTAGGTCCTGGGATTTGCGGCCCCCATGGACCGTGACCTGGAGAGTACATGGGACGGTACTTGGGTCTGGACGGGTCCGAGTCAGTCACGGTGGCAACTTTTAAATCCTAGAATGCCAGTGGCGGGTTTCAAGTTTATCTCGGACCATCGCACCCGCGTCGCAGCTGATTTCTCAGCGCGAGGCTGCCCGCACTGCACCAAACTTTGCACAGCCCATTAATTTAGCATACGAAACCTGCGCCTCAGCAAAATTTCCCCACCATTCGGCCGGCGCGTGGCTGTACGCTCATTGCGTCAAATTAAAAAATCAACTTTGCACTGAAAGCCAAAGTGCTTGACCCCCCTATAAATATCGATGTCTCAACGCACTATTAGGCTTCGCAGGGTGATTCATTCTAATTGGAGCTAAGGGAAGAATTAACCGGTGTCCGGCTCCGGCGAAGAGCTCCTTGAAAAACTTACCCCGATTAACATATTATGTTACGATGTTGACGTCAAGTCTAAGTAAAGGTAATTATAGGCAGCCACGGACGTCTTCAGACTTCCACAAACTTGCTTTTACTTCTGCTGGTTCAGAGTCACAGTGACAGTTTTTCGGGCGTATCGGTCGTTTTCGGAACCGTCAAGTAGGTCGTATGGGAGGGAGTGCTAGCACCCTCAGGCTCCAAGAAGATGTTCAGGCCGAAGGCGCGTTGCATGCAAGTTCCACATGGAGAGGGGCTCTCGCGTCCTCAGGCTGTGTATCGACCGGGGAGCGCCGCACGAATACGCTATCGTCCGCGGCAACTAACGCGTTCGCGGCATTCGAAGCATCGCAGGCCAACGACAGACCACGCGCAAGCGCCTAGTGCGTTCTTCCGCCGCGCGTTTAGGACGCAAAGTGCCGAGAGCGTCACCAAATTTACCAAGAATTCAATATTTGGTTGCACCAGCGAGGTATGCATAGAAACGACGCATCATGAGACCCAGCCTGCTGCTTCATCACAAAATGGCTGCGGTACAAAAACTCATTTCGGCACGTCACGCCGCACCAAAGTACCTCCAGTGCAGGACAAACCCGCAAGATACCTTCAATATATTAAGAAGCGCGGGCAAGAGTGGGAAACATTTTCTTGACCACAGCGACTAGTTCTGCAAGTACCTGATCTAGGCTCTTCGCGTAGATGAGCTTATCAAAACTAGACCTGTGTTCCTGTTTGGGCGGCTTATTCTCACTACACACTAAAATTGCATAGGATGCGGGCTTGATCTTGCCGCACGTGCGAGCTGAGATAGCACGTTCGTATGAAACATGGAGCAATGGGACGGCCCCTGTGGCTCTAATGCGTGCCACTGCCTCAAGCGTAGTTCCAATCAGCTCACCTTTACAGCCCACTTCTGTTGAAGCACCAGATTCAAAATATCTACCACCCCTAATGTCATCATTGATCATCTCAACAGTGACAAAGTTCATCGTAATCCCAGGTCGCTCACTACGATGTGGCGGTCTGGTTGTTGTCATGACAGGAGATAAGAATCTTCCTGGGAATTGTTGGTTCAACATGTCCAAGACCTGCAGTTGTTTGGCACCAGTAACAACAAGAACGGGCATTCCATCATTTAGCATCGGCGGACTTGCCGTCGTCGAGGCTCTCAGCGCTACGAAATGCTCAGATGCAAAAGAGAATATTCTCGATGGTTTTTCGAGGAGAATAGCGGCCGTAAAATCTCCCACAATGCTGCGCAAGTCACTCTGCCGATCTAAATAGTTGAAATGGTCTTCCTTTAGTGCGACCTTGCGGTCGTTCAGATGGCTAATTTCTTGGAGGCACGAGACGTTTTCCAAATACTTCCGGTGATGATCAGTCCGCTCCATACGACTTTGTCCACAATCCGGATAGTATCCTCATACAGCTGTAATAGGTAGATTCTTTTTCTAACTAATCTTCAGGAGGCGGGCCCGAATTAACTTTTTAGCACCACCAATTCCAATTTTTGGCAGACCAGCCTTAAAAGAGGTAGGTACCCCGGAAGGTAGGTGGGGTCGTCCCTCAGAATGGCCGAAAACGTACAGCGGAAGCAAGCGCGGCAGCCCGGAGGCACGCCGGCGCGCCTAGAAACTGTCCGGCAGCGTTTGGGCAGCTCCAGCTCCAGCAGCTCCAGCGAAGATGATGGCACGGACAGCGATGACGACTCCAAGGACCGGGCCTGGCACAAGAACAAGAACAAGAAGAGGGTGCGGCCCGCTGTGTGGACGTACAACGCGACCGCGCACTATGCACCGTGACGGGCTCGACCAGTTCCATGCCCACCCGCCTTCGCGAAGGCGTGCGAGACCTCTGCCGAGGAGATCTCGCGGCTCAAGAAGCTTCTTAAATGAGTAATATGTACTGTATATAGTAGGAATGACGACGGTCTAGACTCGGAGGGATTTTTTTTCGAAATTTCAAGTTCGGTCAGGACTCCCTGATAGAGGTAGGTAGGGTGGTGCATGGTGAAGGGGGTGGTCCCCCCTGCCCGCCTCCTGCTAATCTTCGAAAACCTCGGCTGGCCCGCATCCACCCCCCGAGCGGGGCCGGGCCGAGTGCGGCGCTAACTGTCGCTTCGACCCGTTGACGTGGATAAGTTAGAACTACTCGAAATTGTTTTGTAGAACTGGGCAAAAAACGGACAAAAATCATGGTTGCAGTCGCGCTGGAGGGCCGCTGGCCTGCTATATTTGCCAGGCAGCTTGGCTTTGCAGGCCAGCAAACAAAAGTTTTACGAAATAATGCGGTTTGGCAATTTAACACGCGCTGCCCGTGATCTAGGAGCGCGATACGCCGTTTGAGCCCCCCTGAGCTTCAAAACAGCCCCCGAACCCTCGCGCATGCCCGCCGTGGTAGCTGGAAAGGCATATAAAAAAAGTGCTGCACTTTCGGCACAATATTCTCCCGAAATGCGTTTACGGCGAGAACGCCGACCACGCATAGACTGACATCTTATGGACCGCTGCTACGGTTAAGTGTCTCATTTCATCGGCGACCATACGGACGACGATATCCGATGCTGCGGTGGCCTGATCGGCTCGAAACGGCGCCAAGAAAGGCGATCGTGATGGTTTTTTATGGTTTTTGCCCGTTTTCTCTACGTCAACGCGTTCCCTGATTCTCAAATTTGCGCCTGAGCACCTGGCAAACGCGCTGGCAGTTACGCTGGCCGGTCGCCGCGCTGTCAGCGCCTCCCGTTTGACGGCCATAGCTTGAGCGGCCATCGTCCACCGACATAAAAATGCCCCCTCCCCCCAAACCTTATTCTACGTCAACGGGTCGTTGCGGTAATCTGCGAGTGAAAGGGAGGGGCCAAAGGACGGGCGGGGAAGCTGTCTCTCGCGTATTTTCAAGTTCTATACTGTGACCCGGGCCGGGGCGGTGGGGGCGAGGGAGCCTGAGGGCCGGCCCGGAGCCCGGGAGGGCAGCACCTTGTTAGGCCCACTGGCAGACAGGCAAAATTCATTTTCGTTGTATCGTCCGGGAAACCCTCCCAACCTCGAAAGGGACCCTAATAAGTCGGAGTTGGCACTGGAATGGGAACAAACGGATCGGGTGGTGCGAAGTTATGAGGCCGAGCCTCAAGAGACAAAACCCGCCGCGTCGGTGTCAGTAAAACTTGCGAGAGGGGGGTTGTCCGTTAATGGCGAGGGCAGACTCGGAGGGCGTCTATGGGGCGACGCTAGGGCGACGCCCTATACCAGTCATACGAACTCTGCCGTCGCTATTAACGGGATAATATTGACCTCTGGGGAGTCCTCTGAGGGCTCAAAGTTGACGAAACCCGATAGTGAGCGAAACGCTAGCTCGACAACTCGTCAAACCCGTTTAGTTGTAGCAGCGACCCCGGTATGGAATGCTACTACTACCCTAGTGTAGACTGTAAAGGTAGTTAGCAGGCTACTCGAAGTATGGATACTAGTACCCCCGTTAGGAGGGCTAGTGGAATCGACACTTAGGTGTCCAGGACCGGTCTAGATGGTTAGAGACGATTTGACCGTGCCCACTGTGTCCGAGGTTCACGCGCTCGCCGGTGCCCACGAAGCAGCTCGCGTTGGGCGCCCATACCGCCCCAACGATTATGTCGGGTCGCCGGGCAGCCAGGGCCTCGTGCCTACGCAATTGCGCCTCAAACGCCATACCATTGCTCACCCAGTTGTATACTTAAGTGCTACTAGTGCATGGTCAAGCTAGCCATGAAGGTTTCGAAGCGTACCAAGGCACGGAGCCAGAGTAGAAAGGAACACACAAAAGTAGTTCTAGTCCTTTTACTCTGCTACATAGTAATTAAAACTATAATTTGCCTATCCGGGCCTAACCTTGGCAAGTTCAATGACAATGAATTTGTTTCACAGGAACAATAGGCAGTCACACACACTGTGACACACACACACCAGAGAGAGACGCAGAGAGTTTCCCCAACCCCCCGCCTCTACCCCCCGCCCGCACTGGTATTCAAATACGGCCAAAGATAGTATGTTCAGCGTCCTAAACACCGCTCTCGGGCGAGTCCGACTGCCCGCGATCGGCGTCGGCGTCTTCAAGTCCATTCCACTTGCGCGGCGCGTCATTCCAATGTCCGCTGGGATGCATATCATTTTTGTCTGGAGATGCCCAAGCGGCCCACCATCCACCGAATATACTCTCCCGACCGGCCGCGGGCTGACACGCGGTGACAGACGGACAACCGGTAGACTTCTGGAAGTGCGTCGCTGTGCGCTTGGATCGGGCGCTTCTTTACCAGCAGTTTGGAAATCTATGCTCGGCCGCGCGCGGCTTTTGGGCCTCGCGCAGAGCAGCAGACTTTTGGACACTCGCAGACCGCCGCGACGGTTTCCTTTCGACCCTCCGGCTCCCCTCCAGCTTTCTGCCCACCCAACGACCCACCCACCCCCACAATGATATTTAGGCTTATTTTGCCCTGTCAGGTTTTTCCCATGCCAGTGCCATTGCTGACAAACTGGTCACGAAGAAGAGGGCAGTGGATACAGTCTGCAACCCAGCCAATTCGCACTCTGAGGAGCGACTCGGCCGTCGTGCGGTGGGTTTGCTTTTTACGGACAAGTTCGAGATGAGCACGGTCGCGAGGAAGATCGGAGATAAGTGAAGAAATTTGTCCTGAGCAGTGTTCAGTACTTGACGATCTAGCTGCAATGCCAGGCGGCTGTCTTGGCGCCTGTTCGACATCACTAAAGATGGACTTGCGTTGCTTCATAGTGGTGAGAGAGACCCGGGAATGAACAGACTCGTCCTCTGATTCTGATTCCGACAGCGCATCATCAACGTCGGAACCCAAGAGCGGGCGCGGCATTGCAGTTTCAACAGCCCAGGAGCAGATGTGGTGCTGTTCTGAGAGGCAATGGAGACCTGAAGCGCGACGTTCCAGCCGCGGACACCAGTGATCTGAAACTGTAGGCCAGTAATATGGATATGCGTTTGCAGTAGCTGCCCACTTGGCTGCAGCAACTTTTGCGGCTAGACTTAATTTGCGGTTGAGCGGCATAGGTTGTAGGGGCCATGTACTAGAGGCCTCGTCGTCATTGGTGGGGTGTTGCATAGTTACATCATATCTGGTGCCCCTAAGGCATGTCCAGTTGCTATCGGCTGCTAGATTTTTCTGGGGCGGAAAAGGCATACATATATTCCCACGTAGCTTGTCAAAGGTGCCGTGACCTTCAGCTTCCAGTAGAATGGCTGAATTCCAATTAGCACAGGGCGAGCTGGACATTGTAATTTCCTTCTCGAGGATTGTCTTAGAACCGCCCCAGGCAGTCTTTAATTCACTAGAAGTCCGTACATGTAGGTCCTCGGCGGCTCCATCTCGAGGGCCGCCACCAAGAGCCACTGGGAAGTGACAACAGCATTTTGATAGCTCCATGGATATGTAGCAGAAAGTAGCCTGGACATAGATACTGTCCAAGGTGCAAAAAATTGGATTGTCGAAATTTGGACCAATAATGTCCTCGGCTTCCCTGGCTACTATTGGCTCTCTTGTAATGATGGCGTTTTCTTCATGTCTAGGGAATAAATGGGATGTTATCAAGCTTGCCTCGAGGTCAATGGGTTTAGGGTCTGGCATGTATTTAAGGAGCGCTTTGGAAGTGGTGGAGACAAGTCGCTTACGATCCATTTTCAACTGACTTGCGTTGGGACTCACCCGATATTTATTGTGCTTACTACCCCCCTCCATACGCTCATCATACCCTGTGGAGCCTTTAGCCTCACAGTTGACTAGGTCATCTTCTTTCTTGGCCCTGGTGTAATTTGCTCTTGCTTTGACCCTAATGAGTCGCTTACTTGCACGTTTGCGGATAATCCACCTGCCAATTAGAGCGATCAGCAACCGCAGACCGGCGGCTCGCTTCTCCCACGCGCCTTGGGCAAGCAGATTAAAAGTTGAGGCAGGTATGTGCTGGAGGTATGAAAGTGTGCTGACAGGCCGAGTGGCATTCGCAGTTAGACGTGGCAGAGTCTTCACTGGCCCAACTGCCAAACGCTGTTTAGAACGACGCTTGTTGTCTAATTTGGTTGAGATGCGCTTGGCTTGAGACTCGACGATATCTCTTTCCATGACAGAAAGCAATTGCTCTCCAAGAGACTCTTCCGAGCCTCTAAATTCTCGCTCTGTTTCTACAACATTGAGATCAGTCAAGCCGCGCAAAAAATCGATTTCATCCAGGTGGCTTCTATGTCCTCCGTTAGTTGTTGCTACCGTCTTCAGATCAAGCAGTGGGCTGGCTAATTCTGCAAATATTGAGTCTACATTTAGTCCAAGTGCTGCGTCTTCTAGTTTTTCACCCATCCTTGCCTGTGGTATGTTCCCCTCCTCGTGGTCTCCACGTGCTCGTTGGGCATCGATGGTTTGCTTTAAGTCATCTGGCATGGGTTTGCCTGGGCTTTGAGTCAAGATATAATTTGCACTCCATTGGTCACCTATTCGCAGCTCAATCGGGACTCTTAGACCTTCAATCATATATTCTGCTCGAGAGGATGATTTACATCTCGAGATTTTACGGCCACTATCGCTAATCTCGTGAGCATCGGTGCAGTGTCGCAGAGCTGGTACTTCAGAGTCTCTTCTTTTGTTGCCTAGTGCTGCTTTCATTCGATGTATTCCCGCAAGATCTAGGACCTGCTGGCGTTTTGCACCAGGCACTGCATTACCCATGATATTGAGGAGATGTGGTTCGCTGTCCAATTGCGATATCTCAACCAGAACTTGCATGCTAGAAGTCCCTAGGGTTATCGGACGGAATCGCACGCGAAGCTGTATGGATTTGCCAGCTGGAACAACCCCAGACAGAGGTGTCAGTAATTTGAATTGGGGATGCGCCTTAACTAAGATAATACGATACTCAAAAGCAGCTGCCACATCACAGTTCAATTCCACAGATTTAAACACGCTGTCCCATAGAGCACAGGCCCCGAAGTCAATCTCTGTAGGAAAACACTTTTGATTCATCACTGGGTACGCATGGATGGGAACATCCAGTGTTTCCCCATGCTCGGAAATCAAAAGCACAGTTTCGTAATAGTATCTCCACTGGTCTGGTATGAAATCTATATAGAATCTTTCTGCCTGCCGGGCACACATTATTTCCTAAGTTAATAAATTAACGAACACTATGGGCTTACCATGCCTGGTGCGATCTGCCCTTTCTTCGCAAACTTGCGTACTCGGAATTGGGGGCTCTGTGGCACGACAAGATGTAGCCGCTGTGTCGTCTCTGAGACATTGAGTACTTCCAACTTTACGGAGAGCTTACGACCAACTTCAAATCCAGAGAAGTGGACTGCCGCCGGGCGTGCCTCGAAGAAGCGAGTTCTGCCGAGTCGAGGGTGTGTTATCGAGAAGCTAGAAGTAATGTTGTCAGGTGCGTTCAGGGGAGCCCAAATTTGCTGCCAGTCGGTAGCAGCCATACCATATAATATGCGTTAATAAAGGTGATTAAAGTTTCATGATATCCATGATATCCGTAGATATCTATCTATAATGTCGACCACTAAGTCACACGTTAATGGCGGGGTTTTGCAAGTCGGCCACCTGGCCACCGCAGCGTCTTAGCCAGCCGCGACTCTAGCTCGGGACCATAGTGTCCGTCGTAAACCTGACGTACGGTAGACGTTCAAAGTTCCGAGTCACTGGCAAGTTCAACTGTTCAAGTTTCTTAAACTTTGACTCGGAACTTGAATGGGCCCCGGCCGGGGCCGGCCCGGGCCGGGCCCGTCCGACTCGGAGTCGAGTCGTCACCGCCCGGGGCTCGGAGCATTAGGTAACTTAGTTCTCACTCACTGCCACCGTCATACGGAGAACCCCCTATGCTACCAAATGGTCATTAAACGAGTGACTTTCGCATAGGGTGATTTTACTGCAATGGCGTGTGCGTCGCCGAAAACGCGACTTTCGCGCCTCAAAAACGACTTCAGCAGCCCATCACGTAATTGTACACATATGTACCATCGTATATCAGTGGCGCGCCGCCGGAGATCTCGTTTAAACGCGGTGCAGTGATCTAGGAGCGCGATACGCCGTTTGAGCCTCCCTGAGCTTCAAAACAGCCCCCGAACACACGCGCAAGCCCGCCGTGGTAGCTGGGAAGGCATACAGAAAAAGCTGCTGCACTTTCGGCGCAATATTTGCCCGACACGCGTTTACGGCGAGAACGCCGACCACGCATAGACTGACATCTTATGGACCGCTGCTACGGTTAAGTGTCTCATTTCATCGGCGACCATACGGACGACGATATCCGATGCTGTGGTGGCCCGATGGGCTCGAAACGGCGCCAAGAAAGGCGATCGCGTGTTTTTTTTCAGGTTTTTGCCTGTTTTCTCTACGTCAACGCGTTCCCCGAGTCTCAAATCTGCGCCGACGCGCCTGTCAAAAGCGCTGGCAGATACGCTCGCCAGTCGCCGCGCTTCTCATTGGTGTATATTTCGCGTATGTCTGGTATATACGCCATACTGTCCCGTAACCATTTCTAAAGTGCCAGTACCTATTCTCCGTATGCCACGGTATGGCCGGCCGCCGCCCTGGGGGCTGGGGACCGGACCTCTAGGTAAAACTTCAAGTTGAACCCGAAATGCCCTTAGTGCCAGTGTGCTCGTCAGAGAGTCAGTCAGAAGCTTTGTCCACTCGCAACCTACTAGGTGATTTCGACTCGGACGCGGGTTTTGTCATTTCTCATAACTTCGCACCACCCGAACCGTTTGTTCTCATTCCAGTACCAAGTCCGGCTTATTAGTAGGATCCCTTTAGAGAGTAGTGAAAGCGGCGGGGATTTCCCGGGCGATACAACGAAAATAAATTTTGCCTGTCTGGGCCTTGCCCCGGGGCCCGGGCCGCCGAGTCAGGCTGGGGCCTGGGCCCCGGGAATATCCCGTGTCTGGCCGCTCATTCTATACTCTGAGTCGCGCCATACTCTAAGGCTAGGCTGCAAATAACCTGTTA
>Ga0209090_10002210_pt1 | contig 12353 bp, 20 predicted proteins | sample ArcticOcean_MG_C_9_FD_187432 | JGI IMG/M metagenome (GOLD analysis project Ga0209090, IMG submission 187432) | Marine microbial communities from western Arctic Ocean - ArcticOcean_MG_CB2_152 (SPAdes) (version 2) | ecosystem: Environmental > Aquatic > Marine > Oceanic | place: Arctic Ocean... | reverse complement strand
TACTATGGGCAGTACTGCCGGTAGATAAAACAAAATAATACTATGGGAAGTCAATTTTTCGGTAATAAGAACGATAACAAAACGAGTGATAAGAACACCAATAATAAGATTAAATCTAAAGGTGGTGCAAAGAAAAGTGGAGCAGGAGTAAAGAAAGCAGGTAGAGGTAAATAATTCATAATGAAAAATAAAGACAAATCAGATATCCTGGCCCAAATTTTTCAATATCCTCAAAAGAAAACTAGAGTTTTAGAGTGTGTTTATTTTCAGCTTGAATACAATAAAGGCCAGTCAAGCGGGGAGTTTGCTGTTTTCTACGGCGCTAAGGTTGCATCAACTATCATTCAGACTATTTCAGATAATGCAAAAAGGTCTGTTAGATTTGAAGTTCATTTTGACGAATATGAAATTCATATAATACGGCCTTTATCTCTTGTAGAACCACATGGGTATTGGCATAAAAGTGAATTAAAAGAAGAAAATATTATAAATGCAATAAATAGTGAAAGTACTAATAGAATTTTCTTATATAGAAATCCATATTTAAAAGCATTATCTGGATTTTTACAAGATTTTGAAAGTATAATAACACCAACTGCTTATGAATCTAATAATTCAGCCGCGTTATGTCATAGTATGTTATTAAAAGGTTTAAAGATTGACAGCCGCGACATATATATAAAAGATGAGTTGAATATACGCACCGCTGTTATAGATTTCAATTCAAAGAACCACAAGGTCAAGTCATATTTAAAACAATTGTTTAGTAGTTGGTTAGTGTTACAAATGAACAGTAAGGAAATTTTCCCATCATGGTTGACATATGATAATTTACAACATTCGAAACCACATTGTAATTTAATTTATCAACTATTAGAGTTTGGACATTGTGGTACGGTTCGTGATAATGACAAGATGATTGATATTGACAATGATAGTGACTGGTTATCTCTCTTTGAAATTAATTCAGAAAAAGAACTCATAAAGAAAGAACACGATAATCATCCAGAAAGATATGATGTAGACAATCCTAATAAGGTTAATTCAAATGTAAATAAATTTTGGTTATGGGAGGAATTAGATACTGAATCTAAACGAATTTTTAACTTTCGTATCGGAGCATATCTAGATATGGATACTATTTTCTACAAACTTTTACAAAAAAAATACCCAACTGATATAAAAGGGATTGTCGGTAAATGAAGTGATAAGAGTATTAGCTCACATGGTAGTATAAGAGATAAAGAAAAGAAATTCTTATTTAATTAGGTTATCTCATATAAATTACGTATATTTGTAGTTAATAAACATAAAGGTCATATAGAAGATGAGTAAGAAGGTATTAACATTCAAAAAGAATCAATTACATGATTATCATTATGAGGGGTTATTATCCTTAATGAAATATTATGCAAAAAAATTAAAAACCTCGCACTCCCAAGATTCTTCTATTCGTAAAAGCATAGAATTGAAGATTAATTATTTAAGTAAGATATCACATGAGCAATTTTATACGGCTCATCAACAATCGTTACTTAATAAAATGAGGGATGAATATTACAATCAAGGAGATTTCAAAAAACCAACCCAATAATAACAATAAATCAACAAAAAAACAAACTTATCTTATTATGACAGTAAAAAAAATTCGGTAGCTATAATAATTAAACACGGATACAATCTAATATAACTACTTATAATAAAGATACAGATAGTTATAACTATACACTATACACTACACATACTCACAAATGGATTATAATGACGATGATTACTACAATGGAGAAGATAACGAAGAGAACTCAGACCTTTTCGGAACTCATCGTCTACAACAACAACTAGAAAAAGATATGTTTCTACAAGATGTAGATAACAATCACCCACTTGTATTAGACCCATCAGAATTCATTACCTTATTTGGTCCTATCACAGAAGATGATATGAATTACCTTACTCAATCCTTCTTTACCCAATATCATCGTTTAGGCGTTACGGTAGATACCTTATTTGATAGATGGGGTGGGGATTGGATATTCGAGGTACTCAAATTTTGTGAAACTTGCGAAGAATACGAAATGTGTTCTATTATAAAGGATATGTGGGAAGAAAGAAAAAGCTTATCAAGCATAAAACACCTAATTAACGTTGCTGAATAAGGTTTGATAGCTGAGCAGACAAAGGAATACTGAAAACTATCAATAAAAAGAAGGGGAAAATCTTTAACTTCGACTGAATAAACTAATAAAAAACGACTTGGGAAAAAAATCTTTAACTTCGACAGTAAAAAAATTTAAGAAAAACGACACAACTCTTAGTGCTTATACTACTATACTATTAAGTTATAGGTTTATACTATTTTTTCTATTCTTTTAAGTTGTCTGGAAGTCTGGTTTTATAAATATATACAAAATAAGTAAACGTAAGAAAAACTTTTCAACAAGTTATTAACAATACCAAAAAAAGGATACAAACCTCGCACTCCCATACTCCCTTTTCGAACCCCTAAAAAGATAAATGAGAAAAAGCTTGTTTATATCATTTATTTTTTGTATATTTACAAAGTAAATGATTAAACTTTAAATATGAAAAACTGGATAAATTATAAGATACTAGTGTATCTTCTCTTAACATTGCCTTTTTTAACTTCTTGTGAAAAAGACCTTATCGATATAGATGAACTTCCTATTGCAGAAACACTACCTCCTATCTCTCAATATAAAACTTCTATTAAAAATAACGAGTTCAATACTGGGAGGTATGATAACTTATCTCAATATACTCAAATGGGCCAAGGTACTTCAACTATAATGTTTAGAAGAGGATTTTCTTATTTTGATTGGGAGAGTGATATGGATTATGATGTATTTGTAAATATACAAAAAGACGAACATAATAATATATCTCAATGGACTGAATATGGTGTTTTAAAAAACAATGGAAGTGTAAATGGTATAACCCAATGGATATTTGATAAATCAATGATATTAGAACAACTTCCTTATTATGCAAGTAAGATTTCTACAACCGATATAAATGGAGATGGTTACACCGATTTTGTAATATTCGTTGCAGATGATGCATTTGAATATGGTGGTAATATTGGTGAATCATCTGGTGGAATATTCTCTTATGTTTACAATGATGGAATGTATGAACTTAATGAAATAGTACCATACCAATCAGGTGGTAATCAAATGTATTATCATGGTGGGAGTTTGGCGGATATAAATGGAGATGGTTACCCTGATATAGTAGCGGGTACAACTGAATTAAAAGTTTGGTTAAACAACGGTAGTGGTAACTTTACCTATTCCCATGCATGGTTTGATGTTGGTTCCTTTATCTGTTCAGAAACTTTATTTGACATTAATAAAGATGGATATATGGATTTAATTGTAGGAGAAGCGAAAAGTTATGATAATCCTGGTTATAGTAACTTTTATAATGACGATAATTATAACGAATCAACCATAATATTTTTAGGAACAGATTCGTATCCTTTTTACAATGATGAGCCTGATATTATATTAGAACCACAATATGATTACGTAGGTGAATCAAATTGGTTACAAAAATCGTATACGTGTACCTTTGATATTGCAATAACCGATTGGGATAACGATGGGGATTATGATATATTTACAAGTACATATCGAGGTGTAACCGGAGATGAGGGAACTTTAATAAGTTATTATGAGAACAACAACAATGTCTTTGATTTAAAAACAGAAGAAGTATTTAATGAAGGAGAGTGGTTTATGGAAGATGAATGTAGGTCTGGTTATATCAAAGCATATGATTGGGATGGTGATGGTAAAAAAGAATTGATGGCCGAATCAAGTACGTGTAGAACATTCAATACATGGATTCAAGTAAACGGAAAGTTAAGTAAAAATTTAATACAATATTAATGGAAGTAAACCCAAATAACATAAATACAAAACTAATATTAATGGCATCTTTCTTGTTCATATTTGCACAAGCAGGAGCATGGATGCAACACAACCTTCAGTTCAAATATCCAAAATTAGGACCTGAGTGGTGGGGGTGGTATGTGGCATCAATTCCAATCACATGGCTGTTCCTTAAATCAACTCAACTCGGAGTAACCGGATTTGGAGGTTCTGTATGGGCAAATAGATTCTTAGGATTTGTTGTGGGAATGTTAGTATATGCTATTTTAACCCAATGGTTTTTTAATCAACCAATGACTGTAAAAGTTTGGGTACAAATGAGCCTGTGTGTATTAATATTAGTAGTGCAATTTTATATGAAGTAATAGACTAGATTAAATAAAAACAGTATTTTAAAAAAAACAATAAATAATTTGGATATATGAAATATTTTTCGTATATTTGTAAAACAAATGAATTAAATATTATATATGAGAAAATTAATATACAAAATAACAGAAGCATCTAATACTTATGGATTGGAGTTTATTACTGATAGAACACCAGAATGGACAGAAAACCAATATCTAAGACATAGAAGTAATACCAAAATGGAATTAATTAGTGATGAAAAAACAAACGAATAAACAACACTATCAAGAAAAGTTGGATTGGGATGATATGACACATGGTGAAGCATCTCATCACATTGGAAAGAAGATGACGGAGAAGGTGCAAAAGAGTACCAAAGATTTCCAACGTAAACCTAAACATAAAAACAAACATGATGATTTTGATTGGTATCCTGATAATAATTAAATAACATAATATATCTATATGAATAAACGAGAATTACTTCTTATTGGGTTTGTTATATTAGCGGTGTTGGTAAGATTGATACCACATCCACCAAACTTTACACCAATTATTGCATTAGCATTATTTGGGTCAACCACATTTAAAAATAAATGGTTAGGATTGATACTCCCTCTTTTAGCAATGACAATATCTGATTTATATTTAGGATTTTATTCTATATCAATATGGGTATATAGTTCATTTTTCCTAATTAGTTTATTAGGAAGATATTGGAAAAAAATAAAAGTTACGAATTTAATTATATCTTCGTTACTCTTTTTTATTATTACCAACTTTGGAGTTTGGTTAGGTGGTTATCCAAAAACAATAGAAGGGTTTTTACTTTGTTATACAATGGCACTACCGTTCTTTATAAACTCTTTATTAGGAACTTTATTTTTTAGTTATCTATTGAAATATTCATTTAGGTATTCTGAAAATAAACTATTGGCCCGTTCGTCTATCGGTTAGGACGCGTGGTTTTCATCCACGTAAGAGCGGTTCGATTCCGCTACGGGCTACTAAACTGTAAGGTGGTGGAATTGGCAAACACGCTATCCTGTCTCGATAGTGGTAACGTAAGTTATCTTGGAGGTTCGAATCCTTCTCTTACAGCATAACAACCTAAATTATAAATTAAATTAATTACTATGAACACAACTTATATATTACTTTCGATTCTAACCATTACTAACTTTATTATAGTAGTGTATTTATTATATAATCACTTTATACAGAAAGAAATAAATATTGATAATGAATTGGATATTGAAGATATCTTATCCGAGTTCCGGCCTTTTAAAAATAAAGTCATAAATGATATAGATGATAGTATAAAAGAAACAACTCTATTACACAAATTACTTAGAGATACTGAGATAGATATCAAATCAGATACAAGGAAACGGTTAGAATCATTAACTGAACAGATTATAAAAAAGATTCCAATAACTAATGATGAATTACTAAAGGAAGTTCAGCAGATGAGAGATGATTTCTTCGCGTTGAGACAAAACTTTTAATATGGATGAACTTAGATTAATATTCGATATAGCTACTTTGATATTTATGATATATACAATGGCAATGGTTAGTAGTATAAAAGATAAAATAAAATAGGAAGATTGTCAGAGTGGTCTAATGTGATGGATTTGAAATCCATTGTACGGCAACGTACCGTAGGTTCGAATCCTACATCTTCCGCATCAGAGAGATTAGTGAAGCTGAGATTATATAGACAAAGGTAAAGGTTAACCTCTATATATCAGTAACCTCGAAAGACCCGAAGTCTCTCTTTTATTGCTCCCATAGCTCAGTTGGCTAGAGCACTGGTTTTGTAAACCAAAGGTCGTAAGTTCGAGTCTTACTGGGAGCTCAATAATAATTTAAAAACAAAATGATATTTCCTTCTAACAAAAGAAAAGCTCGATACATCAACAAACGATTATATCTTATTCATGCAGTAATACCAATTGATAGAGTTAAAAATGCTGTTATGATTAAGGAATGGTTAGGAGTTGATACTGCATTCAAAGTAAACAGAGAAGGAACATATTGGTTTTGTGAAGAAATTAAAGAAGTAGAATGGGAAAATGTTGAATAAAATAAAATAGTATAGTATATTATGTTTACACAGAAAGTTTTATTTACAAAAGAAGAATGTAATAAAATTCTTAGTCAAATAGAAAAATTTGAAGATGCTCAAGTCACACATAAAGATGGATTTAGCCGATATGATAAGGACTTTAGAAAAACAAAAATATCTTATCTTAATTCAGATAAAGTTAAGGATGTTATACTTTCTAAACTTTCTTCTTTGGATAATACAATAATATCGTTACCCAAAAAGATTAATATACTTAAATACAATGTAGGTGATTTTTTTAAAAAACATCAAGATAGAAGTAAAGATGGATTTCACCTGGAAAGAAAAAAAACTTTAATAATACAATTATCAGATGAATCATACAAAGGTGGTATTTTAAAAGTTTTTCAAAACACATCTATACCATATACCATCTGTTCAACCGAAATAGGAAACACTATAATATTTGATTCTGGTTATTATCATGAAGTTACTCCTATGTTAGAAGGAGAACGACATGCTTTAGTAGGTTGGTTCGAAGAAAGTAATTTAAAACAAAATAGTAATATATGAGATGGGTAGAATATTTTAGAACATTAGCACATACTGTTAAATTAAAATCGAAAGATGTTAATACACAGATTGGTGCTATAATTGTTGGTAAAGATAAAGAAATAGTATCTACTGGTTATAATTCATTTCCAAGAGGTATAAATGATAAAGTCTTATCAAGACAAGAAAGACCTGAAAAGTATTATTGGTTCGAACACGGTGAACGAAATGCTATATACAATGCAGCTCGAATTGGAGTATCAACTAAAGGATGTACTATGTACCTATCATGTGGTGTACCATGTGCAGATTGTGCAAGGGGAATTATTAATGCTGGTATAACTCGTATCTTTTGTGAAAAGGGAAAAACTCACAAAGGAATAAAATGGGAAGAATCGGCAGAACGTAGTTGGCAGATGTTTGACGAATCTAGTGTTAAAGTTTGTTTTTATGATGATGAATTCCTAACAGGATAATACTTATTATAAAGGACAAATCATGTCATCAGAAAAGGACACAGAAGAATTATTAATAAAATCTCATTCTCTTGGGATTTCTCATGATGTCTTTAAATTATCATCAGAACTTAGAATCCAAGACCGTACATTAAACTTCTATGGTTCTATCGAAGAAGCATACAAAATACTTACCGAGTAATTTGTTTCTCCATATTTATTAGTATATGGAATTAAAATCAATCACTTCTATACCGAATCAATATCCTGAAGAAAGAGATATAAGGCAATCCTATGTTTCCAATGGAGATGGTGTAATATCTTATTATGGTAAATTTAAAGAAAACAAACTTGAAGTTAGGAATACAGTATTTGATTCTATTACAATAGCAGAGGGAACAAAATTTCAATTTTTAGTAAAATTTAAAGATGGTACACTATACACATCTCCGAGTTTTTATGATAAAATTAAAAAAATTACTAAAGAAGTAAATCCATATATAGATAATAATAGTTTACCTGTAATTTTATTTAATGACTCTTTGTTAGAAAATTACTCAAAGAACCCAAAGTTTGTTATTTCCGAACAATATGCGGAAGTAGTTGTAACCGATACATTAGATACAAAAAAATATTTTTTAGCTCATATTGATTACCTTACAACTCCTGATAATGGTAGTAGTCCATTAAAACAAGCAACGGAAATTGGTAAATGGACAGTAAACACAACAGCTGAATTAGGTATGTCATATCAAGAAGAAATAACCAAACTCGAATCGGAAGAAGAAACTTATAGTGAAACTGAAGCATCTAGTGTTATATCAAATCCCCCGGCAAAATTCTTTATAAGTAAGTCAAAAACTCACGATAAAATTCTTGCAAAATATCCTTGGTTAAAAAGAAAGAAATAAATGATAGATAATAGCAAATATGGTAAAGTATCTTGGAAAAAATATTTAATAGAAGAATATCATCCAAGAGTAAAGAGATTTTTAGAAAGTAGAGGAGATGAAGTATTTGCTCAACTATCACTTGCAATTGCACGTGCAATTCAACAAAATAAACATGAAATAACATTATTAGTACATCCAAATGTTAATAATGTTATAGTAATAAAAAAAAATGAATATAATGAGGTACTTAACCTATCATTAAAGTGGTTTGTTAAAAAAGAAGATTATGTTTCATGTCATAAAATACGAGAAGTACAAACTATGATAAAAAGAAAAAACAAAAATGAATTAAGCATAATCACTAAAAATTTTATTTAATATATTTATAGGTGATACTAATTTTACACAAATAGGAAAACAATATGAAAGGCGTTTTATTCTCAGCTGATTTTGTCGAAGACAATAGTGGCAACTACAAACTACTCGAACTAAATACAGATACAGGAGTTATATCCAGTTCCCTCAATACCAACTTTGATTTTACAGAATTAAAACAAGTACTTGCAGATAAAAACATTACAGAAATACATACGGTATATAAAGAAATACAGAATGTTCTTGTTGATAAAATAGAATCGGAAGTAGAAGGTACGAGTGTTACTACATTCACAAGATATCTTGAAGATGTGAATACTGTATATCCAACACAACCACATGACCAAAGTAATTACTTTATTATAAGAATGGCATATGATGAAGGTGCATTATTTGATTCAACATACTGTAAAGAACGAATAAATCCTTTAGCTCTTTTTCATGAAAACTCAGATACAGGATCAATACCTGCATTCTACTATTCAGGTAGTTCTCAAACTTACAATACTTTAATTAATGAAGAATTAAACGACCACGCAATATTACCTGATTTCGTAGAAAAAAATATTAACCAACCATCTCAAAAAGTAAAATTTTTAAAAGGTGGAAATGGTGAATCATCTTCCATAGACAGAACCAATGATGTTATAAACAACTATCTTAATAAAGATGCTCACTTAATAGAAAAACTTTATTTTAACAGTGCACAAATATCTACATCAAACAAAGTACAAAGTATTAGAGTTTTTTATATAGCGTATTTCGATGAAACCGATTCAGACTATAAATTAATAAAACTAGCAGATTACAAAATAAACTCAATTACAGAATTACCCTCAAGTGTAAATTTAACAACGAACGCTTATAATGCATATGATATCAAACATTATCATGAATTTGCAACCAACTGGCCAGATGCAGGGGATGCTATAGGATTTAATGGACATGGAAGAGTATATAGTGAGGATGGTTCATTAAAGTTATTTAGTGATATCTTACCAAATGACAGAATAAAATCATTCTTTATTTCTGGTTCACCAATAACCGATGAAATTTCCGTATTCGAAGCGTGGTCTCATACAGGAACTTCCTTACCAGAACCATTCTTTATAACATCTTCATATGTTGAAGTTGCTTTGTCATCTTCACTTCATACAGCCGCAATCGGTGAAATAAAAATAGGTTCGGATGAATCTTTATATTCTGGATTACAACAACATTATCTTATACATGAATCTTCTTCTAATCAATTTAAATTTTTAAAACTTCTAAACATAGATAAAGATAACCACTCATTAGTTGACCAAAGTGGAAGTATGTTTGATATAGTTGATACTAACCTATTACTGATAGAAGAAGATGATTTACTTATCTATAATCCTGATGTTGAAGAACAAGATACATATTTGGTAAGTGCATCTACTCCTTTTATTGTTCATAATGCTCCTTGTTTTATTGCAGGAACTAAAGTTCGTATAGAAGAAAAAGGAATAACAAATATAGAAGATGTTGTGGTTGGAGATAAAGTTGCTTCTTATAATCATGTTAACGATAAGGTTGAATACAATGAAGTACTTAAAGTTAGAATACAGGAAGATAAGGAAGTTGTAACATATGTATTTGAAAATGGAACAAAACTATCAGCTACACCTGACCATCCATTATATGTGTTTGGTAAAGATTATAGTTCATATAACCCAGAAAAAACAAAAGAAGATAGTGGGTTAGATGTAAGACAAATAGCGATAGGTGACAAGGTTTTACATATGGAAGGACTTGGAGATGATGAATATGGTGTTATCATTGAAGATATTATTGAAGAAATAGATAACCAGACTGTTTATAACCTAGAGGAAGTAGCGAATCATCATAATTTCTTTGTAGAAGATTTATTAGCACATAATAGGTGGGTCCCATGTTGTTTTAGAGGAACAACAAACGTTCAACTAGAAAGTGGAGAAGGTATAAATATTAAAGATATAAAAGTTGGAGATTTTGTATATTCATACAATTTAAAATATGAAGAACAAATACCAAATAAAGTTTTAGCGTTACATAATACTACAAAACTATCTGACCATATTTCAAGAAATGAAAGTGTCATTCTTCCATTTTCAGGAGAAACCCCAAAAGGAATGGGATATTTTTATTTAAATAATAATACTAAAATATTGTTTACACCCGAACATCCATTTTTAACAAAAGAAGGATGGAAGGCCTTAGCTCCTGATGCATCACAAGAACCATTTGTAACCGAACAAGAACCAAAAACATTAGAATTGGGTGATTACATTTGTGAAGGTAAAGATAAATGGATTATAATAAATAAAATAGATTTTCTAGAAGTTCTAGAAGATGAAATAGTTTATAACATAACCGTAGAAGATACTCACACATATATGGTTGATGGTATCATAGTACATAACAAATAAAAGAAAAATAAAATGGCAAAACCTACAATTTATAAAACACTCGATATTAACAGTATTCATTCGAGACCATTAACTGCACTTTCAAGTACAGAATCAGCTAAATCAAGAACAATTCTTGAAAACTTTTTTACCTATTTTGTAGCTAAACATTTATAGTTGAATATCTAACACTAGGAACAAATGAGTTCTAAAATATGGTTTCAAAATATTCTATCTGATAAAATAAAGTTTACTAAAAGAAAACCCCTATCTATTATTAACATAAATAATGGTAATTTTTTAGAAAATATATCTTATATAGATAAGACAATTGACACATTCAATTCCGAAATAAAATGGAAATGAAAACAAAGTTATTAATTAATACTTCCGAAATAACTCAATTTCGTGTTCTTAAAGAAGAATTCATTTCATTTCATATCCCTGATGAATTTTATGTAGTACCATTGGATGAATCAAACTATACATCTTATTTAAATGAATTACAATTAGTCATTGATTATTATCATAATGATATAACGTGGGATGGAATACCATCATTGAGTGATGTAGAAAAAAGATTCCAATCAAATTCAACTTGTTTATTGTTTTATTGGAACGATATTTGTATTGGTTGGAGGTGGAATAATCCCAACGTTACAATTAATTTTATAGATATTAATACGGTTTTATTAAAAAATGAAATGTATATAGGAAATACATTTGTTACGAAAAGTGTTGAAAGACCAAAACTATCTGGATTATACTTACATAATCTTGGTGTAAATTATTGGTTCAACAATACAGATTATGATATAATATATAACTATATAGAAAATTGGCACAACCATTCCATCGAATTGAATGTACGGAATGGCTTCACCAAATTTAATTTTTTAAACTAAACAATGGCAAAAATAGAGAACATTACAAAAAACCCACCAAGAGGAAAGATTAAATTCAACATAACACTTTCAGATGAACAAAAAGAATCTAAGTCAAATATTTTAAATAATCCATATAATTTTATTATGGGTAAAGCAGGTAGTGGTAAAACATTATTAGCAGTTCAAGTTGCATTAGATATGTTCTTTACAAGACAAGTAAATAAAATTGTTATAACAAGACCAACCGTATCAAATGAAGATAATGGATATTTACCAGGTTCTTTAAATGAAAAGATGGAGCCATGGTTAGTTCCAATTCGTTCTAATATGAGAAAGGTTTATAATAAACCAGCTATATTGGAAAAGATGGAGAACGATGAGAACATTGAATTAGTATCACTATCACACTTTAGAGGAAGAACATTTGAAAACGCTTGTGTCATT
>Ga0209090_10002202_pt1 | contig 12364 bp, 7 predicted proteins | sample ArcticOcean_MG_C_9_FD_187432 | JGI IMG/M metagenome (GOLD analysis project Ga0209090, IMG submission 187432) | Marine microbial communities from western Arctic Ocean - ArcticOcean_MG_CB2_152 (SPAdes) (version 2) | ecosystem: Environmental > Aquatic > Marine > Oceanic | place: Arctic Ocean... | reverse complement strand
GCGCCGTCGTCGGCGCTGGCGTAGGTTTAGGCGTAGGCCGCGCCGTCGTCGGCGCTGGCGTAGGTTTAGGCGTAGGCCGCGCCGTCGTCGGCGCTGGCGTAGGTTTAGGCGTAGGTCTCAGCGTCGGCGCTGTCGTAGGTCTAAGCGTCGGCCTGGGCGTTGGGACCGCCGTAGGCCGCAATGTCGGCGCTGCCGTCGGCCTTGGCGTCGGGTCAGCGGTAGGTGGCGGCGTCTCGGACGTCGGTACAGGCACCGGCGTCGGCGTCGGCGGTGGCGACGGCTGGTCACTCGGCCTAGGCGTAGGCCGCGGCGTCGGCTCGGAGGTTGGGTCCGATGTCGGTCGCGGCGCCGGGACAGGCGTGGGTCCAGGAGTCGGCAAGAGCGTCGCCCTAGGCGTCGGTCCGGGCGTCGGCGCATGCGTTGGGCGTGGCGTCGGTGCGGGTGACGGCCGCGCCGTCGGCACCGCCGTCGGCGCCGGGCTCGGCGCGCCGGTCGGAGAGCCGGTCGGAGACGGCGTAGGCCGCACCGTAGGCGCGGGCGTCGGCCTAGGCGTAGGCGCTGCCGTCGGACCAAGCGTCGGTGTAGTCAGCACAGACGTCGGCGCACATGCCAGTCCTTGACTCGCTGTCGAGATAGCAAAGGTCTGAGTCGGCGCGCTGCACGAAACATCCGTGCCGCCGCCCCAGTTATTGTTGCCTATGCATGGCCGCATGATGATCTCCGACGTACCAACTAGTTCGCAGATGCAGATCCCATTGCCACCACCGGCATGGATCTCCAAGCTGTCGCCGCAGCGGCCAAACGCCCAGATGATGTCGTCGCAAGAAAGGGAGTAATCATCAAAACCTGGGGCGGACAACGGCGTCCAATCGCGTATGTAAGCAGTGATGGCCGCCGCCTGGATCGGGTCTGTGCACGCGACCTCGGCGCCATTCGCCGTCATGGTGATGGACGACTCGGTACCAGTAAGGCTCGCGCGCCACGCATTGTACGAAGTGCACACGGGGCCGGACGCGCTGATCGTGCCGGACGTCATCACCTGCTCCCAACCAGGACTGAGCGTAGCTTGGCAAGGCGTCGGCGTCAGCGTCGGCGCGAGCGTCGGCGCCGCCGTCGGTGCCGACGAACAGATGTCCACGGAGTCCCAGGTGGCGTTATCTGCGTTAGCGTCGGCATACGCCCCGATGTACACGTACAGTGGTGGTACGGACGCGCCAATTTCGTCATCTGTACCGGACACGCTAACTTCGTCACCTGTATCTTGGTTCTCGGTGAGACTTAGATCGCCGCACGTCCCGGCGGTGTCCCGAAACGTCACCATCGAGTCGTTGACCGTGATCTCGATGTCGTAGGTCTGCAATGACGAACAAGGGGTGGAAACGCTCCGGGTCTGGCCGTAGATGGTCCGAGTATTGCAGTTCCACACGAACGTGACAGTCCCATCGAGAGTGGTCCACGAGTCGCCCGAATCAGAGCTCTCGGTGGACACCTTGATGTAGTGGTTCGAACATTCCTCAGTCTTCTCGAGCGAAGCGCTGATCGTCAGAGGCGCCATGAAAGTATCAGTAGTGCGAATGTGCGCGCCGTTTCCAGCGCTTCTACAGATCAACGTCCCGTTGCCGCTGAGCACGCACTCGCCGTCGCCGCCGGCGGGGTAAGTCCACTGCGGGCCGAGAACGGTACCGTCGAAACTGTCCGAGAGGCAGCGTTTTGTCGGCGCTAGTGTCGTCGTTGGCGTCAGCGTCGGCCAGCCGTGCGAGGTCGTCGTCGACGTCGTCGGCGCGGGCGTCGGCGTACGGTAATTGTTTGTGCTGCAGAGGTAGTCGGAGAAGCACTCTTTGCAGCCATAATCGTTGAATCGGAAACCGATGTCGTTGTCCCAACCCCTGCGGGTCGTCAGCCAGCAGCCCGCCGTGTAGTCGCCGTTTGGCTCGGAGTACAATGTCTCCCGCAGAAACCACGACTTCCCCGCGACGCTCGTCCAGGGGACGCGGCCCGTGCTGTTCGCCACCCACACGTCGTAGGCGTCGGAGTTCATCACCACGTCCCTGCAGCCACCGCAGCCGTCCTCCTCGCGGTACACGCCGACGAGATATGTGAACTTCGCCTCGACGGCGTCGCGGACCGCCTTGGCGTGCTCGTAGCTCCGCGGGACCCATATTTCGAAGCCGTCCGGGCAGGAGGTGTCAGTGTCGTACCGGCAGGTCTCAAGACCATCCTTCACTTCGAGAGCGTCTACAACTTCACCGTCGGGGAGCTCGACGCAGTGGAGCGTGCGGCCGCCGCGGCTGAAAGAGCCGGGGCCACCGCTGCAGATACTTTCCGTCGGTGCTGTCGGTGCGGGTGACGCCGTCTGCGCAAGCGTAGGTCCCGGCGTCGGCTGCGAAGTCGGCCGAGGACTCGGCACCGGCGTGGGCGCGTCGCTGCACTATCACGCCCACATTTTTGGCTGGCGCAACCCGCACCACATTTCCAGAGTCCACGCCTCCCTACGCGTCTCCAGCCATCAATCGAAACCAACAAACGTATCGGATCAAAAAGTCCGATAGGTATCCAAAACTGTTTTCCACTAGGTATTACTAAATCACAAGCCCCTCCGGGCAAGGTGGGCAGCTACCCGTCCCGCCCCCGCTTCCGCGCCAGGCGCAGGCCCACGCGCCCGCGCCGCTCGTCCACGTCCACGACCGCCACGTCCACGCGCGCGCCGAGCGCGACGCCGTCCTGCGCCCCGTACTGCGACGCGTGCAGCAGGCCGTCCACGCCGACGCCGATGTCCACGAAGGCTCCAAACGGCGCCACGTTCCGCACCGTGCCCGCGAAGGTCTGGCCCGCGGCGCAGTCTTTCAACGTCTTGGGCGCGCCCCGCTCCAACACGGTCGGCGGCGCGAGGACGGAGCGCGCGTCGCCGGCGAGACACGGGTCGCAGAGGAGCGCCACCAGCGGCGACGCCGGGAGCCGCCGGAGCTTCTCTATGTTTTGTTGGCCCAGGCCGCCGCCGCGCGTCGCGGCGCGCGTGATCTCGCCCTTAGATACCCCGGCCGTTCGTAACACCCGCCAGGCCTCTGCATAATCGTCCGGGTGCACGCGCGTCGCGTCCAGCGCCTCCTTGGACTGGGCCACTCTTAAAAATCCCGCGATGTTCCCGAACGTCTTCGGCCCGAGGCCCTTGACCCGTTTTAGGTCGCCCCGCGACGCGAAGGGCCGCGCCGCCAGGACCGCCTTGGCTAACGTGCTATTCAGGCCGGCTATGGACTCCAGGAGCTGCAGAGACGCGGCGTTCGCGTCCACACCTACACAACTGACGGCGTCTTCGACCGCGCCGTCCAGGGCTCGCCTTAACTGTTTGGCGTCGAGGTCGTGCTGGTAGCTGCCGACGCCCAACGTTTTGGGATCCAGCTTCACGTATTCGCCGAGCGGATCTAATAGGCGCCGCGCTAAGGACGCCGCGCCGCGCGCCGCCAGCGGCACGTGGGCCCCGAACTCCTTCTCCGCGCCGTCAGATGCTGAATAAACAGACGCACCGCATTCGCGCACGACCGCCCGCGGCGCGTCGCGCAGTTTGCGGGACGCCGCGACTAAGCGTTGTGCACCCCTGCTATTGGTGCCGTCGCCGATGGCCACGCAGGTAATGGCGTGGTGTTCGAGGAACGCGTCGAGGCGCTTGGACGCCTTTCCCATGTCTTGATCCTCGCCCGGCGCGTCTACTACGAAATGCGCCACGAGCGCCCCGTCCTCGCTTTTGACGACGGCGCACTTGTGGCCGTGCCGGAAGCCCGGGTCTAGCGCGAGCACGGCGCCCTTGTCGATCAATGGCGGCGCCTGCTCCAGTAGTTTCCGCACGTTGGCCGCGAAGCAAGAAACAGCCTCGTCCTTGGCCTGAACTAAGCCGTCCCTTTTCGCCTCCCGCCGGCCTCGTGGTTTTAACAGGCGCGTCCAGGCGTCCTTGAGCGCGGGTTCGGCGAACTTTGACCGCAAATTCAACGCCTGGGCGAGCTCCCGGACCGCCTCGCGGTCGTCGCCGCCCGGGTCGATCGTCAAAGCGAGGGCCTTCGCCTTCGAGGCGCGCTCGAGGGCCAGCCACGAGTGGCCCGGGACGCGACCCACGGGCCGGGACCAGCCCTCGTAGAAGCGGTACTCCTGGTTCGGCTCCTTGCCCTTCTTCGACGAGAGCGTGCCGCGGCGGAAGCGGCGGTGCGTCGCCCCGCGCGCGCGGGGGTCCTTGGCCACGGCGTCGGCCAGCACGAGCAGGACCGCGGCGCGCTGCGCCGGGGTCAACTGCCACGGCTCCTCGCCCCGCGCCAGGAGCGCGGCGACGACGCGGTCGGCGGCCTGCGTTGCGCGACCGGTCTCGCGAAGGCGGCGCTGATCGTACGCGGCCGCCTCGACGCCATCGAGTCTCGAGACGACCGATGGTTCTCGTCAACTCCACGCCATCGAGCAGAGTCGCGTCGATGGCGCGTCCAGGGCAATTGAAGGACCTCCGACGCCGCCTCGCGCGGGAAAGTCCTGCCGCGCGCGGGCCGCCTTGCTGCACTTCGCCGGGCCCTTGAAGGGCGCGTAGGCGTCGTCCAGCGCCTGCAGGCTCCCCGCGGCCCGCGCGGCCCGCAGCGCCTCGGGCGACGCGTTTGCTTCCCTCATCGCCACCAGTACCTTCTCCCGCTTCGCCTCGAGCGCGGCCGCGCCGTGCAAGGCGTCGAGGATGGCGCGCAGGGCGCACGGCGCGAGGTGCTGCGTCTCCTCGGCCCGGTAGCGCGCCACGAAGGGCACCGTGCGCTGCTCGTCCACGAGCAGCCGGCGGACCGCGGCGATGGTCGGTTCCTGGACGCGGTGGGTCCGCGCGAGGGCGCTCGTGAGGGCGCCGCTCCCGACGTCCGTGCGGCGCTTCTTCGGCGGCGGTCGGTCGTCGCCGGTGAGGTCGATCATTTTGTAATCTGATAATGCTGCCGGAGAGCTGAGGTGCTTACGTGCAAATGAAACGGATGGTGTGCGGCGAAGGAGTGAGCTGGCGTACGTGCAGCGAATGAGATGACGAATGCGTATCATACAGAGTGGTCAATATGGCGGCGCACGGCGTACGCGGCTGTGTCGAGGTTAGCTGCGCGGGTTTTACGTACGGGTTTTATTGACTACATCCGTACACGTGTGCTTAGCCCCGCTCCCTAGAGGCTGTCCCCGTACACGCCCGCCAGGTTCGCCGAGCCGCGCTGCGCGACCGGCACCTTCGACTTGGCCACGGATCGCTTGGACTTGCGCGTGCCGGACGCCGTCGCGGGCGCCTTCACCGTCTTGGCGGCCGGTTTCGCCGCGGTTTTTTTGGCCTTGGCGGCGGGCTTGGCGGCCTTCTTCGGCGACCTCTTGGCGGCCGGCTTCGGTGACTTCTTGGCGGCCGGCTTCGGTGACTTCTTGGCGACCTTCGGGGATTTGGCCTTGGCCGCCGGCTTGGCGGCCTTGGTGGCCTTCTTCGGCGATTTCTTGGCGACCTTCGGGGATTTGGCCTTCGCGGCCGGCTTGGCGGCTTTCTTCGGCGACTTCTTGGCGGCCGGCTTCGGCTTTGGCGGCGATTTCTTGACGGCCTTGGGCGACTTCTTCGCGGCGGCGGGCTTGGCCGCGGGCCTGGGGCTCTTCTTGGGCGTCGCCTGTGTGGGGACCGTCGGGAGCCCGCGCCGTCGACGCGCCGTCGGCTCGATGGCGTCTGGGTAGACGCCATGCGCGTCTCTCGAAGTACAGACGCCGGAACGCACCTTCTTGGGCGCCGGCTTCTTGGGGCTCTTCTTGGCCGACGCCACCTCCTTGGGCGACTTGGCCTTGGACGCGGGCCTGCGATCGTGAGAGCGTCTGGCGGTTTCTAATAGCAAACGCGACGCGCATGTGCGGCGGGCGCGCCAAGCCGTGCGGCGCGCTGCGACGATCGTTTCGGAAGCGGCCGCGGCGCGCGGTACCGCTGGGGCGCTCAGTTCTGATACCCTGTTCGCGCGGCGCTGACGATATAACAAAATACGCCGCTCGCGTTACTTGGCCGGCGCCTTTCTTTTGGCCGGGGCCTTGCCGGCGGGCTTCCTCGGTGATTTCTTAGCCATAATTGCTGCTCAGGGTGGCTGTGGTGAGCGCTAATCAAGCAACAGTGGCGCATCTGAGTGCGTTGCACGGGTTTTACGCACGGGTATTTTCACCCAGCTGCATGCATGCCCTCTAGCGGCTCAGGTAAGCGGCCACGCGATTCTAACGCAACAGAAACAAGCAATCACTCCGAGCTGACCAGTGCTCGTGGCATCTCTGCATCTCTGCGGCGTGCTCTGCGACTTGCCTCTCCACAGCTGCACCTGGCAGCAACCCGAGCGCCGCAGCGATCGGCAAGGGACGATGGCCGCGAGAGCCCTCGCGGCCTACACGGAGCTCTCCACGAAGCGCCCCTTCAGTACGGCCTTCGGGAGCTGCGCCGGCAAAGGTGTATTGGCGGACACGATCAGCCAGCGCCTCGTGGAGGGGAAAGCGGAGCACGACTGGCGGCGTACCGCGGTGTTTGCCTTTTACGGCGGGTGGTACTGCGGCTGGTTCCAGCACGCTTTGTATAATGTGGGCTACGCTAGATTGTTCGGCCTGGAGACGTCCCTAAGGGTCGCACTGCAGAAGGTCGCGTTCGACTCTGTGGTCCACGTTCCTCTGGTGTGCTTTCCCGTGTACTACGCCTACAAGGGCGCTTTGTATGATGGCATTGGTGTCACGGGCGGGCTTGAGCGGTACACGCACGAGTGGACGGACATCTGCTCCAAGTACTACATGGTCTGGGTGCCGGCGAATTTACTGGTGTTCACGGTCGTGCCCATCCCGCTCCGCATCGGCTTCATCGCCTGCACGTCGCTCGGCTGGCTCACGATCTCGTCCTTCCTCACGCACCGGCACTAGCCTAGCCTAATGTTGTTTTGTTAAGTTCGGTCTTCCCGAGACGCGCCGTCGATGGCGTTTTGACGCGTGCGTGACGTTTTCATTAATGACGGGTTTTTTACCCGGCCGCTTTGCAACTTTTTGCTCAAGCCTGTGCACGACGCGCGTATATTTGGGGTGCGCGCGGACGGAGGGATGATCCTCGCGCTCATCTCGCTGGCCGTGGCGTTCTACGTGTTCGTTTTCTTTTGGCTCTTCGGCATCGACGCAGGGCGGTAGGGTCACTAACCCCCCCTCCTGTGTTGATATTGATAAATGAATAAATTACAAATCTCGATAGATAAAGAAGATAAAGAAGATAAAGAAGATAAAGATAGAGTTAGTCTGCTAATTCGGCTGCTGCGTGCCCCCGAAGACGACCCACGCCAACAAACTCTTGGAGCCCAACGAGAGGAAGACGTAGCCCAGCTCGCCGTACCGGTAGTCGGCCCACCGTCCAATTCTCTTGTACTGCAGCACCATGTTCACGGGGAAGGTATTAAAAAAGACCAGGTAGGACACGAACACGCCGTAGACGAAGCCCGGGACCTTGTCATAATTCCCTCCGCCCAGGAAATACATCAAAACAACGACCCAGGGCACGAGGCCTGCAAGGCAGCCGCACCAAAAAGGCGTCCAGTCAACATCGCGCGTGTACTGGTTCAACACTTCCATCAACAATCCAAACAGGTTCATGCTCGCATTTACAGCAACGAGGAGCAGTAGCGACGCGACGTCCTGGCAGCCGAAGAGCATCGCGATGAGGCAGATCATGAGCGACGAGGAGAGAGCGTACTCGTACCACCTCAGGCGATTGATGCCCTTGCGTATGTCGGCGCAGTAGGTCTCGAAGTAAAACGGAGACACGACGAGCAAATGGGCCAGCGCCGAGAGGAACAGGAAGATCGAGACGACGGGCCCGATGGGCACCGAGCCGACGTCCCTCAGATGTGTCACGAGCCTCCGCTGGTCCTCGTCGTAGTCTTGGAAGGCCGTCGTGAGCTCGAGCCGGAAGTCTACGTGATACACCGTGACACGTCGCATCGATGGCGTGGCGCTCGACGCCATGAACGCGACCCCGGAACGAAGGCCCAAGACACTGCGCCCGCACCACGGATGCGGGGTACGAGCTGCGACGCGAGTAACATCAAAATAGCTTGGAGCAGGTGCACCAGGCCCGCGCGCAGGTTCCACTTCTTCAGCGCCTCGAAGGAGATGGCGCTCTCCGGCATCGTCCGCGACGCAGCCCGCATGCTGTGCACTAACGTAGCAAGCACGATTGGATTGATGTCATGGCCCAGAACCCAAACCCATTTTTTAAAATGCAGTCCGGTTCGGGGGGGCACATGGCTCTAGGCAAGTCCCGCACCCTTCGCTTCGAGCCGTCCCTCGCTCTAGCCCCCATGGCTCCCGTGCGGGTTTACACTCTCAGCGCCGGCTCGGCGCCTCACTGAGTGTGGGTGGCGTCTGCGCGAGAGCTGTGTGCTGCGCCGCAAGGACAGGCTCCTCGCACCCGGTTGCAAAACTGCAGACCAGTATAGGCAGCCCTGCACCAATCACCAGGGCAGCGGACGACGATGGGCGCCGGCGCGTCCGCGCCGCGCGAGCTGCAGGTGGAGGTCGACCAGCTGACCAAGGAGCGCGACGAGCTGCGATTCGAGCTCGCGGCCACGCGCCGCAAGCTGGACGAGGCCGCGCCGCATCCGCCCAAACGCGAGCGGAGCGGCTGCATCTCGCCCACGCGCGCCCACCGCATCTCCGCGACGTTTGAGCTGGGCAGCCCCCAGGCGAAGTACCGGGGGCTGCCCGAGCCCGCGTCGGATACCGACTCGCCCGCGCGCGTGTCGCTGCACGGCGAGCGCATGTTTGGGGCGGCCTCGCGCATTGGAAGAGTGGTCGACGTGCGGCGGTTCTCGGACGACGTCGCGGCGTATGACGTGCAAGTCGTGCCCAAAGAAGAGAGAGTCCGGGACGTGCTGTGGAAGGCCGTCACCTCCGTGGCGCTGTTCCGCGGGCTAGAGCAGGCCCACAGGAAGACGCTCACGGCGCCCTTCGCCAAGTTGCATTGTAACGCCGGCGACGTGGTGGTCCGGGAGGGCGAACTAGGCGACCGGTACTATGTGGTGGAGAAAGGTGAAGTCAGAGTGTTTCACGAACGAAAGCGGGGGCCGCCTGTCTTAAAGCAGTTGTGCGACCTGGATCTGGGCGAGACGTCGAGCGACTTTGGGGTGTATACCAAAGCGATCGCGGCCGGGGCGGGGTTCGGGGAACTCGCTTTGCTCCACGCCGCGCCGCGGTCCGCCACGGTCGTCTGCTGCGGGCCGTGCGTCCTGTGGGCTCTAGATAGGTTGGACTGCAAGGCCGCGTTGCGCCAGGTTCACGACGGGGTCATCCAGCGGCGCGTCGCGTTTTTGCGGGAGGCCACGCTCGGCGGCGGCACCGAAGCCATACCCTTAGGCACCGCGTTAAGAGCGCCGGACCTCGCGCGCCTGGCCGCGGAGATGGCCACGGAGACGTTTGCCTCGGGGGAAGTGATTGTGAGGCAGGGCGAGGCCGGGACCCAGTTCTTTGTGGTCGAGAGCGGACGGGTGGACGTGCACGTGGACCCCCATTTCGACGTGTCTGAGAGAGCACCCAGGATATCGGACGAGAATCGCACCAAATCTATCGACGTGGGCGGCCACTTCGGCGAGCTCGCTCTCCTGTCTTCCGAACTCAGGACGGCCTCCGTCCGCGCTTCGATAAATACGGTCGTGCTCACCCTATCCCATGGCGACTTCACGCGCCACCTCGGGCGACTCGCGGACGTCATCGAGACGGCCCATACCGGGGAGAAGAGTCCCTCGCGAAGGACTTCCCTAGATTCCTTAACGGAGAAGGTCTCGCCTCTGACCGATTTCGAAGCTTTGGAAGTTATTGGAACGGGCCACTTCGGGATCGTGCGGCGCGTGCGAGAAACACGGAGCGGCCGCGTCTTCGCCTGCAAGCAACAGGCCAAGACGCGAGTTAGGGACGAAGCCATGGAGACCTACGTCATCTGCGAGTGCGAGGTCCTAGCGTCCATGAGCTCGCCCTTCGTCATTGGGTTGCGGGCCTGCTTCCAGAGTCCGTCTTCGATCTACCTGATCATGGATCTAGTTGAGGGCGGCGAGCTCTACGAGCACTTACGGAGAAGGGTCGCCTTCGACGAGGACTCCCTGAAATTTATTCTAGCGCAAAGCTGTAGGGCGCTGGAGCACGTGCATGCTCAAAATGTCATCTACCGCGACCTCAAGCCCGAAAACCTCGTGCTGGACACGTCCGGAAACTTAAAATTGGTGGACTTTGGCCTAGCCAAAGTCTTAAGAGGCGGCGAAATGAAGACCTGGACCATGTGCGGCACGAGTCAGTACTTGGCGCCCGAGGTTTTGCGGAGCGAGGGGCATTCGACAGCTGTCGACTTTTGGTGCTTTGGGGTCCTGGCCTTCGAGTTGGGTCATGGGCGCGTGCCTTTTTTCGGTGCGGACGATATGGCTTTATATGAAGCTATACTGCGGATGCGGCCGCGGTACCCGCGGGGCTTCTCGCCGGAGTTCACAGCACTCCTCTCCAAGCTCCTCAAGAACCAGACGAAGCGCCTGTGGGACTGGGCCCAGGTGCGCCGCGACCCATTCTTCGCCGGTCTTGATTTTAATAGTGTGCACGAGGGGACCCTGGCCAGTCCCCTGGCCCAAGCGGCGTTCGAGCGCAAGCGGCGCGTCCAGCAGAAGCGCGCCGACGTCGTCGCGCGGCCGCTGGGGGACAACGGCGCCATTGCCTCCGACTGGGCGCCGCGCCTACCCCTGGCGAAGCGGCCCTGGGACGAGTACGACGACGACCGCGACCGCGGCACGTTCGACTCGTGGGCGTCGGACGACATCTGAATCTGTCTTAAGTAGTGTTCTTGTTTCTCGTTGTCCCGGCAGGGTGCTTTGGAGGCGCGTCGGCAAGCTCGCGTCGGCGTGCGCTGCGTGCGGGTCTGCCGAGGGCCGACACGAACATACGCCGTGTGTACGAGGAAGCCGTGTGCTGCCCATAAAGAAAGGCATAGTATGATCCTAACGCAATGCGCCACCTGCGCTGCCCCTTTGCCACGTCTGGCCAAGCAATGCAGCCGCTGCCAAACGCGCTACTGCGGGCCAGCCTGCCAGAAAACACACTGGGAAGAGGGGGGCCATGACAAGCTCTGCAAGAAGATTAAGAGAGGAGGCGGTGCCGAGCAGTATTGTGCCGAGAAAAGTTACACAAAGGCCGTAGCGATCGCAGCGGAGGCTTGCGTGGAGGACACGAAGGGCCAGACGTGCTACATCTGCACGGAGGCCGTCCATCGGCACACAAAGGAGGGTCTCGTGCGTGGATGCGCGTGTCACACGACGGAGGGCTTCGTGCACGTGTCGTGCTTGGCGGAGCAGGCGAAGTTTCTGCGTGAGGAGGCCGAGGAGAATAATTTGGACGGCACGGCGAGGGATGCGAGGCGGAAGCGTTGGTACACGTGCGGCCTGTGCAAGCAACAATACCATGGCGTCGTGTCCTGCGCGTTCGGGTGGGCGTGTTGGAAGACATACGTGGATCGGCCGGAGACGGACTGGGCTCGGCAAGCTGCGATTGGCATCCTTGGGAACGGTTTATCCGATGCAAAATACCACGAGGCCGCGTTGACTGTGAGGGAGGCTGAGTTGTCTATGGAGCGGCGCGTTGGCACATCAGAGAGCAACATGCTCGTATTGCAGAGCAATCTTGCGAGTACGTATCAAAAGCTAGGACGGGATCAGCAAGCTCAACGCATGATGCGAGACGTATACTCCGGACGTCTGAAGCTCAATGGCGAGGAACATGAGTTAACTCTCATAGCAGCCACCAACTACGCGTCGTCGCTAATACATTTAAGTGACGGTCGCTTCAAAGAAGCCAGATCGTTGCTGCGCAAAACCATGCCCGTGGCGCGACGCGTTGTCGGAGAGTGTGATGATATCACGCTGAAGATGAGGTGGAATTACGCAAATGCGCTCTACCTAGGCGACGGTGCCACGCTCGGAGATCTCCGCGAGGCCGTGACGACCCTCGAGACGACGACATGGATCATGCAGCGCGACCTCGGTGGCGCGCATCCGCACGTAGCGGGGATTGAGCGCACCTTGAAAGCGGCGCAAGCTGCACTCGGCGCCCGCGAAGCGTCAGTGCCGGGCGACGTGAGAGCCATCTGCGAGGCAGTGGCCGCGATGACGCCGGGGGATACGCAAATGCCCCATGTTTATCAGCCACTTTCGTATTTACAGGTCCTCGTCCCCGCCGCCGCCCTTCTGGCGCCGCGCCCGCGTCCGCCCGACCCTATCCGCGAGGTCGCCGCCGCCGCCGACGTAGGCCTCCGCGCGCACGTCGCGCAGGAACTTCGCCCCGTCCGGGTTCGTCCCCGCGGCCGCGCGGC
>Ga0209090_10002200_pt1 | contig 12375 bp, 7 predicted proteins | sample ArcticOcean_MG_C_9_FD_187432 | JGI IMG/M metagenome (GOLD analysis project Ga0209090, IMG submission 187432) | Marine microbial communities from western Arctic Ocean - ArcticOcean_MG_CB2_152 (SPAdes) (version 2) | ecosystem: Environmental > Aquatic > Marine > Oceanic | place: Arctic Ocean... | reverse complement strand
TGTATCATTTCTACGGTTTCTTTTCCACCTTTTGGGGACGAAACTCTCCCTCCCGCATCTTCATCTTTTCCATCGTCTCCTCCTCCTTTATTATTGTTATCCACATCTACTAACAAGCTCGTGGACGGCGGATCGGGCGTTGGCTCTTTCGATTTCGATTTTCTCGATGGCGACTTTTTCGGTCCCATTTTTTTAATTAACCTCTCTCTCTCTTTTTAAAAGGCGATCTCGCAGTTACGCGTTTCCTCAGAAGATACAGTTTTAAAGCGCAGGCAATCGAGCGTATCTCTGCTTCTTTTTTTGCGCGTGTTAAAAAGGAGTGTTTGAGCGCGCGCGACGGTTCAATAACAAAAAGTGACGTGAAGGCTCGATTGGTTAGATACGCTTTTTTCGGATTTTTTGGGCGAAAACGAATCTGATTCTGTGATGAGAGGGAGGCCCGGAGAGAGAGAATTTTGAGCACCTCGATCTTTTCTCTCCAACGCCTCGTCAAAAAAACAAAAAGAGAGAAAACAACACACAACAAAACCACACACTTTTTCTACCACACACACACACAAAAACTTTAAACACACGCAAACACGCGCAAAATATGTCTCAAAAATCAGAGCAACCGCCAGCGGCGGAGGAAGTTCCTGCGCACGCGCACAAGCACATCGATTATTCGGTAAGTTTTGTTTTCGTTTTTGTCCCCTTTAGTCCTCCTCTTCGGGTTTGAATTTTGAATCGCGTTTGAATTTTGAATCGCTCGTCGCACGACTTCCGCGTATTTTCCTTCTCGGAGAAAACAAAGCGCGCGCAATAAAGGTGGACACTTTCTTCTTCTTCTTTGCGCGCGATGATGGCAAATTATCCGAATATCATGACCTGAAAGGTCACGGACCAAGAGTGATGAATGCTTGCAGCTGAGCGCGCAAACGAGTCGAAGAAAGAAGAAGGAAAGAGAAACTCGCTTCTTTTTCTCTTGGAATATACAATGACTATTTTTTAATGCACACAGTTTTTGACGAAGCAAACCGCAAGATCGCACACTTTACACGAGCTGTGCAAAGCGCTCGATGCGAGCGAAGTTGGCGTGCAGAACGCGATGTCTCGACGAAAAATTGAGAAGTGCAAGGATTACGTTAAAAAGGAAAACGGGCAGTGGGAGCACGTCCCGATCGGACCTGAGCACCATCCAAAAAAGAAGGCAAAGGCGGAAGCAAAGGCTGAGCCTGAAGTCGACACCATCATCGGTATCGCGTATCCAGAAGCTGGACGCAAAGAGTACTTGGTCCGCTGGGCCGGTTTTAAAGACACTGAATTGACGTGGGAGAAGCCGGAAGATTTGTCGACAGACGTCGCGAAGAAGGCGATTGGCGAATTCGAAACCGAACATGGTATTACTGGGTAAATTCATCAATGTTCGTAAAGCGATAGGAGGTATTATTCATTCAGAGAATTAATGAGAGAGAGGGAGAGAGAGAGAGAGAGATAGAGAGAGACAAAGATACGGCGGGATTCTTTCGTTCGTTCGAGGGAAAGAGAGAGAGAGAGAGAGAGAGAGAGTGAGAGATGGTATCGATAAACATTTTTAAAGAGTGAGATAAAGAGACACAAGCACATACTATTAATCCTTTTTTAATAAGAGAGATAATTTTACAGACAACTATCTATATGTTCTAATCGAATTTATGGTACTTGCCGGACGGTGGTGGCACCGAGTTGGAGGTCTCAATGCGCCCTTGGAATCTCGGTGGTACATTCGGGAACGTTTTAGGCGTAAATCGCCCTCCTCCTCCTCCTCCAAAGAACGTTCCTCCTCCTCCTCCACCGTACATTCCACCACCACCACCACCACCACCACTACCTAATCTACTCATGCTATTATTTCCACTGCTACCCGTTCCGCCCCATCCACCACCTCCTTTGATGCCTAAATGCGAAGGTGAATATCGCGATGCCGCTCCGCCCGAGAGTCTCGAATTGGGACACTCTCTCGCTAAATGTGGACCACCACAATTAAAACACTCGAAACCACCTTGAGACCTTCGGAAGTTCGAATGTCTGCACGTACTCTCCACGTGTCCTTCGCCGCCGCATTTCACGCAACTTAGTTTTCCGGGAGGTTGCGAATCTTGTGGCGCGCAACACAAGTGCCCGAACTCTCCACACACGTAACACGGCATGCGCTTCAAATCAGCCTCTGAAAACGTAAACATGCACTTTTCTACGACGTGTCCAGATCTCCCGCACCTCAAACAACACAGAGACTGCTGGTCTCTTCCAATACCTCTCCTTTCCTCGCAATCTCTCGACCTGTGTCCCGGCGTCAAACAGTTGAAACATAAACCTTTCGGGCAGTCTCTCGCTTGATGGTCAAAATCACCGCACAAGTGACACGGCTTTTGCTTCGCCGGTAGCGTGCACTCAAACTCGCGGTGACCACCTTTACCGCACCGAAAACACCGCATGGCAGCCGCTTCAAAGTCATCATCGAAATATCTCGGCAAACGTAAAATCTCGCGAACGGTGGTATTTTCGCCCTCGTGTTCCACGTCCACCTCTCGAGGAGGCGTCAATTCCTTTTCATCTTCTTTCTTCTTCTCCTCCTCTTCCTCCTTTTGTTGTTGTTGTGATTCATCACCTTCTTTAATTCCTTCATCTTTCTCTTCCTTCTCCGTCGCGAGCTTCGCTTCCGCTCTGCGTTGTTTTCTGTTCTTGGTGGAAGGGACAGTTGTTGTGGTCGTTTTTACCGCCGGCGCATCTTCTTCTTCTTCTTCTTCTTCTTCTCGTTCTTTTCTCTTCTTCGTCTTCTTCTTTTGATCGCCGTCCTGTTGTACGGGAAGAAGAGTTGAAGGAGGAGGAGGAAGAGGAGAAACAGAAGAATCGTCTTCTTCTTCTTTGCCTTTTGTTTCTTATTCGTTGGTCGTCGTCCCATATTTAGGACGACGAGCAGATTTTTGTAGAGAGAGAGAGCAGGAGGAGAAACAAAATCTTTGTTGATTTAAAAAAAAACGCTCACAAATCACAAAAAAAAAAGAAAAGGAAAAACAAAAAGTAAAAGCTACTAATATAATGAAGTTGGACTTGAACGATTTAGTCGAACACGTGGAGAGGAACTCGAAACGAGTGACTCCGTTGGAGCACCAATTCTTAGGATTACAAGGTTTTGCAGTTGGCGGGACCGCGTTTGAACGAGACGCGTTTGAAGAAAAAAATAACGGGGACAGAACAAATTCAACGCATGCGAGTTTCATTGGACGAATCGATTCGGCGTTAAACGGGAACGAGGAGTCGTGGCATTTGCTGACGAAAAGGGCAAAACGCGGTGAATTGAGACAAGAGTGGTTGGTTTCGTACGCTCGCGTTCCGGTGAGAATGCAACCACACATCGATTCATCGCTTCGTGGGGTGAAAAAGAAAGGTGAAAAGGTCGTTGGCGTTTCAAAGCACGGCGATTGGCTTGAAATTTTGGACGAACAAGAAGAAGAAGAAGAAGAAGAAGAAGAAGAAGGTCAAGTGAAATTCAAGAAGAAAGAAGAGAAGAAGGACAATCTGAAAACGCTCGGTTGGATGCTCACCACGCACCCTGAATTTGGTGACCTGTTAAAGTTCATGAGAGGTTCGCACACGCTACCGGCAGTCAATCAAGTCTTGGCGACAAAGGAAGCTAGCGATAAGCTGGATCACGAGCACATGGTGACCATCGACTACAGCCGGCCGAGAACGTTTCGAGTCGTCTCTAAATCGTGGGTTCCTGTTCGAATAAAACCAAAATTAGACGCGCATGCGATAGGAGGTAAACATTGCGACGAGATTATTCGCGTCGATGTGAGACGAGGCGATTGGGTGAGACTGAATTCGGAAGACTTTCCGCCTGGGTATTTTAAGTGGCATGAAGCCAAAGCAGAAGCAGCGGTGGAGAAAAAAGAAGACGAAGAAAGAGAAGAGTCAAAAGAAGAAAAAGAAGAAGAAACGGAAAAAAAAGATGATGGAGAAGAAGACGAAGGAGAACAAGAGGTCAGCAAAGAGTGTTGGATGTTAACCGTACATCCAGAGAAGGGAGTGCTGCTGCAAGAGTGTCGCGCCGACGGATCGGATTTTATTGCCAAGGTTAAACCAAAGGTACGACAACAAGAACAACAAGAACAAAAACACGAACAACAAAAGAGAGAGAGTGAGATTGGGCGCATCCCTCGTGGTTGCGCGAGTGTTTACACAGCCTCGGATGTAATACCATAGTTCGCGCTCGCTCGTTTTTTCTTCTTTCCTCCTCTTTGTAATTTTCTTTATTTTCGTCAAAAAAAAGCGTTCAGCCCTCATCGCAAAATGAGCGGCGGCGGTGGAGACGACGACGACGGCGACGACAACCTCGGCGCGTTCGCCCCGTTCCTCACCCAAATCCTCACCTGGGATTACTATAAAATCTACGCCGAGAGCATGAGCGCGTATCAACAAAGTAATAACGCTAAAAAGACTGTCACCAAAACTTCTTCTCCCTCTTCGTTGAAACCGATCCCTTTGCGCTTTTCCAACGCGAAAGAATACATCCAGTGCTTCTCTTCGTTCTTGTTGGAGGAAGCGAAAGCGATCGTTTTGAAAGGAGACGGGAACGGCAGCGCGACGGTCGTGTGCGAGAAGTGCGCCGTGCGCGTGAACGCGTTGTCCTCTAAAAACGCCGCCACCACCACCACCACCACCACCGCGGCGGCGGCAGCGACGAAGTCCGCAACCACCATCGAGAAGAATAAAAAAGACGAGGAGCAAAAGGAAAAGACTTTGAAGATGTGTTTGTACACCGCCGTCGCGTCGTTCGAAACGCAGCAACAGTGCGAACAGTTCAACGAGAACGATTTACTCTTCCTCTCCAAGTTGAACTCGGTCTCCGAAGACGAGAAGATTGAAAAAGGCGTGGATTATTGCTTCGCGTTTTGCCAAGGGAGAGTGAGCGATACGGAAGTGAAAGTGCGCTTGTTTTCGCCACCGACGACGAATGGACAGAAGAAAAAATCTGGGCAACAGCAACAGCGACAGACGAATAGCACTAAAGATGCGTTGAACGAAGATAACGAGAGACTCGCGAATATTCAAGCTAAGTTATTGAGTAACAACCACTCGTGGCACTTGACGCGCGTGTGCAATATGAGCACGGCGCGGCGGGAGTGGCTCGCCGTGCAAGAAGTTTCTTCTATTCCATTCGCTGATTTGATCCTGGATGCGAGCAATAATAACGATAACACAACCGTTAGTAACGCGAACGTAACGAAAAAGCAGAAGAAAGAGCAGCAGCATAAGCAACAACGGCAACATCAACCGAGCTGGGAAATCCCGAAAGATTTATCGGACGCGATGAAAGCAAAAGGAAGGTCAGATCAATCGCAGCTCAAAATTGCGACGACTACGGCGCTCACGAAAGAAAATCCGCTCGTGTTAATTCAAGGACCACCGGGGACGGGGAAAACCACCACGATTATTTCCCTTTTATCGGTGATTTTAGCAGCGCAACCGATAAATCGCAATCACGTCGCAAACCGAGGAGATGATTGGAACAACAAAAAGAAAAGTACAATCACCGAGGAAGAAAAGCTCGCGATGAGGATGAAGGCGCAACCGTGGTTGTTTGGAATAACTAATCCAAGAGATTGCTTGCCGAACATCGATTTAGGCGACACTTCGGACAAAGACGAAGAAAACAACGGAACCAACGACGGAAACAAGAACAGTGCCAATATTGAAAACCAAAGAAGGGGCCACACCGCTCCCTCGAGCACTATTCCAATCGAACTCATGGGACCTAGCATATCCAGACGATCGAAAATTTTAGTTTGCGCGCCTTCAAATTCAGCCGTTGATGAGATTGTCCGTAGAATTTTGCGTAAGGAATTACTCGATGAACACGGGAAGTCTTATAAGCCTAGCATCGTGCGTGTCGGCGGCAATTTCCGAAAAGACGTGGCGAATGTAAGTTTAGAAAGGCTCATTGAAGAGCGCATAAAACAAGACTACGGAAAAGAGTATTTCAGCGGTGGCGGAGGTAAAGATGAAAAAGGTCTCAAGAAATTCGGTTCCTTCCAGGATAACAGACGCTTCAGACGAATCATATTAGACGAGGCTAAAATCGTGTGCACGACGTTGTCCGCTGCCGGGTCTGAAATTTTCCGTAGGATGAAGACAAAGTTTGACGTCATCATCGTAGATGAAGCCGCGCAAGCGGTAGAGCCATCGACATTGATTCCATTGACGGAAATTAAGACGAAACAAGTCTACTTAGTTGGTGACCCGGCGCAGTTACCGGCCACAGTACTTTCTCGAGAGTGCGCCAAGAACAACTACGAGCAATCCTTGTTTAAAAGACTCATGGATTCAGCATATCCGGTGCACAAGTTGTCGACGCAATACAGAATGCTTCCAGAAATTAGAGAGTTTCCCTCGGATCAATTCTACGGCGGCGAGTTGCGCGATGGACCAGGACTTTTAACGCAAAACTATCGAGAATGGCACGAGTGTAAATTATACAAGCCTTTTGTATTTTACGACGTGCAGCATGGAAAAGAAGAGTCTTCGTCGAGTGGCTTTTCCTGGGTAAACGAAGAAGAAGCGACTTTTGCCGTCGAGCTTGCGCATCAGCTGTTGAAAGCGAATCCAGTACTGAAAAGAGAAGGTCCAAAAATTGCCATCATTTCTCCGTATCGGGCGCAAGTTTCGATGATTCGTCGCAAACTTGAGAGAAAGTTTGGTGGAATGCACAACTACGGTCGTATCGTTGAGGTGTTATCCATCGATAACTCTCAAGGGAGCGAGAAGGACGTCGTCATTTTCTCGCTCGTGCGCGCGCCCTTGAACGATATGTTTCAAATCTCGAAAAAAGCTTCGAATGCTAATACCAAAAGCAGACGTAATGTATTAGGCTTCGTCGCGGACGAACGTCGCATAAATGTTGGCTTAACGCGCGCTAAATGCTCCATGTTTGTTCTAGGAAACGCGAAAGCCATGATGACGGATCCAAATTGGGGTGCGCTCGTTGAAAGTGCTCGAAAACGAGGCTGCACGATCGAGGCTCCTACTCGAGCAAATTTTCGATCCTTCTTCTCCAATTACACTCAATATCATGACGGCGATTTAAGTGGGTCCGAAGATGACACCGATGATGCAGCAAGCTCGCTCAAATCGATATTGTACGAAGACGATTACGTCTTTGAAGATACGGATAAAGACATCTCTCCAGACAAATTGACCATCGATCGCGCGGCGGAAACGGATGGCTACGCTAGGTACGGTTTCAAAGACGACCTCGTCTTTGAAAGAGCAAACAAAGCGGATGTCGTCGGCGGAGAGGAGGACGGTGCTTTTGCAGACGACGACGATGCGAACGTTGACGCGTTTGTGGAGGTCAACGAGACCGCGCCTGTGGGTAAAAAGCCAAAGAAGGAGAAAACAAAGACGGAGGAGAAGAAGAAACCGGCGACGACGAAGAAGCGAGCCGTACCAAGCAAGGCACCCACGAGCGCTGCTACCAAACGCGCGAGAAAATAAAAACAAATAGTAAATCTGTCGTTGAAAAACGAGAGGAAGAGTAAATGAGATTAGTTGAAATGCATTTTTAGTTTAATCGATAGTGCGATACGCGCGCGCGTATTTTAAAGAAATATATTACGCATGCTTCCTCAGTTTCCTCAGTTACCACACTCGCACGAAAAAAGATGTCTGCGGCGAGCAAGAAAAGTGCGCGACGCGCTTTCGCCACCTTCTTCATCTTGCTCGTTTCGTTATACCTCTTAACCGTGGCTTCGACTCGCGTGTATTCCACCCATCACGCTCCCGTGAATAATAACGAGTTCCTCGAGTCTCGAAACAGTCGAGCGCACGGCCTTCAACACAAACAAAAGAAAGTGGTACATCCATCATCGTCTTCTTCCTTATCGAACGAAGAAGTTGCAAACATGGAAGAGACGCACAGAAAACCAAAAGGAAACGAAATAGAATTAGAGCGTAACGATGATAACGATGATGATAATGCTAATAATACGGGCATGATGAGTGCGTTTGGACACGCGATGCACGACGTGTGGGAACACATACCTGGACACGAATACGCGGAGAGTATTTTAGGATTCCGTCAGGACGACGAGGACGAACCCGGGGACGACGACGAGGATAATAACCACGAGGGAGAAGGTGACGGTAAGGCAAATGAGATTCTGGATACGGAGTACCATAACCACGAAGAAGGAGAGTTTGAGAATAGCACAATAAGTAGCAACGCGATATCCTCCGCTCCGTCGTCGAACGCGCCGATAAAAGTTATACTAGACGACTTGATCGTCGACGACGATCGAGTGAAAACGCAAAAGGCGTTAATTAAGTATTTTAAAGGTAAAGTGTACGTCGACGGACACTCCAAGGAGATCCCCGATCCTATCGGCGTCTCCGAAGCGTACTTCGCCAAAGGCGGGTACAAGAAAGGATGCGGCTCGAAGGAGGCGAAGAAGAATATCGTGTTGAAACAATCGTTTTTATTCAGAAATGGAGGGAGTTTCAAGTACGGCCACATGGTGATGATTGGCGAGGCGCCGAAAAACTCACCGTGGAAATGGGCGGCGACGTGGCAAGCGTCCAATTCCTTCGAAGGTGCGTTCGGGCAGAAGATTGTTATTTCCTTCGCGGACGACCCGACTGGGACTTGGACGCCACCGATGGTGATTCCAATTCCCGTGACACCATCTACAGCGGCTGTATGGGGCCCTGTTTGGCACAAGGATCCAAACACCGGCGTCGCGTGGTTGTTCTACGCCGCGTCGACGAGTTGCAGAAAAAATGCCGGTCACGGTAAAGTGAAATACGCGCCGGGCGGGGACATTCAAGTCATTAAATCTTTAGACGGCATTCAGTGGAGCGCACCAAAAACCATCTTGACGCAAGCGGCAGAATCCAATCATCTTCCGAAACTGGTTTCTAATCAGCTCGCGGTGCACGAACCTACCGGGTATTGGGTACTACCGATGTGGCGAGAATCACCGCATTCCAACACGTGTAAACCGAGCGTCTCGAAAGGAACGAGAACGTCCGCGGGCGTTTTGCTCTCAAAAGATCAAGGCAAATCCTGGTCAGTCGTTGGTTCGTACAGAGCGAGAGGCGTGCGTTGGCTCATTGAAGGTACCGTCGCGGAGGTTGGTGACACGAAAGATTTGTTGTTGCTCCATCGTTCCGGCGAGAAATATTTATACAAGCAAATTTCAAAAGACGGAGGTAAATCGTGGTCGAACGCCGAGCGAACGAGCGTTCCGAATCCAAACTCGAAAGTTAATCTAATTCGATTGGAAAGTTCGAAAGGCGCACCGACAAATTTAGGAGGATCTCTCGCGCTCGCATATAATGATGCCATGAGTGGCGTTCGAAGGAAACTCTCCGTCGCGCTCTCCTCGGACGGTCACAAATGGTCGAAGTTACAACTCTTAGAAGACTCTAGTCCTGGTTTACACTTTAATTACCCGACAATCGCGCAAGATGGGTGTCGGCTACTCGTTGCGTATTCAGTTACTCGACACGGTGGTAGGCGCGCGGTGACGCAATCCGGCATTAAGCTCGCCGTCGTCGAGTTACCCGGGAAGGTGGAGAAAGCGCGAGAGGAACTTTTAGAAATCTCCATGGACGCGCCAAAAGACGGAGAAAATAGTGATAATGAAGAGAGCGACGAGAACAACGAGAACGCGAGCGAAGAAGAGGATAATATTCGCGAGGACGACGTGAACGAAAAGTCGATAGAAGACGTCATAGACGTCGTTTAATTTAATCTAATATACATACTTATAGTTTCGCTTGGCTAACAACACACACTTTTACTAAAAACGCACTACTTTAATAATGTCATCATCATCATCATCATCATCACAACTCGCCTTCCTTCCCTCCAGCTGCTTTCAACAATTCCACGCACTTCTCGTGTTCCCCTCGTATCGCGCAATCTAGCGCGGTTTCTCCGTCCGAGTCTTTCAAATTCACTTCTATCCCTTTCTTCGCGAGAAGCAATTCAACGATTTCGTGAAAGCCGGACGCCGAAGCATCAGCCAAACTCGTTCCATCGTCGTCATCCCTCGCGTTCACATCGACTCTCTCATCGCTCAACAAAACCTTCACCACGTCCACGTGTCCGTACAAACACGCTAAATGTAAACTCGTATCTCCATCGTCCCCTTTCGCGTTTACAAATTCATCTTCGATATCTCTCAAAGCTTCCGAACAAAAATCAGCGTTGCCAAACTCGGCGGCGCTTAAAAGTTTCGACAAACATCCGTGCTTCGACGCATCCACCCAATTTGATTTTTCGAATAACTCCAACTCGTCCCCAGAGATCCAATCCGCTTCTTCTTCTTCTTCTTTTGCGACCATTATTGTTTTGTGTTTGTATAGAGTGTGATGATCGATGATGAGGGGGACAATGCAGAAATCCTTTTTTTTTTGAGAAAACCATCCAAAAATGAGACCTTTTCAGACAGAAGAGTTTTTTCCTTTTTTGAGGTTCTGAGCCAGAAGCCGCCAGAAAACACACACGACGTGTTTCTTTTGTTGCAATCAATCCCCACAAACACATTTCTCTATCTAAATTAACAACAACAAACAGCATGATGGGCAGTCGTCGCGATGATAATACTGACAGCGGTGGTACTCATTCTTCATCATCATCGTCTTCTTCTTCTGTGGGGAAGATGAGAGATTTTGCGAGAAAGTATAACGTTCTTTTTTCCACGGCGGAATGCGCTCCGTCGTCGGATGAATCGTCATCATCATCGGGGAAAACAACAAAACGGATGCCTTTTTTAGGAGGAGGAGCTCGGGGAGGGAGCAGCGGTTCGTCTTCGTCCGAAGGTTCGAATAAATCTCAAAACGCGGCGTTTGACCCGGAAGCGTTAGAGCGAGGCGCGAAAGCGCTGAGAGAAATCAACAAGTCTCCGTACGCGAAGAACGTGATCGACTTATCTGGGAAGCAAGAGGTGACGAAACAAACGGAGGCGAAGGCGGAAGAGGCGAGGATGAACGCGGTGGCCGCACAGCACGCGACGGAGAGAGAAAAAGTGATGTGGGAACAGCAGAGGAAGTTGGAAACGCAAAGAGCGGAACAGAACGCGCAGTTGAAACAGTACGAGGACGAGCTGGCGAGGAAACGGCAACAGGGGGAAAACGAAGCCGCTCGAGCGAGGAACGCAGAGTTGGTGAAGATGCAAGAGCAAGCGGCGGAACGAGCGGAGGCGTTGAGAAGAGATACGGAGAGGAAGATTCAAATGGAAAAAAGAGCGACGGAGGAGTTTAAAGCTAAATTGGAACAGGAGAACATGCGAGCAAAAGCAATCGCCGAGGCGGAAGGGAGGACGTTGGAAAATCGACAGAACGAAGACGTGATTCGTAGGCAAATGTTGGCAAAGGTCGAAGCGGAAACGACGAAAGCGATTAAAGTTGTGCAAGAAGGTATGGTGTATTTCGGGAGAGGCGCCACGGAGTTGCTTTCGAATCCGCAACAGATGACCATGTTGGTTGGCGGTTTGTCCGTGTTAGCGGCTGGGGTGTATTCGTCTCGTGAAGGCGCAAAGTTTGGGTTTAAGCAGCTGGAAAAGTATTTGGGACAACCGAGTTTGATTCGAGAGACGTCGAGAGGGGCGTTTTGGAAACCGCAATCGGCCGGCGCAAACATTTTAGGCGACGTCCAGCTGGAAAAATCGATGGAAACGCGAGTGAAACAGTTGGCGACAGCGACGGCGAATACCAGAGCGAGGAAGGCACCGTTCAGAAACATCTTGCTGTATGGACCACCGGGGACCGGGAAAACGATGGCAGCGAAACGATTAGCGAGACACTCTGGTTTGGATTACGCTTTAATGACTGGCGGGGACGTGGCGCCGTTAGGGGCGTCCGCCGTGACGAAAATTCACGAGATGTTCGATTGGGCCGGCACTTCGCGCAAAGGTTTGTTGTTATTCATCGACGAAGCGGATGCGTTTTTAGCGAAAAGAGGTGGGAACGTCGCCTCGCAAGAGACCAGATCGGCGTTAAACGCGTTGTTGTATAGAACTGGGGAAATGAGCAGAGACGTGACTTTAGTAATGGCGACGAACCGACCGGAGGACTTAGATTCGGCGGTTTTAGATCGCGTGGACGAGACCATGGAATTCGCGTTGCCTGACGAAGAAACTCGCTTTCGTTTGGTGAAGCAATACTTCGATAAACTCATCGTTCGTGGAGCAGATCCAGGGGACGAGCAACCATCGAGGACGTTTGTAGGCGGCATTATGAAAACGCTCGGGTTTGGTAAAATTCCGGATCGGCCGGTTCCGGTCAACGGCGTCACGGAGGAACATTTAAGAGACGTGGCGAAGAAAACGGTTGGCTTTAGCGGTCGTGAAA
>Ga0209090_10002198_pt1 | contig 12382 bp, 10 predicted proteins | sample ArcticOcean_MG_C_9_FD_187432 | JGI IMG/M metagenome (GOLD analysis project Ga0209090, IMG submission 187432) | Marine microbial communities from western Arctic Ocean - ArcticOcean_MG_CB2_152 (SPAdes) (version 2) | ecosystem: Environmental > Aquatic > Marine > Oceanic | place: Arctic Ocean... | reverse complement strand
CAATGAATTATATATTTTTAAACATAAATCGAATATTATTGGTTGTGTTGTCCTTTGTTCAACTAAAGATATAGAATACAAAGATGTAAAGTGGTTAACAGAAGATAGTAAGAATTTATACATTCATAGATTAGCTGTTGATCCTAAATTTCAAAAAAAAGGAGTTGGAAAATCTTTAATGGACTTTTCAGAAGAGTATGCTCAAGAAAATGGCTTTAAGTCTGTCAGACTTGACACTTTTAGTCAAAACAAAAGAAATAATAAATTCTATAAATCAAGACAGTATGTTCGGCTAAGTGATGTTTTTTTTCCAATGCAAAGTGAGTTTCCATTTCATTGTTATGAAAAAATAATAAACTAAAACCCTAGATCCTCTAAGTCTTTTTTCTTTTTAGAACTTTCAATATTTAAGTTTTCACAATCTAAAGGAATGTTAACTATTTCTGGAACAGGGAAGTCTTCTGATGAAATTCCCAGCTCAGGATCTAAGTATGCGTTTTTCATAAACTGACCCCATATTGGTAAAGCCATTGTTGCTCCTTGTCCAAAAGCAATGTCTTCAAAATGTACAGATCGATCTTCACCTCCTACCCATACACCCGTAACTAAATTTGGGACCATTCCCATAAACCATCCATCACTCTGGTTTTGAGTTGTTCCTGTTTTTCCAGCTATGGCATTTTCAAATGCATATGGATATCCTGTTATTAAATTTTTATAAATATAATTAGTCTCTTCTAAGCCTGAATGTCTTAACCTTCCTCCTGAGCCATACTTAGTAACTCCCTCCATTAAATTGACTGTGACATACGCTGCTTCTTCGCTAAGCACATCAGTGGTTTGAGGAATTACCTCATATAGTGGTACCCCATTTTTATCTTCTATTCTAGTAATAAAAATTGGCTCTATATAGATTCCTTTATTAACAAAAGTGCTGTAAGCTCCAACCATTTCATAAAGACTTATATCAGGAGTTCCTAGGGCTATAGATGGAACCTCAGGCAAATATGATTTAATACCCATTTTCTTCATCAAAGTAACAACTGGTTTAGGACCCACCTGATCCATTAATCTTGCACTAATTGTATTAATTGAATTTGCAAGAGCATTTTTTAAATTTCTAGTTTGCCCATACTTATCACTTGAGTTTGATGGACACCAAGCGTCCATGTTTCCATGCTTCATTGGCTCTATACAATAAAGAGCATCTGGTAAAGTGTAACATGGCGAGAGTTTTAATTGATCTATAGCTGTAGCATATAGAAAAGGCTTGAAGGTTGATCCTATCTGGCGTCTTCCTTGCTTAACTTGATCATATTGAAAATGTTTGTAATTAAACCCTCCTACCCAAGCTTTAACATGGCCTGTCTGAGGCTCCATAGACATCATAGATGCGCGTAAATGAAATTTATAATATCTTATAGAATCTATTGGCTTCATTATTGTATCAATATCTCCATTCCATGAAAATACTTTCATAGGCGTATCTACTTGGAATGTGTCCCATATTTCATCCTCATTTTTTCCTCTTGATTTCATCTTCCTCCATCTTTCTGATCTCATAGCTGATAGTTTGATTAGCGTATCTACTTGACCTTCTCTAAGGTCTCTAAAAGGAGGTGTTGGGTTTTCTTCTGATTCTTTATTCTGAGCAAAGAATTCTGTTTGAAGATTTTTCATGTGCTTGTTTACTGATTCTTCTGCAATAGTTTGAAGTCGGGAATCAATTGTTGTATAAATTCTTATACCATCTCTATAAAGATTATATCTTGATCCATCAGGCTTTGGGTTTTCCCTTAACCACTTATTCATAAATCCTTGAAGGTAGGCTCTAAAATACGTAGCAAGCCCCTCTCGATGGGATTCAGGTGAGTAGTCAATTTTAAGGGGAGTTTTTGATAATGAGTCTAATTCTTGTTTTGAAATCATTCCGTTTCTCTGCATCTGCTGAAAAACTATATTTCTTCTTTCAGTAACAATTTCCGGTCTTCTTAATGGATTATAATATGAAGAGTTTTTTAACATTCCCACTAGTGTTGCTGCATCCTCTATTAGTAATGAATCAGGAGTTTTGTTAAAATATATCTTTGATGCTGACCTTACACCATCTGCTGTATTACCAAAATCATAAACATTCAAATACATGGCTATAATCTCATTCTTTGTATATCTCTTCTCTATTTGGATAGCTAAGACCCACTCCTTGGCTTTTTGAAGGACAGCTTGGAATATGTTTCTAGATCGTACACCAACAAAAAGTTGTCTTGCTAACTGTTGACTAATTGTACTAGCGCCTCCTCTTGTATTTAAAAAGGCAACTGCTCTTAGGGTTGATCTTACATCAATTCCTGGGTGATCGTAAAATCTCTCATCTTCAGTTGCAATTAATGCATTAACTAAATTATTAGGAAGCTCATCGAAAGTTATGGGAGTTCTATTATCATTAAAATAAAATTTTCCTAATATCTCACCATCAGATGAAATTATTTGAGTAGCAAGATTAGTGTTCGGATTTTCTAACTGTTCAAATTCTGGCATTTCTCCAAATGTTCCATTGCCAGCAAGAATAAATAATCCGAAAAAGGAGATAAGACCCAGAACTACTGAAACCCAAAGTAATCTTATTGTAAGTAATCTTTTCATGTTAACTAATCTTGAACTTTAATTTAGTTGACCTGCCTTTTTTAAATATTTTATGACTATTTCGTTTTCCTCTTCTAAGAGACTTCTGTTTGTCATAAGGAAGTTTAATTATTTCCTTACATTCCTCAGAACAACAACTATTCATCTTTTCTTTACACTCATCACATTGAATAAAAAGAAGGTGGCATGATTCGTTATCACAATTAACATGAGAGTCGCATGGGTTGCCACATTGATGACAATTAGAAACAATCTCATCTGATATTCTTTCACCCATTCTCTTATCAAAGACAAAATTTTTACCAAGAAAATTATTCTCAAGTTTTTTTTCCTTTACTTGCCTTGTATATTCTATAATTCCTCCCTCAAGTTGAAAAACATTTTTTATTCCTTTGTGTTTTAAATAGGCACTTGCCTTCTCACATCTAATACCTCCAGTACAATACATAAGGTAATTTTTTTCTTTTCCATTTTTTTTTAACTCCTCATCAATTATGTTGAGAGACTCTCTAAAAGTGTCTACATCTGGTTTTATAGCACCTTTAAAATATCCTATTTCACTTTCGTAATGATTTCTCATGTCAATACACACAGTGTTTCCATGATTTAACATTTGATTAAATTTTTGAGCATCTAGATGTTCTCCAATCTTAGTTACATCAAAAGACAGGTCCTCTAGTCCGTCTGCAACAATTTTCTCTCTAATTTTAATAGTGAGTTTTAAAAATGACTTGCTATAATGATCAAGTGCTATATTAAGTCTAATTTTTTTTAAAGGAACTATTTCTGTGATTGATTCTTTAAATCTATCAAAGCTTTCTTTTGGAATAGATAATTGGGCATTAATTCCTTCCTTGGCAACATATATTCTTCCTAATACATCCATTTTTGACCACTTAATAAATATATGATCTCTAAACAATAAAGGATTTCCAATATTAAAATACTTATAGAAAGAAAGTGTAATTCTTTCCTGAGAATTTTTATCAATAATTTGGGCGCGCTCTTCAGCACTAAGTTTATTGTACAGTTGCATGCTATACTAATATAGAATTCAAAATTACAACTTTTTAATAATCTTATGTTGATTTTAGTCGGCTAAACCTTCTAGCTTAGGGCCTATCAATATATACTCAGTTTGTCTACCATTAATATATCTGAAACCATCCTCTCCAAAAAACCCTGGTACTTCTAGCATAATTCTAATATCTTTTTTCCACTCAGGAATATATACTGTTGTGTTTAGTTCAATTGCATAGGAGGTGTTGAATTGTAATGGGTAATCTCCTGAAAAAGGAACTCCTCCTTGTGAGTCCCACATTCCCAAAGTAGTTCCAGCTGAATGACCATATGTGCCGAGGGGATGAGTATAAATTGACGGTCTTAATCCCTCCACTTTTCCTTGATCTAAGGATTTTTTTAAAATTTCATTGCCTGTAACTCCTTGTTTAAAATTATTTGTAAAAATATCCTGCACTCTATTCCCTTCTTTAAGTGCATTTATTAGGTAGTCTGGAGCTTTCACCTCCCCAGGTTTGAGAATATATCCTAATTCCTGAGTATCTGTATTCAATGTCAAATATGTAATTCCAAAATCACAATGAATTAGATCTCCAGGTTGTATTATGTCAAATTTAGATAATCCATCAAATGCGTATAAATCGCTATTATCTTCTCTTTGAACATCAACACTGGGGTGAAACCAAGTATCTAGTCCAAGATCTAAAACTTTTTCTCTCATCCACCATACAACATCATCTGTAGTTGTAATTCCTGGGGTTATTACTTTAGTTGAAAATGCCTCTCTAATAATTGAACTACTAATTTCAACTAATTGAGAGAAAATTGTCATCTCTAAATCTGTTCTTGTCTCAATCCAGGCTATCGCAAGATCTTCTGCAGAAACAAGCTTTTTTCTATAATTTGATGGAAGAACATCGTAGAGCTGATCATAATGATACTTACTAAGGCCATCTGCCAGAGACTCATAGCTTGATGTGTTAATTCCAATTTTTTTGGGGCTTTTACTTATTATATATTCTTTTAACGCTTCCCACTGATTTGGTTGCTCTTCCTTATTCCAAATTGATGGAATATTATCACCAAATGCATATCTAGCAATAGCCACAGCGTCAAATTCTTTAGTCTTATTATCAATTGAGAAAACTAAGATTGTTGTTCTTCTTGCATTTAACCATGTAGGTGGAAGCATAGTCTTAATTATGGGATCTTCATTATATTCTCTTGTTATTAAAACCCACATATCTATACCAGTCTTATCCATAAGATCTGGCAATAAATTATTGAATCTATCCTTTTGAAGCTTGTTAATAAAATCTGCTCTTTCCTTTAAAGAAAGGATATCCTGAGCATAAAAATTGGAAACAAATAGTACGGTAAATAATATTAATATTTTTCTCATAGTTAAGTAAAATATAAATATAAAAAATATTACTTTAGTGATAAATGTCTCAATATGTCTGATTCCAAAGATTCTAAACTCAAAGCTTTAAATTTAACACTAGACAAACTAGATAAAACATACGGAAAAGGTTCCGTGATGAGGCTTGGCGACCAAACGATTGAAAAAATTGAAGCTATTTCTTCAGGCTCTATTGGGTTAGATATTGCTTTAGGAGTTGGTGGTTATCCAAAAGGAAGAGTAGTAGAAATATATGGTCCAGAATCTTCTGGTAAAACAACCCTAACATTACATGCAATTGCAGAATGTCAAAAAGCAGGAGGGATAGCTGCATTTATTGATGCAGAACATGCTTTTGACAGGCTCTATGCGCAAAACTTAGGAATAGATTTAGGAGAGCTTGTTATCTCTCAACCAGATAATGGTGAGCAGGCTCTTGAAATAGCAGATAATTTAATACGGTCTGGTGCTATAGATATGTTAGTAATTGACTCTGTTGCTGCATTAACTCCAAGAAGTGAAATTGAAGGTGAAATGGGAGATTCTAAAATGGGACTTCATGCTAGGCTAATGTCCCAAGCTTTAAGAAAATTAACCGGTTCGATTAGCAAGACAAATTGTACGGTGTTTTTCATAAATCAATTAAGAGAAAAAATAGGGGTAATGTTTGGGAACCCAGAAACTACTACTGGTGGTAATGCTCTTAAATTTTATGCGTCTGTAAGGGTGGATATTAGAAGGTCTACACAATTAAAAGACGCTGATGGTGGTGTTTTGGGAAATAAAACTAGAGTAAAAATTGTTAAAAACAAGGTTGCGCCTCCATTTAAAACTACTGAGTTTGATATAATGTATGGGGAAGGTATTTCCAAAGTTGGAGAGATTTTAGATATTGGAGTAGAACATGATATAATTGAAAAAAGTGGGTCTTGGTTTAGCTATGGTGGAAGTAAACTTGGTCAGGGTAGAGATGCTGTAAAAGCTATTTTAAAAGACAACCCTGAACTAATGGATGAGCTAGAGCAAAAAATTCTAGAACAACTTAAAGCTGATTAGGATAATATTTTTTTCCACTTATTTACAGCCTTAACTGCAGCTTGTTTTGGATCATTTTCCAGCTCAAATTTAATCTTATTGTAAGCCTTCATCGTTAACATAGGAATATCCTCTTCTTTTAAATTTTCAACATATATTTTATCTAAAACTTTAACCCTGAGTTTTCCCAGAGAACCAAATTTAGGAAACCATGGATGTTTTAACTTCAAATCATAAAACACTAGAGGTATTATTGGAAGGTTATTGTCAATTGCTATCTTAAAAGCTCCTCTCTTAAAGTCACCCAATATTATTGTGTCATCCAAATAATTTGTTTCGGGAAAAACACAGACGTTATAGCCCTCCTTTAACATCTCATTTGCTTGTCCATAGACTTCAAACCTACTTTTAGAGTCAGACCTATCAACCATTATGGCAGCTCTCTTATAAATATATCCAAAAAGAGGTATTTTATAAAGTTCTTTTTTTCCAACAAACACGAATGGCTTCTTAAATGTAATTAGCATGAGGAAAACATCCATATGGCTAGAATGATTTGCAATTATTAAACAGTTTGTGTCTGAATTTAATTTTTCCTTATCTTCAATTTTCACATAGTAACCACTACCATGTAAAGTTATTCTAGCCCAAAGGTTTCTAGCAACCCAAAATAATTTAGAGTATGCCTTAGGCAATAAAAGAAGAATAACTAAAAAGGGGAAATATAAAACAACTTGAATTCCAGCAAGAAAATAAAACCAGACCCCAAGCCATAACTTTAAAAATAGTCTTTTAATCATGTCTTTAGATTGACATTAATAATTCAAAGGTAATAGGTATTTTGTTTCAAGGTCAAAAAAAAATATCTTTGTTTTGTAAAAACAACTCATGGCCAAAATATTAACTGGCATTCAATCCACCGGAACTCCTCATCTTGGCAATATACTTGGAGCAATTATTCCTGCGGTAGAAATGGCTAACTCATCAAATGAAGAGTCTTATCTTTTTATTGCAAATATGCACTCTCTAACTCAAATTAAAGATCAAAACATATTAAAAGAAAACACATTTTTAACTGCAGCAACATGGCTTGCTTTTGGTTTAGATTCCAAGAAAAGTTGTTTTTTTAGACAAAGTGATGTCCCTGAAGTAACTGAATTAGCATGGTATTTAAGTTGTTTTTTTCCATATCAAAGACTAAAATTAGCCCATTCTTTTAAAGATAAATCAGATAATCTGAAGGACGTAAACTCTGGGTTGTTTTCATATCCAATGCTAATGTCTGCAGATATTTTAATGTATGATGCTGATATAGTTCCTGTTGGAAAGGATCAGCTTCAACATCTTGAAATGACTAGAGATGTAGCTTCTAGATTTAATAATTTAATGGGAGATACTTTTGTTGTTCCTGAAGCTAAGGTTCAAGATGATACAAAATATATTATAGGAACAGATGGGGAGAAGATGAGTAAATCTAAATCCAACATAATTAATATTTTTCTTGATGATAAAAAATTAAGAAAACAGATAATGAAAATTCAAACTCAAAGCCTATCAGTTGATGAGTCTAAAAACCCAGATCAATGTAATGTCTTTAAATTATATAAAGTAATCGCTTCAGAAGATCAGGTAAAAAAATTGCACTCAAAATATACAAAGGGTGGAATTGGATATGGTGAGGCTAAAGAACTTCTATATCATGAAATTTTAAATCGTTTTTCAATAAATCGCCAAAATTTTATTGAGCTAACCAATAACAGAGATAAAGTTGAAGGACTATTATTAGAAGGAGCAATAAAAGCGAGGAAACAGGCTCAAAATGTTCTTAAAAGAGTTCGGTCTCGTGTTGGTTATTAACTGTTTTTTTTTAAATTTACTTAATGACACTTTTCAAAGATATTATTGAACTATTACACAAGAATGACTGTGTTATAGTGCCTGACTTTGGCGCTTTTGTTCTTAAGAGTAAGGCTGCATCAATACAAGGAAATGAGTTTGTTCCTCCTGCTAAGCATGTCTCTTTTAACTCAATGCTAAAAGAAAATGACGGTTTGTTAGTCAAGTATATAAGTGAGATTAGAAAAATATCATATAAAAAAGCGTTGATCGTTTTAGAGGAAGAAGTTATTTCATTGAATAAAAAATTATCTAAAGACCTACTTGTTGAAATTCCATCTCTGGGAATCTTTGAATTAAAAAATGAAAGCACATTATACTTTAATCCTGACTTATCAGTAAATTATGATAGTTCTAGTTTTGGTCTTAAATCATTTTTAAAAGAACCAATGCTTCAGGGTCTTAAAACGGAATCTAGTAATGAAGTTCAACTTGTTTCAAATTATTTACTAAGAAATGCTGCAATTTTTATTTCAGTAATCGGGCTGAGTTATTTTGGGTATTTTAATTACAATAATTATATCGATAATGAAAAGCTAAAAAACATTGCAATTGCTCAAGATCAAATCCTTAAAAATGTTCAGGCTGCAACTTTTAATTTAGGAGAGCTACCTGCAATAAATCTTAATGTTACTGCTCCTCTAGGAAAAGAAAACTCGATTTACTTTAGTGTAATTTCAGGATCCTTTAGATCAAAACTTAATGCACAGAAACAACTAAATACTTTAATTAGTCAGGGATATCAGGCTTCATTCACTTCTCTAAATCCTAAAGGTCTTTTCAGAGTTGCTTATGCAAGACTTGATACTCGTAAGGAGGCAGCTTCTTTAATTTTTACAATCAAGGGGGATGGAAAAGATGCTTGGTTATTAATAGAAGATTAACTATTTATCAAGCCAAATATTCGGGTTTTCAGGCTTCATTTCATTAAAAACATTGAACTTTAATACAGTTTTTCCAGTTGATTCATTTGTGAACACAATCCCTATTTCATCATTAGCTTGAATTTTATCTCCTTTTTTTACAAAGATCGACGATAAGTTTTGATAGTTTGAAATGTATTTACCATGTCTAATTAATACTCCCGGATTCCCACCAGAAAAACCATATACTGATAAAACTTCTCCATCAAAAACAGAGTAAGCTACAGAGTTAGGTGATGTTGCGATAGATATTCCATTGCTGTTAATAGTAGTTGTCCTAACAACTGGATGGCGCTGGGTTCCAAATCTTCTTATAATAACACCCTCTTTAACTGGCCATGGCAATCTTCCTTTATTTGCTTGAAAATTTGTTGAAATCAATCTTCCCTCTGGAGTAAGGGCAAAATTTGTTGAATTATTATTTTTATTAGATTCAGCTATTGCTAACCTAATTAACTTCTTAATTTCATTGTCAATCAATCTAGTTTGTTTCTCTTTTTTATTAATTTCTGACGCATAATTTTTTTGATTCTTTATCAAGTTTTTAAACAAATAGTTTTGTTGATTTTTTTCTTTTGTTAAAGACTGCTTTACGTCTCTATTTTCTTGAATAATAGTCTGTTTATCTTTTTTTCTAATCTCAAGACTATCTATTGACTGCATTATTTGATTTTGAATTAGCACAATTTTATCAGCTTGCTTTTTTCTATATTTAGAGTATTGTTTAAAATATTGAAATCGTTTAAATGCTTGGTTTATATTTTCTGAAGCAAACAAAAACATTAATTTCATTTCAGTAGATCTCTTTTTATAAGAGTTGTAAATAATTTTTTCATACTCATTTTTGAGCTTTATTAAATCTGTCTCTAAATCAGTAATTTTTTCAGTTTGATTAAAAATAATATTTGTTAAATTATTTAATTGAGAATTATTAACATTTATTAATTTATCTCTTACGGAAATGTTTAGCTGAATATCTTCTAGCTCATTTGATAGATTTTTAGATTTTTTTCTTGATTCAGTAATTAAAGAATTGATTTGATTTATTTCCTTTTTTAAAGATATTTTTTGTGCCTCTAAATTTTTTTGTCTTGCCTCATAATTTTGAGCATTCAATGGAATAATTGAAATTAATAATAATAAAAAATATATTTTACTTAAGAATTTCATCTAAAGTTTTGATTTTATAATCAGTTGGTATTGCCATTGGAAAAGTTAAATTCTTTGGAAAATCAAATTGAGAATACTTTAGGTTAATTTTTATAATTTTATTTCCTCTCATATATGAGATTAAAACATTATTTGGCACAATTTTATCTTCAATAGTTTTGTAATTACTGTAGTCAATTGTAATTAAAGATGAGAGCAGGGGAATGAAAACTCTTTGTTGATCTAAGTGAAAAGTTTTAGGGTTGATAAATAGAGAAGATTGGATTCCCTTTGAAGATTTTAATACATAATAATTAGGATTCTCCACGCGCTCCCAACTTCCTCTGTTTATGTCAAGTATTGATTTTCCTAAAAGTAGATTTTGAAATGATTTTACGGGATTTTTAATTCCTATAGCATTCATAATTAGATCTATCTCTTGATTTATATATGTTTTTTGGAATTTTTCATAAAAAACAATTCGTTCATTACTCAATAAAATTTTGGCAATAGGCACAATCATTGACGCGCTTATCCAAATAAGTTCTTGGTCTAAAGCTCTTAAGCTTAAACTAACGGTTTGTGTTGAGCGGCCATCATTAAACTCTACTTTAACTCTATTTCTTAAATTCTGAAACTTGAGTTCTGACTTTTTTGAGTTTTTAACAATTTCTGATACCTCAATGTCATTTGAGGGCAGATCACTTAAAATCTTTTTCTTAATTGAACAGCCTTCAAGGAAAAATAAGAGGAGTAAAGAAAATAAAATAAATATTTTTCCTGTTTTATTATTCATCATTGTTGATTTGAGAATAATCCCCTAAAAAAATTTCTTTATTGGAGCCGTCATAAATAGTGTTAGAGCCTAATATAGAGTTCTGTATTGTTGCGTTAGACACTTTTACGTTATTATATATTAAAGTTGACTCTACATTTGAGTCTGAAATAATACAGTTGTCTCCAATTGATACATAAGGGCCAATTGTAGAGTCTTTTACTATTACATTCTCTCCAATAAAAACAGGATGATTTATTTTAACATTTCCTTGTCTATAAAAATTATCTTCATTGCTTAAGTCCTCATTAGATTTCATTATTATTTTTGCAGATTCTATTAATAATTTAGGCGTACCACAGTCCATCCATATATCGATTTCTTGTGCTTTAAAAATCATCTTCTTTTCTATCATTTTTTCTATACCATGATTTAGAAGATACTCTTTGCCAGGGGGTAACTTATCCTGAAGATGTGTGCGCAGCTCATCCCTAATCAAAGAAATGTCTTTAAAATAATAAATTCCTACTACTGCTAAATCAGATATAAAGTTTTTTGGCTTTTCTATTAGCTCGGTTATATTAAACTCTTTATCAAGATTTACTACCCCATAACTTGAAGGGTTTTTAACTTTTTTAACCCAAATCATACCGTCGACCTCTGGGTTTATTTCAACTTTACCTTGAATCATAGTGTCTGCATAGGCAATAATAGAGGGGCCTGATAAGGACTCTTCTGCACACATTATTGCATGACCAGTACCTAGTTGCTCTAGCTGTCTATAAATCGTTGTTTTTGCATTATATTTTTTTGAAATTAATGTTAGAGCGTCGACAACACTAGAATTAAAATAAGCTTCATCACCAAGTATATATATTATCTCATCAATTTCTGTTGAAAGTGTTGAGTTAATTTGATTTATCAAATGTTCAACTATTGGCTTCTGAATTATTTCTAATAAAGGTTTGGGTCGAGTTAAGGTAAAAGGTCTCAACCTAGTTCCTTTTCCAGCCATGGGAATAAATATTTTCATTTATCTTGTTTAATCAAAAATACAAAAAGTGTGGAATTTCGTTTTTGATTTATGAATTCGATGCTTCAGCTCCACCAACAATTTCTAATATTTCATTAGTAATAGCAGTTTGTCTTGCTTTATTATATGTGAGCTTAAGGTCATCCCTCAATTCTGAAGCATTATCGGTTGCCTTGTGCATTGCGGTCATTCTTGCTCCATGCTCACCAGCAATAGAGTCTGAAATTCCTTTAAATAACTGAATTGCTAATGACTTGGGAATTAATTCATCAAGAATTTTTACTCTATTTGGTTCAAAGATGTAATCTCCAGAAACAGAAGCATTAGTCTCAGAATCATCAAGAATTGGTAAGTATTGTTCTTTTGTGATAATTTGTGTGGCTGCGTTTTTAAAATGGTTGTAAACTAAAACTACTTCATCATACTCTTCATTCTCAAATCTTTTCATCACATTATCAGCAATTTCTTTTACAAAAGAATAGGAGAAATTGTCATACACCTCCTTA
>Ga0209090_10002197_pt1 | contig 12384 bp, 18 predicted proteins | sample ArcticOcean_MG_C_9_FD_187432 | JGI IMG/M metagenome (GOLD analysis project Ga0209090, IMG submission 187432) | Marine microbial communities from western Arctic Ocean - ArcticOcean_MG_CB2_152 (SPAdes) (version 2) | ecosystem: Environmental > Aquatic > Marine > Oceanic | place: Arctic Ocean... | reverse complement strand
GTTAAAACCTTACCTTGACCAAGTTGATAATATTCATGCATTAGAGAAAATCATGTACAGTAAGAAGTTGACCATTGCTGGTCAAGTGGACTGTATTGCAGAATACAATGGTAAATTGTCAGTAATTGACTTTAAAACTGCCAACAAAGAACGTGTAGACTCATGGAATGAGAACTATTACATACAATGTACTGCTTATGCCCACATGTACGAAGAGTTATTTGGTACTAAGATTGAGCAGATTGTAATTCTACAAGCTGGTGAAGATGGTTCATGTAAGTCATTTGTCAAACAAAAGGCAGAATATGAGCCTAAATTAGAAGAAGCAATTAAGTATTTTTATAAATATTACGAAGAGAAAGCAGGTAATAAGCCAAGCTAGTCCTTTCTCTTACAAAGGGGACTTAAATGAAAAAAATCATATCAGGAATAATTATGGGAATGTTTAGTACCATCGCTGTAGCATTATTTTCGGTTAGTGCGACTGCTGACGACCATTATGAATTTTGGCCTTCAGCTGCACCGATTATATGTGGTCAGACTAAACCTATGTTAGAGTTTGTAGCAGAGGCAGGTATGTTACCACTTACAGTATCATTTGGTAAAGTAGATGGTAAAGAAGATGGTGAGATTGCATTTGTTGTTACAATGTGGATGAAACCAACTACAACACAACAGATGGTGACTATAAGTAAACCAGACGGTACTGAGATGTGTATTTTATATAAGAGTTTTAACACTACTGTTAATCCAGAGTTTAATGGTAAAGGTATAAACTTATAAAACGCCAACAGATAAATTGTCTTTCAAGAAAATGGGAAAAAAGGTTAAAAAGAGCTGCCAAAAAACGAGAAAGACAGCAGAATAAAAAAGAATTGGTCGTTGACGACAAATATGGTAGACATGCTGGACGAGGGTGCAATTCCCTCCAGCTCCACCATAAACACATTTACTAGTGTGCTTATGATGGGGCTGATATAGGATTCGACAGGTGTTGAGAAATTTGTAAGAGACTAATAGGTGGCAACCTTAAATGCTAATTAAACGCAAACAATAATAACTTTGCATTAGCGGCCTAGTCGCTTAGGGTTTTGTGGATTGCACCTCGTAACAGAAGCAATCCACGCTTGACATAATTTTAATAATATGATATAAAGGTAGACATGAATAGTAAAGAATTTAGTTTGATAATTGAAGGCGTTGTAAAAGACAAGAAACCAATTACATATTTGGATGCTATTATTCTATACTGTGAAACCGAGAACATTGAGGTTGAAACGGCTAGTAGAATGATAACCAAGTCGTTAAAAGAAAAGATTAAGAGTGAGGCGGCTCAAGTTTGTCTGTTAAAAGGTGGACGACCAGCGACATTGCCTGTATGAATGGTTTAGAATACTTATATCACATTCTCTTTGTAGAGATTGAATTTGGATTGTGGGGTATAATAGGTTTAGGTGTAGCATTCGCTATACTAAGCTACATAATGGATTATAATGGAGAGATAAACAATGAACATTGAATTAGTAGATAAAATGGGTAGTGACCTGTCTGTAGTAAATGCAGCTAGGGTTTCATTTGCTAAGAAGAAAGAAGTCCTTGACCAAGGCGATGAGAAATTAATTAAATATTTGGCAGAACATGACCATTGGTCTCCGTTTGGTCACACAACACTACAGTTCCTAATTAAAGCACCAGTATTTGTAGCACGACAGTTGGTTAAACACCAAGTTGGTCTTGTATGGAATGAAGTATCACGTAGATATGTTGATAGTGAACCTGAGTTTTATATGCCTTTCATATGGCGTGGTAAACCAGATAATAAGAAACAAGGTTCTAGTGATGAAGAGATTGAGTATGATGTATCTGGTACAATGCAGTATGTTAAAGAGACATACAATAACTTATTAAAAGCTGGTGTTGCACCAGAAATGGCAAGAATGGTCTTGCCTCAAAACATGATGACAGAGTGGTATTGGACAGGTAGTCTTATGGCCTTTGCTCGTGTTTGTAACTTACGTAACAAGGAAGACTCACAAGAGGAGACAAGAGTAATAACATTACAAATGGCTAAACATTTAAAAGACCATTTTCCTATTAGTGCGAAAAACTTGTTAGATGATTAATGGAATATGGAGGGTTTGATGTTTACAAAGTTTATCTCGGAGTTAAGTTACATTTTACTACGGCTTCATATGACTACATTAAATATGGTGGTAAAGTTAATGCTAAACTTGAAACATTTACTAAACGAAAAGATAGGTACTTTTTTCATAAACTTTCAAAGAAATATCCTGCTGATAGAATACTCGATTATTTTGTTAGTAATTTTGTTATTGACGGTAAGAAATGGATAGGGAATTTAATACGCAATGATGGTGATGAAGCCTATATTAAGTATAGAAAATATAACGAGAGTTTTGAATACTCTTTACGAGAAGAGCTTAATGGCATGCTTTCTGATTTTGACTTCAAGCGTCTTTCTTTTGATGATGGTATGGGCATTCCTAATGGACAACATAGTAGATTCTTACGTTTACTTATTCAAGGGAAGATTAGTTACCAGACCGCCATCTTATTGGATGAACTTATTGCGTTTTCTGAAAATTATGACAAAGAAATATCTGAGAAAGTTGTATGGCCAGATATCTCAAAGAAACTAAAAAGGTTAAGACCGTTCATTAGACTGAACCGAACACAAGCGAAATTTATAATCAAAAAGGTGATATATGAAAAATAAAATAATAAAATTCTGGACTTCTTCTTATCATTCGGATAAGGTATCATTCTACTTAGAACTAATAAGTTTCGTCTTTACAGTAGCAGCTAGTTTAACATTGGCTATAACAGCAGCCAGTCCTGATATGCGATTAGTATATCCAGGTTTCTTTATTGGTAGTGTCACGGCCTTTATTGCACACTATAGACGTAGTTTGGCATGGCCGACAGTATTAGTAGGTTATTTTGCAATTATGAACGTATTTGGATTAGGAGTAGCACATGGTTGGTGGTAAACAGATATTACCTATAAAAGAGAAACTAGATGAGAAGATTAAACAACTAAACTCTAGTAGAGTATTCAAAAAGATTACACCAAAAGGTGACCTATCATGGTACATCAAATGGGTATCAGTTGTTCTTATACTAGTGGCAACATCTGCTAGAGCTACAGGAACACTACCACATGTTGATTTATGGTTTGGATTATTTGGAACTATAGGTTGGTTTGTAGTTGGTTATCTATGGCATGATAGAGCTCTTATCTTATTAAATGGTGTGTTAGTTACATTAATCTTTACAGGTCTATTAAACTATTATTATGGCGTCTAATATACATACATTATTTCCATTACCAGTAATGGAATTCAAAATCAAATGTCCGCCAGAGTACATAACAAGAAAGTGTGACATGTACAAAGGAAAAATGCATGACCACGCATTGATAGATGGCGAAGGCAAGAGTACATGGAGTCCGAATGATAGTATATTATATGAACCAGAGTTTGGAGAATTAAAAAAAGAATTTATAGATTGTTTATCTGAGTATGGTAAACTATTAGGTCTACAAGAATTTGTTTTAACAAACAGTTGGTTGAGTATTATGAATAATGGTACAAGTTTAAAAATGCACAGACATGAAGCAAGTCTTATAAGTGGAGCATACTATCCAAAATGCCCACAAGGCTCTGTTGGTCTATCGTTTAAAAATCCTTTGTTACCACATAAGATGTGTGAACTACATAATAATCTTACAGCCTATAATGCTGTTGAGTCAGTGTTGCCAGCAAACGAAGGATATTTGTATCTATTTCCTAGTTGGTTAGAACATGGTACAAAAGTTAATAAGACGGCTGAAAGATATGTTATAAGTTTTAATACTATGCACAAAGGTGACTACTAGTGAGTAAGACATTCTTAATTGGCAATGGTAACAGTAGATTAGGTTTAGACCTTTCTATTTTAAAACCACATGGCAAAGTTTATGGTTGCAATGCCATTTACAGAGAAGAGTTAGATAAGATTGATGTACTTGTTGGTGTAGACCATGGCATTATGCATGAAATATACCATAAAGGTGTTGCACAGAAATTGCCATGTTATTTTAGAGATTGGACTAAAGTGCCAGCCTTTACATATGAGATGATGATGGATAGTGGTATTGATAAACTAGAGATGGCAGAGTTGCAGAAGAAACATAATATTGTTATCAGCAATGAACGTGAAGATAGTACAGAGTATGTAATGCATGGTTCTAAATTATCTGGTATTGTGGACATTATTAAGAAAGATGGTAACACAGAGAAGAAGAATATTAATCATGGTGCAATCAAAGTATCATGGATTAAAACACCAGACTATTCTAATAATCTAGCAGACTTCATGCCTAAGAATACAGACATGGGTTGGTCAACAGGTCCTAGTGCCGGTTGGATTGCATGTAAAGTAGAAGCGCCAAGTGAGGTGTATCTAGTTGGACATGACCTTAACAGTACAGATAAGAAAGTCAATAACATATTTGCTGGTAGTAAACATTATGTATCAAAAGAAATGCACCCAACACCTAGTGTGAATTGGATTAGACAGTGGAAATCATTGTTTACATCATTTAATAACACAAAGTTTTACAAGGTCAACAGATATAATGATGGTAGAGACGCAGTAAATGGTCCAATAGAAGAGTGGAAAGACGTTAAAAACATTGAATATATTGATTATGCTGAATTGATAGAAAGTATCGAACCAGCATTGCCAATTGAAACAAAATAGTGTATTATGTACATAACAATTGAAAAGGATAAGAATGAATTTACCAGACGTAACATTTAAGTGTCGAGTGGCAGGTGAGTGGATTGATAAAACAACAAACGATTTTTTTAAAGGCAAAAGAATAGTGCTATTTGCATTACCTGGTGCTTTTACACCAACGTGTTCAAGTAAACAATTACCGAAGTACGAAGAGATGTACGACCAATTTATTAACAAAGGTGTGACAGATGTATATTGTCTATCTGTTAATGATGGATTTGTAATGAACGCATGGGCAGACGACCAAAACATAGAGAAAGTAAAATTTATTCCAGATGGTTCTGGTGAATTTACCAGACGTATGGGTATGTTGGTCAATAAAGAAAACTTAGGATTTGGGTACAGGTCTTGGAGATATGCTATGATTGTCAATGACGGTGTTGTTGAACGAGTATACGAAGAGGCAGGCAAAGGTGACAATACAAGCACCGACCCGTTTGAAGTCAGTAAAGCTGAAAATGTTTTATCTGGCTGCTAAAACTTGTATAAATACCAATGAGACCGAATAATACAGGTCACATGAAAACAACAATACGATAATACATACACAGGAGATAAAAATATGGATTTCGAATCATTAAAACAATCAAGTGGTAACTTTGATAAAATTACCAAAGCGCTTGAGGCTTCAAGCGAACCACAACAATCAAAATCAACTAACAAATACCAAGACGACAGACTTTGGAAACCCGAACTAGATAAAACTGGTAATGGTTATGCCGTACTAAGGTTCTTACCTGCTACAAGCGGAGAAGAAATGCCTTGGCAAAGAGTTTGGTCACATGCGTTTCAGGACAAAGGTGGCTGGTTTATTGAGAACTCTCTAACAACACTTAATCAAAAAGACCCGGTGTCAGAAGAGAACAGTAGACTATGGAATACAGGCGTAGACAGTGATAAAGAAATTGCTCGTAAACGTAAGCGTAAGTTATCATACTTTGCTAATGTATTAATTGTTAGTGACCCAAAACATCCAGAACACGAAGGCCAAGTTAAACTATTTAAGTTTGGTAAGAAAATCTTTGATAAGATTACTGAAGCAATGCAGCCAGCGTTTGAAGATGAACAAGCAATCAACCCATTTGATTTTTGGAAAGGTGCAAACTTTAAACTAAAGATTAGAAAAGTTGATGGTTATTGGAACTATGATAAGTCCGAATTTGAGGGTGTAAGTCCAATCAAAGAGTCTGATGATGACATCAAGGCTATTTGGTCTAAACAATATCCTCTAACCCCTTTTGTCGACCCTAGTAATTTCAAAACTTATGATGAGCTCAAGAGCAAACTTCATAGAGTAATTACGGGACAACAAAATACAACGAGCATTGAGTCTGTTGACCTCCCACCACAGACCACAGAGCAAGTTGTACCAAGTCAACCTGTTGTAGATAACGATTCTACGCCAAGTGATGGAGATGACGATACGTTGTCTTATTTTAGTAAATTGGCTGACGAAGAGTAATCCTTTCTCTCTCAGAATACAACTAAAAGACTTAACCTCTAGCGAGAAATCGCTAGGGGTTTTCTTATAAATAGGTGTATGGTAAATATATTTAATCCACTTAAAGACCTCCAAGACGGTAAAATGCGTAGTGCCAGTTGGTACAGAAACGCAGTATCCTTGATAGCAGATAGAACTTCTGCCCCCAAATTAATGAAAGATGGTAAACTACTTGGTAAACCTAGTGGTGGTAGAATGAGCATGTTCTACTATGACCCTAAGACTAAGAATAAAATGCCCTTTTATGACACATTCCCATTGGTACTACCAATTGAAGTTGTGCCTAGAGGTTTCATGGGTATTAACTTTCACTATCTACCATATGCATTGAGATTTCAATTATTACAAGAAATGCAACGATATGCTTCGAATGGTAAATTTGACAAGTCTACACGTATTAATGCAAATTATCAATCATTAAAAAATGTTAAGTTAATCAAACCAGCAATTAAGAAATATCTATGGTCACAAGTAAGGTCAAACTTTTTAAGAATTGACGCAGACGAAATGGCACTAGCATGTTATCTACCAGTTGCACAATTTCAGAAGGCAAGCATTGGTAAAGTATTTGCTGACAGTAGGAGACAAATTTAATGGCAATTTTAAGAGGCGGCACTAAGATATTTGGCCAAGACATTAGAATTGGTCTACCAAGAGACCGTTCTATGAATAATATCAACGGCGACCCACGTTTCAAACAAGGCGGTCAAGTAGGTCAAGGCGAGAGTACAATCAACCGATTTATTGCAGAGATAAATCAAGGTGAGGGTATGGCAAGACCAACTAGATATATGGTTGTCATTCAACCACCTCAAAAAATTATGGACATGCAAGATTACATGAACGACTCTCAATCGCCATCATCAGGTTCAAATGATTTAGAATCAGCAAACATAAAAAGAAATGTTGGCATGATGTGTAATTCAGTTACTATGCCAAGTAGAGATGTTAACACAGCAGCTAGTCAACAGTACGGACCTCAAAGAAGAATGCCTTATGCATATTCTTTTAGTGGTGAATTAGCAATGTCATTTTATGGAGATAAGTTTTTAAGACAAAGAATGTTCTTTGAGAATTGGCAGAAAAAGATTTTTAATATTCAGACACATGACATGAATTTCTATGATGATTATGTTGGCACTATGGATATCATGCAGTTAGGCTCATTTAGTAGTGAGAATGATAGAGACAGAGTAACATATGCAGTAAGATTGTATGAAGTCTATCCACAAACTATTGGTTCATATGACATGTCTTATGGTCAAACCAACGAAGTAGTTAATGTACCGATTACATTGAACTTTAGACATTGGAGAAACCTAACAATAGACCAGGTTAATAGCGCAACAGTTGGGCAATCATTTGGTGATATGCCAAGTATTAAACCAAGCAAAGAATTTGGATTATTTGGAGGTATATTGAATAGATTGCCACCAGAAATACAAAGAGCAGGCAGACAAGTGTTGTCTACTGCTAAACGTAACCTACCAATTGGTAGAATTACAGGCGGAAGAGTATTTCCACCATTTTTATAATTAAACTAAGGAGATAATATTATGGCATTACCCATATTAGAAACAGCGACATATGAATTGAGTCTACCTTCCTCAGGTGTCCTAGTAAAGTTTAGACCTTTTCTAGTCAAAGAAGAAAAACTGTTATTGATGGCATTAGAAAGTGAAGACAATAAACAGATTACAAATGCATTAAAAGACATTGTACGGACATGTACATTTGATGTTATTAGTGTTGAGGCAATGCCAACATTTGATTTAGAGTACATATTTTTAAATATTCGTGCTAAGTCAGTTGGTGAGATTGCAAAACTAAAGATTTTATGTCCAGATGATAATGAGACTTACACAAGTATTGAGTTAGATTTATCAACTGTTGACGTACAAGTAGATGACGCACACTCTACTGAGATTGTTGTTAATGACAAAATTAGAATGATTATGCAATATCCTACGATTGATAGTTTTGACCCGACAACAGACGCAAACAAACTACAAACGAACCAACTATTTGATATAATTGCAGGTTCAGTTTCGCAGATTGTTGATGGTGAAGAGATACATCATGCAAAAGACTATTCAAAAGAAGAAATGAATAGTTTTATTGATACTTTATCAAGTGACGCATTTAATAAGATTCAAAACTTCTTTAACACAATGCCTAAGTTAATGCATGAAGTTGAAGTTGAGAATCCTAAAACAAAAGTGAAAAGTAAAGTTACATTACAAGGGCTAGCAAGTTTTTTCGTATCGCCCTCTCACATGACAACCTAGAAAATTTATTCCAGGTCAACTTTGCTTTAATGCAACATCATAAATATTCTTTAACAGAGTTAGAGAATATGGTGCCATGGGAGAGGGAGATATATGTCAACCTATTGGTGGCACATATCAAAGAAGAAAAAGATAGACGAAGAGAAAACGAGATGAAACAAAGAAAGTAAACAACGGGAGAAGTTTATGTCAACAGAAGAAACAAAGATGATAGTACCAGCAGATAAGGATACAGCAACGAAAAAGGTTACTGTAGAATTAGAAGTTGATACAAGTATAAAAGATTTGGGACCAAATCCTTATGCAAAACTTATTCATCTAGCCAGAGCAGTAGACGCTTGGAGAATATTTCCAAGATTGTTCTTAACAGTTTACATTGTCTTATTATATAAGTGTGTAATATGGTACATGAATTTAGGTTCACCAACAATGGAACAAAGTGGTTTAATCAGTATCGTAGTTGGTGCTGGTGCGGCTTGGTTTGGTCTATATACAGGTTCAAGTAAAGGTAAAAAATAGATGGCTGAAAACGAAGGCAAAACAAGAGGTTCATTACTAGCATCCATACAGTCGGCACAAATGGCTGTAGGTTCTGCCATTACAGGTGGTGCAAGTGCAGTAGTTGGTGGTGCTGATGGTGGTAGTATTTCACTACTAGAAGATATCAGAAAAATCAACAAAAAGTCCTCAGATAATACAGCTTCATTGCTACAAACAATGAAAGATATGTTTTCGTTTGACAAAGAAAAGTTTAATAGACTAAGAGACCAAAAGACAGAGAAAGACAAAGAATTTATTGGCCCCCAAATGCCTGCCGGTGTTCCTGGTGGCGATGGTGGTGACGGCGCTAAATCAATGCCGAGTCTTGGTAAACTAGCAGGTCTTACGGCCTTAGCCGCTTTTATGACTGCTATCAATGCAGATGAAATTCTAAGATTACCTCAACAACTTAAATCTCTAAGAGCAATGGCTACGTTTGTAAAAGGCATTGGTACTATTGCTACACTTGGTTTTGGTCCACAGATTTTAAAGAATGTAAAGGCAGCTATATCAGCAACGTCAATCAAATTTCCAAAATTGTTTACCATGCCGGCAATGTTTGATGATACACTGAAAGCCGTTAAGGCAGCAATAAGAGGTCCGTTATTAGGCGCTCAAATGCAAATGACCTTACTAGGATTAAGTATCAAAGAGAAATTTCAACTCTTTAAACTTGCAATTACAGAGAACGCAGCTCTTAAAGCAATTGGTGGTTCTATCAGAGGTGCAATGTCAAGTATCAGTGCAACATTTGAACCAGTTATGAATTCACTACGAAGTTTATTTGGTGGTGTAGGTAAAGAAGGCGGAGCATTATCAAAACTAATAACACCATTGAAAGCAATTGGTAGAGTAGTAGGTAAACTATTCTTACCTGTCACATTGATACTTGGTATATTTGATGGTGTATCAGGATTTATGAAAGAGTATGAAGAAACAGGTTCTATTGTAGATGGTATCAGAGGTGCAGTAGTAGGTATTGTAGATGGATTTATTGGTAACTTTGTAAGATTAATTACAGACATGATAGGTATGGCATTATCATATCTTGGTTTAGAAAACTTAGGTGCTGCTGTTGTAGCATTTGGTGAAAACATTACAGCTAGCTTTAATAAAGTAATTGGTGGTATTGTAGATGTAGTTACAGGTCTATTTACTTTAGATTGGGAAAGAATTAAAAGTGGATTTGGTGCATTGTTCAGTGGTGCAGGTAGTTTCTTCTTAACAACATTATCATTGCCAATAGATTTGGCAGTTAACTTCATCAAAGACATATTTGGATTTGGTGACCCCGATAAACCATTTAGTTTAAAAGATTTCTTCTTTGGCGAAGAAGGACTGATTACTAAAGTTAAAGATTGGTTCTTTGGATTATTTGAGTTTGACTTTGAAGGCCTTGGTGCAAAACTATTTGATATGGGCAGAATATTTAGAGCACTTGCAGCCGGTGGCGTTGCAGCTGTTAAGGCAATATTACCAGGCGGTCTATCTCCAGGAGAAGCATTTAGAGAGAGTTACGCTGCTAGTATGAAAGCGAGTGAGCCAGTAATAGTAGAAGACCCTATTGATTTAAAAGGTTCTAGTACAACTATTTTAGATGATAGAACAATAATCACAGAAAAGACAAAAATTCTAAATCAAAGTGGTGATACTAGTAGTAGTGGTCCTATAGTTGTAAGTATGCCTACAAATGCAGTATCAACATCAACATTAAATAATAATGCTTCACTTATGAGTCCGTTAGATACAGGTGGTAAATTGAAAAGAAGACAACACTTGGCGTTTAGTAGTTAATACTTACCTAACTCTTTTTCAGTAATCAGTTTAAATTCCATGTTATTCAATTCACAATAGTGTTTGGCTGCATTCCATTTAGCTTGATTTTTAATATATTCAAAAGACTCACGTAGATAGTATTTACTCTTCTTAGTGGGTGGTTTAGGAGGCTTACATTGGCGATAAGGTTTAATCTCTATCACATATTTCTTGTTCTTAGAAGTCTTAATGATAAAGTCTGGGAAATATCTATGATGTTTCTTTGTAATAGGATTAAAGTATCTTATAGCCACTTCTTCACTTGCCCAATTGGTTATATCTATATTTTTGTCACAATATAACATGAATCTCTTCTCTAATAGTGACCTATACACGATACCTTTAGGGTCTCCAACGTATTTGTCTGGATATACTGGTTTAAATAACCCTTTGTAACTCTTTCTCATAAACTCTCTTCCAATCTATATAAATATTAGTAACTATAGGATATTTAGGCACATGGCATACAAAAAATTTATTGGAAACGCAATATCAGGAATCAAAAGTTCGGTTCAGAATACAGCAATTTCTAAAGCACTTGGTCAAGCACAAGGTCTAATATCAGGTGCTTCAGATGGTTTTAGTGGTGCTCAAGGTAAAGTGGCAGCTCAACTTTTAAAGAAGTCGCCAATGGAAATACCTGATAGTCCACAAGAGAAATTAAAAAGAAACCCATTAGGTTTCTCAACAGTACAATACCCATTAGACCTTGGTTCAAATGAACTAGGTCATTACATTATATTCTACATGGAAAAGATTTCAATGACAAGTGCTTATGAAGACGCAAGTTATTCAAATTCAATATCTGGTAGTCCACATGCAGGCACAGACAGTGATAAGTCTACCACTTTACAAGCTCGTAAGAAAGGTGCAACTAAACTATTTGCAGACGGAGAAGTTAACAGTAAATTACCTAGTAGTGTAAATACAACAGCTGCAATATCAATCTATATGCCACCTGGTTTAAAGGCGACATACGGACAAACATATGAATCAGAAGCAACAAATCTATCAGGTGATGTATTGGCCGGTATTGACCAAGCCAGAAGTGCCGAAGATAGTGCCGGTAAAATTGAAGGTATATTATCAGGTGTAGTTGGAGGCGGTGCTCGTTATGCTAAAACTATGATAGGTGACGCAATTAGTATTGCCGGTGCAGGTGACCCCGTAAGATTAGCAATGAAACGAACAGGTCTAGCAATGAATCCTAGAGAAGAACAGTTTTATAATGCTCCTGAGTTTAGAAGTTTTGAATATGTATTTGACTTTTGGCCTAGAAGTAAAGAAGAGGTAAAGGCAGTACATGATATTATATTCTTATTCAAATATCATTCAGCGCCAGAGTTATCAACAGAAGGTGCAGGTGCAATGTTCCACATACCAAATAAGTTTTCAATACAATATATGCATAACTCAGAAGAGAACACATATTTAAAT
>Ga0209090_10002195_pt1 | contig 12390 bp, 7 predicted proteins | sample ArcticOcean_MG_C_9_FD_187432 | JGI IMG/M metagenome (GOLD analysis project Ga0209090, IMG submission 187432) | Marine microbial communities from western Arctic Ocean - ArcticOcean_MG_CB2_152 (SPAdes) (version 2) | ecosystem: Environmental > Aquatic > Marine > Oceanic | place: Arctic Ocean... | reverse complement strand
TAGGAATCTATAAAGAGATCGATGCATCAAGAAAACTCACTCTCTCTTTCCCGCGTTCGCTCGCGCACGTTTACCGCTAAACTCTCCTTTTTTGGTTGAATTTCCCTCACACTAAAAATTCAAAAAACACCAAACTCTCGAACATCATGCTCCGAGAAATCAACCACGAGCTGGTGAACGCCTCGTCGATGGACTCGAACGCGTATTACACCAAACGAAGCGCGTCCTCTCGGATGAAATCGCCGGCGTCGTGTCCGGTGACCATTGCCGCGCCGCAAAAGTTTGAGAAGACGAAGAAAAAAAGTGTTTCCAATTTTGAAGCCGATGGGGGAAAAAGAGACGAAGATGAATTGGAACTGAACGGCGCTTCGATGATGCCGAAACCGGTGCACGCGTTCGCCAGAAAAGTGGTTAAAGTCGTCTCATCGTTCGCGATGAATGGCAGAGGATACGACGCAGACGAGGAAGAGACTGAGGAGGATTTGGTCAATCCTTCGCCGCTGTCTTGGCATAAAAACTGTAAAACGACGTTTGGCATCGCGAACAACAGTGAAAGAGGGACGAAAATTTCAGTGTTTGATCGAAGGCGTAGCATACTGGAAATTTTAGAGCAAATGTCGTCGTCGGATGGTACCGTTCCTTCGGCTCCGTTTTCTCCGTCGGCGTCGAAAGTAACCAAGAAAAGAGGCGCTGCTGCGCCCGTGAGTTTACTTTCCGCGCCGTGTTCGACGCCGAGCGTGGCGAACGAGACGACGATGGCGATGGCGTTTCGGCCGGATCATCCGAACGAGATCGCGGTGACTACGAAGGAGAGCGGTGGGGTGAGATTATTTTCGAAGGTTCTCTCATCCTTCGCGTCTAATAATAATAATAGTAGTAGTAGCGCTAGTGATGTAACGACGTGGAAGATTGAAAGATTGCCAAACGACGAGACGGAGACGCTGTTGGATTCGGCGGTGTCGGACGTGATAGGCGTGCGCGTTCTCGATAAACTCGCGTGGTCGCCAGATGGGTCTTTGTTAGCGACGGCGAGTTCAAGGGGGTCTATCATTCGTATTTGGGACGTGAACGCGAAGAAGAGTACGGCGATGTCCTCCGGGAACATGAGCGGTTTGTCCTCGGTTATTCGATCGATTAAGCGAAGAAAGACGTTTCGAGTGCCAAAATCGAAAAGTGAAATTATGAAGGCGTTCTCCTCGATTGAATCGTTCAAGGAAACGCTCTTGCCGATTGAAATCGATACGAAACGGAACGGAATCATCTCGTTGGCGTTTAGTGGGTCTGGTCGACACCTCGCGTCGGTTTCGAAAGATGGCGCCTTGACAATTTGGACGAAGAAATCGGGCGTTTGGTCGGAGAACGGATTCTCGTCGACTGGGAAAGTGACCGCGTTTGCGTGGGGTCCGTCGCCGAAAGCGGCGGCGAGGCGTGGAAACAAGAGAGTTCGAGAGTACGACGAAAACGAGATTGGCTTGTGCTGCGTCGAAACCGCGATAGGAGGTGTTACTTTAAAAAGCACGGACAAGAGACACATCTCGTGCGCGGCTTTACAAGTCGCTCCAGACGGGGCGACACGAGCGGCGCTACCCATCACCTTTCCAAAAATCCCAGGTGAAGGTGATTCTTCCGAAGCGGCGGCGATTACGTCGTGCGCATGGGATGATACGGCGTCGCGATTGGTGTTTGGACACGCGGATGGGAAAGTTCGAGTGTACGCGACCATCGTTCACCCGGTGTTGACGGTCAGAGCTATCGGTACGTTTTGCAGAGAGAAAGAAGACGAGGAAGACGCGCCCGCGGATGACGAGGAGGGGAAACCAATGGGAGCGAAAGCTATCCCCGCTTCTATGCAATTCTCGTCCGGTGACTCGGCGGCTATGCGCAGATTAAACGATCGGGCCATCGTAGATAGAATCTTAGCAGTATCGTGGGGGGACGGCGCGACGAGTTTTGTTCCGATGGCGTTCTCCGCATCTTCTGCGGTGTAAAAATAATGATAAACAAAAAGTCTATATCTTAGCTAACAGAATACAATTACTCAAACGCTCGAGAAGCGCTGTGCTCATTTCCAACCAGTACGCGTCGCCGAAAACCATTTTGGGACCTTTCACGGCGATAACTAGAGCAGTTTCCAAATCACCAACTTCGTATTTCTTTTTCGGATAATCTTCCTCCACAATAATCTCGCAGCATCTCGATATCTCTCGCGTAAACCTGGTCCTCTTCTGACTTTCGAACGCGGCGCGCAAACATCGCTTACACGCCCATGACATTCCTTTTTCACTTCCATTCTCAATTGCCGAATCGACGTCTTCGAGCAATGTTGGGAAACACGTTCGCACAGGTGCCATTCGTGATGACGACTTTGGAATATCCTCGCCGCTCACGCAAAGCGAAGACGTAGCCAACGTAAACAGTTGCTCCGCGTTCAGTTCGTCGCGATTTTTTTCAAAGCGGACGTCGATTTTTTTAGCGAATGGGAACTCTTGGGCGCGGACATCTTCCAATTCCGAGCGCAAATCTTGCAATTCTTGTTCGTTCGGTCGTTCATTCTCAAATACGACAATCAAGTCGCAATCGGATTCGAAGTCAACCGCGGCGCCTCGAGCGATTGAGCCACGCACGCAAATCGACGAAATGTTTTTCATTCGGGCGACTATGCGATCGGACAAAGCTTTTACGCACACTTTCCATTTCTCTTGTACATTTCTTTCAAACGTTTTGGTTTCACAGAGCTTCGGACACTTGCCGTCTTTATCTAAATCAATGACGGCAAGATTAAATCTCGACGGAAAATCCGGATTAATGATTCCCGAGGAATACAAACGACTCAGCGCCTTCGTGCCTTTGTCTCTCGTTTTTGCCCATTTTGCGAAACGCAACGCGTAGGATGTATCCGTATTTACACCACTTGATGCGTTGTAAATGTAACGACGTGTGATTGATACCGAATAATTCGTCTTATTCGACGATTCAACGTGATGTAGCCATCGCGGTGGGAAAATCAAAACATCGCCCTCCGAAAGAGTTGCCTCATACGCTCGTAATCCATTTCTAATGCGCTCATCATCGATGGGGAGCTGTGAACGTCTTCTCAATGGATGCCAATCAGGATATAAGTTACATTGCGAGAGCCCAGAAAATGGCGCAAACAATAAAAAAGTCTTCTCGCCTTTCAATTGCGTCAGAGTCGAAATCGAGGCGTCGAAATGGAGCGGCGATACGCTCCCTCTTTTTGACAACCAAAGTCGGAGAGGTTGCGACTCCACGAACTCGTCGCTGTTTTCAAACGCCGTAAACACGCGCGAGTAGTCACGTTCCATCTCATATTTCAAAGTAGATTGCAATTCGGATTGGATATACGCCCCGTCTCCTGAATACTCCAACACGCGCGATAATCCGTTTGCGAATGGCATTTGTTGCGTAAGCGAAGGCGGTTGAAACTTTCGATTCCGTATCGCTTCGTGCGATTGCTCTGCGTACACGAATGCCTTTGCGTTTCTTCGTCCATTGTTACCACTTGGTGCTCCACCCTCCATTCTTACTCTTACTGTGGTCTGAAACAACCCTCCCGTCCTCTTCTCTTCCTCCTCGTGCGCTTCCAACAACTTGCGCAACGTCCACGACGAAGCGCTTCCATGCCGCGATTTCTCAAACGCGTTTTGAATGAGCACCGGTTCGTGTAAGCATCGAATAAATGTCTCGTCCAAGAACTTGCTATTATTCGCATCGCTCAAATCAATGGTCGCGACGTGCCCGTAAATGTTCATCTTCGAACCGCCGTTCGCCTCCTTTTCACCTTCTTTTGCCGTTTCGTTTCCATTCTTCGCATCCAACACGTCCAGCTTTGCGAGCACACGAACGTAATTCGCCGCGACGTACTCTTTCACACCACCGTTTCGATAAACACCACTCTCATCTTCATTCATCGTCTCTCGTCTTCCAACTTTCCTTCGTATTCCTCCTCCTCTCTGGAGGTGTTCTTCTCGTTGCCCTTCTCCTCGCGCGTTCCGCCTTTGATTTCTCGTTAGGTGATTGGAAAGATGAAACGAAGAAAGACATCGCGCGTTCATCATCTCAGTTTTTATCGCGCGCCGTACTCTCGCGAAGAATGTCTTAAATCTCTCTCTCACTCGCTCGTGCACGCGTTCTCGTCAAGTTCGTCTCATCTGCGTTCAATTAAAGGTGTGTGTGTGGTATGACTGTGATATGTTTTCTTTGAAGAAAGTTTGGATAAAATGGAAGAAATCGAATGTCGTCATTCCATCCTTCACGCGCTCGAAAAGTAAAGAACAGATACAGAAGTTGATTAGGAAAAGGTCGCCAACGAGGAAGAGAAACACGAGTCACACTTCTACACGCGAGAAACGATGACGACGACGCTTTCGACGAATGTTTTCTCATGCGCGATGACTGCTTCCAAAACGTCATCACGCAAAGAGAGTTCACGACAATATAGACGACGACGCCGGAATGATGATGGATTAGCGAGGACGACGACCAGAGCGAAAGCAGACGGCTCCAAGGACAACATTTTCGATAAAATCGCCAGCGAGGCGAACAAAATGCTCGACGTCATGGAAGGCGGGCCAAAGTTACGGAAGTGGTACGGCGAGGATTCCTCGGTTGGGAAAGATGGCGAAGTGAAAAGAGAGAGAGAAGAAAAGGAGGAAAGTTTAAGGAAAGAGGAACGAGAGATGCAAGTGAAGATGGACAGTGAAGAGAGCGCGTACGGGAACGAAGAGAAAGAGATGAGTTCTCCGAAGAGAGCTATTTATGTGCTCGATTCTGGATCAAAGCTCGGCGACGCGGTGGTCATGCAACTCGTGCTCGCGAAGTTGGACGTGAAGGTGGCGTGCGAGAACGTGGAGGCGGAGAGCGCGAGGTACGGGCCATACGTCGACGTCGCGGATTTAGGAGACGCGAAGGCGTTGCGTCGATCGTTGGCTGGCGTGAGGTCGGTAATTGTTCCCGCGGGTAAGTTTGACGAGTCGTTCGCGAAATCGTGCAAGGAGAGCGGGGTGAAGCACATCGTGCTGTTGTCGACCGCGAAAGCGAGTAAAGGGAACGTGTTGAGCATGTTTTTGGACGACGAAGGCGCACGGGCGAGGAAAGAGGAGAAGAGAGAACAACTGGCGAGAAGTTTGGGGATATCTTTGACGATTATTCGCCCAGTAGACGTGGTGGATGAACCAACGAGAGGGAAGACGATGGCGTTCTCCAAGGAAGACGGACGATTGAGCGGCACGATTTCGATCGAGGATGTCGCCGTGTGCGCGGTCCGAGCGTTAGCGCAACCGCCGAAGAAAGGCAGCGACGCGATTGCATTCGAGATTGCGACATCTAACGAGACCGGTAAGACGGATTGGAAAGGGCAGTTTGCGATGTTGAAAGCTTAAAAGTTAAAGTGCTTGTATTTTATCATTTTCTAGCTCTAGCTCGGGTTGTTGTTACTAAAAATGTTTACTATTCGTATAAATTAAGTTTAAGGGTTTGCTATCGTTATCAACTCTTGCGGTTTACACGTCGCGCGACACATCGGGCACTCTGGTTTCTGTTGGCAACACTCCACCGCGCACTCCCAACACAAACAGTGTCCGCACTTCAACGCGGTTGGGTATTTCGTAGGGTTCAAACATAACGGACACGGTATATCATGCCAGGTGTACCGTTTGGCATCTTCGTCGTCGGCTCGATCAAAGTCGTTCGATAATCCGTTGCCGCCGAAACTTGGAAGCATGTTTGCGTCGTCAATGACTGAAACTGGATTTACGCTTCCTTTTCGTCTCTCCTTTGCTTCGTCGCTCGATCTATCCCCACATCTCGTCACGCCGTCCGCCTCAAAAAAGCCAAACTCCTCCGCCGCTTTCGGTCGTCTTCCTTTTGCCGCTTTCCCGCTCAAATGTAACTTATACCTACGCCGTCCTTCATTAAATACTGCGTATGCTATTTGCAACGCGATCAGCTTCGACAGCAAAGAATACTGCGCTCTCGGCTCTCCCGGATTCGGGTTCACAAACACCCTCTCCATCCCAGTCGCCCAGTTCGTCCAAGAAACATACTTTCCGAACGCGTAAAAGAGCATCAACTGCGTCAAAGGTCCAAATCCTCCTCGGTCATTGACTCCTTTCAGCGCTGGATTCGTCGCAGTTGCATTCTGTGGCGCGTTTCCGAACACCCACGCGTACGCTTTTAAGAACTGTTTTTTCAAAGCGCTTTTGTTCCTCTCCTTCTCCTTATCGCCGCTGCTACTCGTACTACCACTACCATTACTACTACCGCCTAACAAAGACTGTTTTTCAAACGCCCGAACTCCGGAAACAGCGTTCCTGGACGCATTTTTCAACCGTCTCCCGATCGGTTTCGCCAACGCCTCCAACGCGACCAACGCCCACCGTCGCGAGGCGCTCGGGATGTCCCCTCTCGCGTCCGCGATGAAAAGATCCGTGTATTCTATAAATCCGTGTAAATGTTGAACGAGATATTAACAGAGTACATATAAAAACAGAGAGGGAGAGAGAAGCAGTATTCAATCGCGAGTTCAATACAATCAAAGAATCAAAAGAGAAATTTTAGTTCCTACCTTCCCCGAGCGTTTGCGAGTTGCACCCGGTGGTGAATGCAAAGTACAAGAAATCACCGAAAGATTCGATGGCATCGAGTTTGTCGTTCCAGAACTGCGGGCCGAATAACAGCCGAACGGAATCAGAGACGGATTCAGATATGAGCTGTTAAAGTGCGAACACAGAGAGAGAGGAGGAGAAAATGGATCGAAATGTCAGTCTTTTTTGCACATAAAAGCGCGTCATTTGATTTCTAATAGGGGATTTCATTTTTCCAATTCAAACTTTTGCACCCGTACCTTTCGATAGTAATCGTCCTTCTGATGCGCTCGGACTAAATCTGGTTGCGCCGCGGATGGAAGATGCGGGATTGCTGCCGACGCAGCGGGCATCGCACCATCAGCACCGCGCGTGCTAATGCTCATGGTGACGCTTTTAGACTCTCAATTGTGAACAAAAATTCCCCGCTGCAGCGAAAAATGAGGTGCTCTGCTTTGGAAAAATACACGTACGAGTAGAAAGGATTTACAAGTTTATTCTGATTCTGATTCTGATTCTGATTCTGCCAACAAAAGAGAACGACGACGAGAAGGAAAAAACAGGGTTAACTCTCCATCCTCGTATTGCCAACCTTCTGGTAATGGGCAGTCGTTGTCGAGGAGGTATTGTAAACATTCGAGGTGGTTGTTCTTGTGCGCTTCTCGTACGACCCCAGAGCTCCACGGCGCTTTGGCGGTTTCGTGCAAGTACTTCAAACAGTCTAAATGGCCGTCCATGGCTGCATTCGCACACGCATCTACGTGATATTTATTATACTTACGCTCAACAAGATATTCGAGTATGTGAATATGACCATTTGAAGCCGCACATTCGGCAGTACCCGAACCCCATGGCGCTTTCGCTTCTTCGCGTAAGTATTTGAATATCTCGAGATGACCTCCTGAGACAGCATCTGCACACGCATACTCACCGATAGGACACTCATTTGCAACGCAATACTTTACCATTTCTAGATTACCTTGTTCTGCGGCCGCATAAATCGTCTGACTATCCCACTCATACTTTTTCTCCTCTCGCGCCCACTTGAGCAACTCGAGTTTATTCGTTTTAGCAACTTCATCGCAGAAGAGTTCCTCGCAGAATTCTGTTTCACTTTCACCTTCTTCCCAGTAGAATTCTGTTTCACTTTCACCTTCTTCCCAGTAACTCGTCCACAACGATCGATTCTCCCACGCAATCTCCAAAGTCGATATCGACGACATCTCGCTCACTCTAAACTTCTTTTTCAAATCACCCGCGCGAGACGATCTCTTAATCAACTTTCTCGTCTCCGTATTCACCCCGTACAAGAATTTGAGATCAGTCGCATTCAACCTCGGGAGAATATGAGTGAAAGTAATATCATCGTTATTCACAATCAAATCCCACACATCTCTCTCCCCGATCCGCCTTTTCTGCGCACTCGTCCTCACTCCATACATGACGTTTGTCTCACGACACCAACTTCTCTTCTTCCTCTTCTTCTTTCTCTCGTCTTTTTAATATGGTAGTATACGATTGTTTTTCGTCAAAGAAGAAAAAGTGGCGTTTTGGAGAAAAACTTTCCCGAAAAGCACTTTACTCGCGCACGTCACAAAATCAATGACAACATATTCCAACGAAGAACGACCTCGCAAACTTTCATCCACGGTACACCTAGACGAGAACGAATCGGTCGAGACCACGAGAGTTACCATCGAAGAGAATTGCACGTGTTACGCGCACTACTCCGTGTTTTTGTTTGAAAACGACGGGGAGAAATCCCCTAGTAGGAATGCCCTACGATTTAGCACCAATGAAGAAGAAGGCGAGGAACAACTCGCACTGGCGATATATGTGGGCCAACCGAACGCGCGACACGTCGCGTGCAAAGGCGTCGATCAGTGCTTGCGATTGATGAAAAATGTCGGCGAGAAGGCGTCTTTTGTGATACCTCCTTCGTTAGGGTACGGGGATGCTGGAAATATCTCCTTCCCTTCGATACCGCCGAAGTGCGAGTTACTCGCGGAGATTGAGCTGTTGCACGTGGAAGGGACGAAAGAGACGCCAGATACCAATCGAGCGGATTTAACGTTCGAGAAGCGGATGGAGCGGTGCGAAAATTTGAAAAAGAAAGGGAACGAGAAGTTTCGAGATGGATCGAAGAAAGCGGCGGTGAGGTTGTACGAGAGCGGTTTGTCGTACATCACGGAGGATTTGATGCAACAGTTGGTGTTGCCAAAACACGTGGATTTAGCGGAAGAGTTGAGAGCGACGTTGCGATTGAATATGGGCGGGAGTTTTTTAGCGTTGAAGGAGTACGCGATGTGCATCAAGTATTGCGATTTGGCGAGGGGCGCAGGCGTCTGGGGCGACGCCGTGAAGCGGTGTCACTTTTTTCGCGAGAAAAAGGAAGATTCGTGTTGGCTGACGAAACCACAACAGGTGAAGGCAATGTTTAGGAAAGCGCAAGCGCTGGAGAGCATGCCTGGAGAGAAATACGAGGAAGCGATGAGCGTACTACATGAAGTGAACGATAGTTTGGACGCGGAGTTGGAAAGGCGGAATGTTAAAGCGAACGGGCGTCGCCAAGGAAACGCGGAAACTTTGTTTTTCGATGCCTTGGATCCTGAACACCACGAGGACGCAAAAATGTTTGAGATGTTTCGGAGCGATTTCTTACTTTCTGTGGAGAAAGTCAACAGAGTAGCGAAGTTGATTGAGAAGCGAGAGAAGATGTCCATGGCTGAGTTTTGTGGAGTGTTCGAGAAGAAGACTTGAGCGAAAAAGGGGGTGTTGATTTCGAGGCGTAACTGATAAATAAAAAAAGAATGAAAAAAGTTTTTCTCGTCACAAACATGGCTGAAGAAAGTAATAGAGAAGAAACAATCACTGGCGCGACGGCGGTATGGAGTGTGGCGGAAAGTCACGGCGTCACGCACGTTTTCGCCAATCCTGGCACGACGGAGATGCATTTCGTCGGCGCGTTTGAGTCTGTTCGTAAAATCGAGCCAATTTTAACTTTACACGAGACCGTTGCCTCTGGAGCTGCAGACGGGTATGCGAGAGTGAAGAAAGGCTCGAATGTGAATATTCCAGGCGTAACTTTACTCCATCTCGGTCCGGGATTGATGAATGCTTCGGCAAATCTACACAACGCTCATCGCGCCGGATCGTCTGTTGTAAACGTAGTCGGCGATATGTCCACGTGGCATTCTGGCACCGATCCGGTCCTTGAGAGTTCGATCGCTGATATCGCGAAGATCAATGGCGCGGTTGTTTCGTCCAAAGTCCCCGCAGCTATTGCGGCGGATGCAAAAGAAGCGTTTGTGACTGCGACGAGAAACTCGACATCTCCGGGGGCGTCGAAAGTGGTCACTTTAATTGTACCCCACGATCGAAGTTGGGAGCGCGTTTCGAAAGTATCCGTCGAAGATGTGATTCGTGGAGATGCTTCGCCATTAGAGCAACTGAACGAGGATCGTGAACAAAGGAGTCAACACCTCCAGTCACCGGAGCAAGCAACGACGAAAGGAAGTGTAGCCGAGCGCATGCACGCGCAACTCACAGAACTTCTAGATGAAAAAGAAGTTCCGCCACCATTTACGACCAAGACTACCTTTCGTTCCATCGGATTAACATCGCAATCGAGCATACGCTACGCCTCAATGTTACGCGAAGAATTTAAGTTGGATATTCAACCGACGATCATGTATGACTACAGTTTAGTTTGGGACTTAGTTTTATACATCGAAGACCGCTTGGCGATTGAGAACAAAAACAGCGGGGGGGAGAATAGTTTCTCTCCTGCGTCTTCACCCACGCGAGAGAGCGCCGATGTGGGTAAGAAGAATACTTCACATTCGCATGGTCTTTCTGAACCGGTACAAAAGGCCATCAACGCGTTTGGTAAGTCGTTCGTAAAGAGTATTTTGAAATCTGAATCCGGGAGAGTGGGCGTCTACTTGGGCGGCGACGCGGGAATTAGAGAAAACTTGGAACGCGTCTGCGGAATTTTTCGCAAACTGGGCATCTCCGAAGACTCAATTTACGTCGAAAATGCGTTCTCGCGCATCGATCGTGGTGGTGATCTCATGGTGAAAAGATGTCCATACTTCCCGCGCGACGCGATGGCGACGTTGGCCAGTTTTGAAACGCTCGTTCTCGTCGACGCGAAGAAACCGGTCGCGATGTTTGGCTACAAAGACCAAAACTTCTCCTCGCTCATTCGCCAAGGCGAGGACGATGTTTGGGAAATCGAAGCACCGCCTGGTGGCAAACTGACTGACGCGTTTGAAGCGATCGAAGCTGCGATAGATAAAAAGGCAAATACGTGGAGAACGGATGTTGCGGACGCTAAGAACGATAAACACCGCGAAAGAGTCACGCGTGCGGCGAAGGAAAATACGTTGCGCGAGACGAGCGGAAAGTTGACACCCGCCGCAATGTGCGGAACGATCGCAAAATCGCAACCGGAAAACTGTGTTGTTGTTGATGAAAGTTTAACGTCAGGTTCGATGTATTGGGACGCGACCGATGCGTTCTCGCCTCAGTTTACGCACTTGACTCTCACCGGTGGAGCGATTGGTTTCGGTCTTTCCGCCGCAGTCGGGGCGGCGGTCGCTGATCGTTCACGCAAAGTCATCGCGTTTCAAGCCGACGGTTCAGGTTTGTACGATTGTCAAGCGCTATGGACCATGGCCAGGTACAATTTGAACGTGTGCGTGGTCATTTGCAACAACTCAAGTTACAACATCTTAAACATTGAAAATGTGATGCAAAGAGTTGAAGATGCGAACAAGACAAACGTGTCGAAATCGTTGACGAGTCTCGGGGAACCAACCATCGATTGGGTCACCATGGCGAAATCGTTCGGCTTCCGCATGGCTACTCGATGCGACACGATTGAAAGTTTCCAAATGGTCTTTCAAGAAGCGATGGAAAAGAACGGCGATGGCCCCATACTCGTGGAGGCTGTTTTATAGTCAGCGTACTGCAAGATGCATCTGCGTCTCTCTCATGTTCTCTTTGTCTTAAAAGAATTCTACTAAATCCTACTAAAGCATTGCTATTTCTTCGTCACCTTCACATTCAGTGGGAGTCGCCGTCGTCGTCATCGCTGTTGCAAATGTTGAAAACGGCGCTCTTCGTCCTCCTCCACCTCCTCTCGCCGACTTGTTCCTTCTGTCCATTTGCCTTTCATAAAACTTGGCAAAGTACTTCTCGTCTGTGATCATTGACTCGTCGAACTGCTTGATCAGACTCGTCATCTTTTCGACGTCCGCCATCGCCGTCTCCAACTTCACCTGCTTCGTCGCCGCGTATTCGACGTGATCGTGAAACGTCACCATGTTTTGGTCGTCAATTTTCGCCGTAACGCCGCCTCGGATATTCGATCGAGCAACCATTTCGTTCACCAACATCTTCGCTTCGCTTTCGCCGCCGTCCAGATGTAACTCGCGCGCAATAGCCCCCAAACTTAACGAGGAGTACGTCTGTGCCACTTTGCGGACTTGCGCGAGTTGGACAGATTTGTGCGCTAACAAGACCAAGTCTGCGTTTTTGTCGTTTTCGAAAATGGCGGAGTACTTCTTCATGGTTTCCGTGAAGCGTTGTAAAGGCGTTGACGATGATTTATCACCTCGAACACTTTTGTTCGACAACGCTTCCACGAGAAGTTGATAGGGACTATTGTTTTGCTGTTGCTGTTTCCTTTCCTCGTCTTCTTCTGCATCTTCTTCGCCTTCCCCTCTTGGCGCCGGCGGCGGCGATGAATCGATATCGTCGTCCAAAGCGTCTCCTTCCTCTT
>Ga0209090_10002194_pt1 | contig 12397 bp, 13 predicted proteins | sample ArcticOcean_MG_C_9_FD_187432 | JGI IMG/M metagenome (GOLD analysis project Ga0209090, IMG submission 187432) | Marine microbial communities from western Arctic Ocean - ArcticOcean_MG_CB2_152 (SPAdes) (version 2) | ecosystem: Environmental > Aquatic > Marine > Oceanic | place: Arctic Ocean... | reverse complement strand
GAGCAAAGTTAACTGAAAAAGAAAAAGAAAAGACAAAGAAAGAACAAAAAACAAGAGCAGAACAATCTCGCGCTGCTAGAAGAAGTGGGAAAAGTATGAAAACTGAAGGAAAAGTTTCTAAATCAACTTCAAAAGCAAAGGAATCTAGATCATCCAAGAAAATTGCAACTATAAAAAAGAGAACTAGAAGTTAGGCCAATTTCTTGTCTATGATTTCTAATGCGTTTGACAATGAAAGTTGTTAAAATGAAGGAAATTGACGACTTTTCCATAATGAAATGAATGCAATGAGTGATGATTCTAAAAATATTTTTTCAAATTATGGAATATATGATTTAGGTGATGATCTTGAATTATCTCTTCCAAATGTTTCAATTAAATTTCAAAGAATAAGTGACAATGCTTTTTCTTACTTTCGAGAAAACTCTGAAGGGAAAATAGTTGAAAAAATCATACCTGTAAAATCTAATGATCTTAAAATTGAATTGGCTCCAATTAGACCTCTCAATTATCCTGCAAGACGAACAAACCATGTTTTCTTAAAATTTGATAAGGAAATCTATCTTAGCAAAAATTCTGCTGCCAGTATTTTTATTCACTGTCCTATTGAAATTGGTATTTTTTTAATTCATGATTCAAATTATGATTCCCTTGATTGGATTACTTGCAACCCTTTGAATTCTCGATTTGGCTTGTATGGCTCCCCCGATACTGGAACTTTATGTAAATATGCTCAAGTATCGCTAGCTACTGGTTATGATGATTCCAATTCTTATGTTGAAGGGGTGATGCAAATTGTTGTTGAAAACACTTTATCTTTTGGGCAGACAATTAGCAAAGTAATTTTTCCAATTACTGATAATGCATTGTATTATCAAGATTCTAAAACTATTCTTGATGGAATAAAAATAACCATGAAAAAGCGTGCAGCTGTAAATATTGCTGATGTTAAACCTACTCCTCTTGAAATTGATTGGACTATGTCTCCAACTTGGGAAGATAAAGTATCTAGTACTCCTATGGAGATGGATTTAGAATAATGGTATTAGAACTTCTTCAGAGTCTATCTGAAATGCAAATTGTTGGTGAATTAACTGTTCTCTCTTTATTGGTTGGTGGTATTATTATGGCAGGTGGTGTGATTATTGCAAAAATTGCAAAATTATTATTTCATAAATATTATGCACCATCATTACCCCAAGATACTGCTAAAAACATTAGTAAATTAATTTATTTTGGTATTTTAATAATTTCCTTTTTGGGATTTACATCAAGTCAAGGAATTGATTTATCTGGAATTATGGTTGCAGGTGGAATATTTGCTGTAGTGATTGGTTTTGCAACACAATCAGTTATTTCTAATTTAATTTCTGGTGTTTTCTTAATTGTTGAAAAGCCTGCAAAACATGGCGATACTATTGAACTACCTGATATGGGAATTACTGGAACTCTGCTTGATATTGGAACTTTTTCTAGTAAGGTTAGAAGATTTGACGGTACTGTAACTAGAATTCCAAATGAAAAATTTTTCACATCTAATATTCGTTCTCTTACTACCTCCACTGTTAGGCGTGCGGATGTAACTGTTGGAATTTCATATGAATCTGATATAGATCATGCAATTTTGGTGATGAAAAATGAGATTCTACAAACTATGCCATTTGTTCTTCAAATTCCTGAACCTGAATTTCGAATAGAAGAATTAGGTGATTCTAGTGTTAACATTCACGTCTTTGTTTGGCATCCTAGAGATGATTGGAGTCAAGCTCAACCTATTCTTTTAACCACTCTTAAGCGTGCTCTAGATAAATCTGGAATTGAAATTCCTTTCCCACAAAGAGTAATTTGGACTGGAAAAGATTAGGTAGCTTTCCTTTGTTTTTTATCTGCACGTCTTTTTTTAATTAAACTAAACATAATCATTCCAACATTGATAATTGAAACTATTTCAATTAAATCTACTCCATATAGAAACCAATCAATTATTGGATGTACTCTTGAAATAATTCCTGCTTCAAGCATAATATCTGCATTCCATACCATATGTGGTATTTGAATAAATTGTATTACTGCAATAATCATAATACTTCCTAATATTTTATTTTCATACCAATTCCAAAATTTAGCCCATGGATTCATACATTATACTATTTTTTAATTCTATTAAACGCTATTAAAATTAGACTTGACTAATTAGAGTCGCCTAATTTTTTTACGCATAAAATTATTTTTATTTTTTACGCATAAAATTATTTTTATTTTTCTGATTTTATTTTTTCCTTTTTCATCCAAATTGTTCTTTCTTTATGATCAATTAATTCTATGTTCATTTCATTTAATTCATCTCGAATTTTATCTGCTTTTTCAAATTGTTTTTCTTTTCTCATTTTTTCTCTATTTAAAATTAAATTATCTATTTCATGTTTTTCATTTTGGTTCATTTCTGGAACAGTTAATCCTAAAATATTTGTCATTCTTTCAAATTCTTTTTTAATTATTATTGCATTTTCTTTTCCTAATTTTTCTTCTGCTGCCAATCTGTTTGTTTCTTTTACTAATTGAAAAAATGCAGATAGAGCTAGATGTGTGTTGAAATCACTCTCTAGTGATTTATCAAATTCTATGCCTATTTTTCTAATATCTTCTGATATGTTTTCCTGATTTTCATTATTTGCATGAATTAATTCAAAATAACATGTTTCAACTTGTCTCCATTTTGTAAGATTTTCTTTCAGCATTTCTTCTGAGTAATCTATCACTTTGGAGTAGTGTCCAGATAAACAAAATAATCTAATTATGTTTGGACCCCAATTTTCTAACACTTGTTTTACTGATTTTGTATTTCCTAATGATTTTGACATTTTTTCTCCAGTTATTGTTACCATTCCTACATGCATCCAAATTTTTGCAAATTGCTTACCTGTATGTGATTCTGATTGTGCTATTTCATTTTCATGATGTGGAAAAATTAAATCTCTTCCTCCACCATGAATGTCAAAATTTTCTCCTAGATACTTTATACTCATTGCAGAACATTCTATGTGCCATCCTGGCCTTCCTTTTCCCCAAGGGCTTTCCCATATGGGGTTTGTATCTGAAAATTTCCATACTGCAAAATCTAGGGGATCTTTTTTTGTTTCATCAATTTGTACTCTTGAACCTGATTGTAATTCATCTATTTTCTTTTTTGATAATTTTCCATACTCTGGAAATTTTGAAACTGAAAAATATACTCCATTTTTTGAAACATACGCAATTTCTTTTTCAATTAATTTCTCCACAAATTTTATGATATCATCTATGTGTTCTGTTGCTTTAGGATAATTTGTTGCACGTTTGATGTTTAATCCGTCAAAATCTCTAAAATAATTTTTAATATATTTACTACTAATTTCTTCTGCAGAAACATTTTCTGATGTAGCACGATTTATGATTTTATCATCTACATCTGTGAAATTTTGAATAAATTCAACTTCTACTTTTTTACTCTCCAAATATTTTCTTAAAACATCAAAAACTATGATTGTTCTTGCGTGCCCTATATGTGATTCATCATATACTGTAACTCCACATAGGTAAATTTTGATTTTTTTTGAAACATCTAACTTTTGTTCGCTGTTAGATAGAGTATCTTGTAGATTCATCTTACTCATTATCTATTTTTTGTGCTTGTAATCTTTTATGTTCACTGTTTATGTTTAATTCATAAATTTTTTCAACTATTTCTTTCTCTATTTTGGTAATTTCAATTGTTTCCTCAACTGAAAGTTTTTTCTCAAATAGACAGTACAATATCGAATCAACTTCTTCATACTGTATTCCTAACTCCTTTTCTGCTTCATGATCTTTCCAAAGATGTGGGCTACTCTTTTTTGATATTATGTTTTCTGGAATTTCTAAATGTTTAGCAATTTCTCTTACTTGTAATTTGTATAAAGAATTAATTGGTGCTAAATCTGATGCACCATCTCCAAATTTAGTAAAATATCCTATTAGATATTCACTTTTATCACTTGATCCTAAAACTAAATAATTTTTGATATTTGCATAATAATATAGTATATTGGTTCTAACTCTTGCTCTTAAATTTCCTTTAGCTTTTTCATTTGGTTCTAAATACATTGAATATTCATTTACAATTGGTTTGATGTCAATTAGTTTATGTTCAATTCCTGTTAACGAAATTATTTTCATTGCATCCTCAGTTTCAATACTTGGAGTAATTGTGGTATCTGGCATTATTATTGCAAGTGTTTTTTCCTTTAGATTTCTTTTACAAATGTATGCTAATACTGCTGAGTCTATTCCTCCACTTAATCCTAAAATGATTCCTTTTGCTTGATTTTTTTCAATTTCATTTTCTATGAATTTTTCAATTTTATCTGTAATGGATGCATAATTTTGATTAATTATTGCATTTACAATATCTTGATTCAATGATTTCTTTAAAAAACATCTTAGAATAAAAATTTAGTTAACCCTTTTGTTAGATAAATAGGCACTTCTTATTATCATTGAATGATAGTTTCGCGTAGAAACTTAATCTAACATGTCTTTTTGATGAATATTATGTTTGATAGTAATTGGAAAGATGAGAAAAAAGAAGAATTGGAAAGAGTGAAACTTTCTAAAGAATTAGAAAAAAAGCGACTTGCAGAAATAGCTAGATTAGAAGACAAGATTAGAGAACACATTAACACTAAAGATTAGATTCTAAACTCGATGCTTTCCTGTCTTAAGCATGAGGGTTGAAAGTATTGGTGAGGTTTTTGAAGCCCTGAGAATGTTATTCTGTTAACAAAAAATATGTAAGAATAAAAATTATACTTAAAATTAAATTTTTTAATTTAAATTATTTTTAAATATCGACATAAAGTCCATCATCTCTTGACTGGACTGAATATGTTTCTAATTTGATATCTTTAAGGTAATCTACAAGCTCTCCTGTTTTGATATTGTATTTCCAAAAATGCAATGGACATTCTACTATATCGCCTTCTAATTTTCCTGGTGCAATTGACCCATCTTGATGAACACAAAGATCATCCATAGCATGATACCCATCCTGATTAAAAACTGCAATTTGTTTTCCGTCTATTTTGAATGCTTTACCTTTTCCTGATGATACTTCGCTTTTTTCTGCAATTTTTTTCCATGCCATGGGTTTATTGAAATATTTGTCATTTATTTACATTCGCATGATAGTATTTTATACCCCCTATCTGGATTTTGATTATTGAGTAAAGTAAAATCTAGTTCAAAATTAATCCAAGAGGGTAAACTTTCCTATGAATGGGCTAGATCTCATATGCAAATTTTGGATAATACTATTAATCGATTAAAAAAATCAAAACCCCTCAAGGGAATTACTATTGGTTTTTGCCTACACGTTACAAAAGAAACCTCTGTTTTACTTATTGGTGCTAAAGAATTAGGTGCAACAGTTGCAGTTTGTGGCGGTAATCCTTTAACCACTCAAGACAATATTGCCGCATTTTTGGCATCTGAAGGAATCCATGTTTATGCATGGCATGGACAATCTGTTAAAGACTATGATTGGTCTATTGATCAAGTACTCAAACACAAACCAACTATTCTAACTGACGATGGTGCCGATATGAATATCAAAGCACATTTTGATAAGCGATTCAAAGATATGGAAATTCTGGGTGCAACAGAAGAAACTACTGCTGGTGTGACTAGAATTAGAGCCGTAGAAAATCAAGGTAAATTACGCTATCCTGTTATTTTAGTTAATGAGGCCTATACCAAACACATGTTTGATAATAGATATGGTACTGGTCAAAGTACAATTGATGGTTATTTGCGTGCAATGAATCTACTAATGGCATCAAAACGTGTTGTAGTGGTAGGATATGGTTGGGTTGGACGCGGTGTTGCATCAAGATTTAATGGAATGGGCTCTAAAGTAATTGTAACTGAGGTTGATCCCGTAAAAGCACTTGAAGCTCACATGGATGGATTTGAAGTCATGCCAATGTCACAAGCAGCAAAAATTGGTGATATGTTTGTCACGTGTACTGGAATGACTAGTGTAATTCGAAAGGAGCATATTTTAAAAATGAAAGATGGTGCAATCATGGGTAATGTTGGTCACTTTGATGTTGAAATTGATGCTGAATTCTTACTAAAAAAATCAAAATCTGTTAAAGAAGTCAGACCTACACTTGATGAATGTACTTTGAAAAATGGCAAAAAAGTTTACTTGATTGGCCAAGGTCGTCTTGCTAACTTAGTATCTGCAGAAGGGCATCCGCCAGAGGTTATGGCTCAGTCATTTTCAAACCAACTTTTGTCTGTAATGTATATTCTCAAAAACCACAAAAAAATGGAAAATAAAATTATTGATGTTCCTAAAGAAATTGATATTCAGATTGCATTTGATGCATTGAAAGCCATGGATGTTAAAATTGATAAATTAACTCCTCAACAAGTAAAATATGCCAACAGCTGGTAGAGAGTTAGTCAGTTTACTTAAACAACTTTAGGCTCATTCTCATCTAAGATTTCCCAAAAATAATTCTGATTTTAAAAAAGAGCTTTTATTTTGCAGATTGTAAAGTTAGGGTGGGAATTATTTTTTACAAATTTTACAGGTGCAATCAAACATTCCAGCTTTACCCATACATTGATCATGATATGTGTCTGAACATTTTGTACATACAACCATTAATCTGCATCTCCTTTTGCATGTATTCTTTCATGAATAATCACTTTCTCAAAAGTATCTGAATTTCCACTCCATTTGAAACTACAATCACTACATTTGTAATTCATTTTATTCACTTTTACCTTCATGTTTTATTTCAGTTGAACAACACTCATCTTTACCTTCATATTTTATTTCAAATTCTTTACATGCGTCTATATCGTTGGTGGTTTTAGTTTTACAAGAACCAAAACTTAATTTTGAAATTATTTTTTTGAACATACCGTCTCATGATTCTTACTGGTATATACTGACGTATTGTCAAAATTTCACGCCTAATTTTCTATAGATATTTTATTTTTCTAATTCCAACAATTATTATTGGTTTCAATAGCATTCTCAACTGTACATGATATTTATGAAATTAATTGATTCCTAGTCATCAGGTTGTTTGATGTAATGATGGATTTCTGGTAAAACTTCTTAACTCTAATCTTACTTTTGAGAATTGTATAATGAATAAAAGAGCTATAATTACAAGTGCCTTACCATATGCAAACGGTGAGATCCATTTGGGTCATGTTGCATCTACATATCTTCCTGCTGATGTTACAACTAGATTCTTAAAACAAAATGGAGTTGAGGCATACTATGTTTGTGCATCTGATGATTTTGGAACTCCAATTCTAATTCAATCTGAAAAACAAGGAAAAACCCCTGCAGATTATGTTGCTCATTGGAATAAACGTGATTATGATGATTTTACTGCATTTGGTATTGATTTTGATTATTTTTACAAAACAAGTTCTTCAGAAAATATTGAATTTGTTCAAGATGTTTTTAAGAAATTAAATGATGCTGGTCATATTTATCAAAAAGAAATAATTCAATTTTACTGTAATAATGATAAAAAATTCCTTCCTGACAGATATGTAAAAGGTATTTGCCCTTATTGTAAGGCTGAGGATCAATATTCTGATTTATGTGAAAGTTGTGGACGTGTGCCTGAAGAAATCACTGACCCTAAATGTTCTCTTTGCGGTCAAACTCCAACTAAAGAAAAAACTAATCATTATTTTTTTAAACTCAAAAATTTTGCTGATTCATTATCCAAATGGCTAGATGAAACTACTACTCTTCAAAAAGATGTAAAAAAATACGTTCAAAATTGGATAAAATCTGGATTAATTGATTGGGATATTACAAGAGATATTCCTTGGGGTGTTCCTGTACCTCTTGATGGTGCAGAAGGTAAGGTGTTTTATGGTTGGTTTGACAATCACTTGGCATACATTTCAACTGCATTAAAATTCCTTAATGATAAGGGAATAGATGGAAAAGAGTTTTGGAACTCTGCAGACATTTATCATTTTATTGGAAAAGATATTGTGTATCATCATTATCTTTTCTTACCTGCAATGAGATTGGGTATTAATCAAGAATACAAGCTACCTGATTATATTCCAACACGAGGTCATCTTACACTTCAAGGAAAAAAAATATCAAAAAGTAGAAATTGGTATATTGGATTAAAGCAATTTTTAGAATATTACCCTGCTGATTATTTGAGATTTTATCTTGTTTCTATTAATCCGTATTCTCAAGATGATTTGAATTTTGATTGGGATGATTTTACAACTAGAATAAATTCTGAATTAATTGGCAATCTTGGAAACTTTGTTAATCGTGCTTTAGGATTTACAAAAAAAACATTTGATGGAAAAATTCCTGAGACTGAATCATTTGATGAAAAAGATTCTGAAGCAGAGCAAAAAATAAAATCACTTGCAGCTGATGTTTCTACTTTAATGGAGCAAAATCATTTGGATAGGGCACTAAAGAAAATAATGGAAGCCTCTTCTTTTTTCAACCAGTACTTTCAACACAAGGAACCTTGGAAAAATGGCCCTGGTACTACAAATTGTGTATACCTTTCTGTAAATGCTGTTAGAAGTTTTGCCATAGCAATCTTCCCATTTATGCCTGAATCTGCCCAAAAAATTTGGAATCAGCTTGGAATTGCTGGAAATGTAGCAGATATTTCATGGTCCTCCCAATCTGAATTGGGTATTTCATCTGGACACATATTGGGTGATCCTTCTCCGTTGTTTGCCAGAATTGAAAAATCTGATATTGAAAAATATAAAACAGAATTAGGTCCCTCTGAATAACTATGAAACCTGTTGCCCGAATTTCAACTCGTGGGTATTATGATTTACTAACCGGAAAAACTATTAAAAATAATTCATACTATCTATATCCAAAAAAAGATTTTAAAAAATTAATTGATTCCAAAGAATTAACAATTATGATTCATGGGTTAAGAAATGATAATGCTGGAGCAATTGCAAAAGTTGTTTTGGCAAAAAATAAATTAAAAAAATTAAACTATTCATATCCTGTAATTGGATATAGTTATGATTCTAACATAACTGGTGCTCATTTAATCAAACATGCCAAAAGATCATTGGCTGCAGGACAAGTTATTGCAAAGAAAAATGGGCGTAATCTTGGAAAGTTTATTGAAGATTTTAAAGTGAATAGTCCTAATACAAAAATTCGTTTAATTGGTCATTCTCTTGGCACTCAGGTAATTCTCAGTACCTTAGAATATCTTACAAAAAAGAAAAAAAATATTGGGATCGTTGAAAGTGTGTATTTTTTTGGTGCATCTATCACTAATGATGTTCCCTCATCAAAAAAATATGCAAAAATTCTTCAAGATACTGTTAATACAAAAATTGTAAACCACTATGCCCCATCAGATGAGGTGTTATCTTGGGCAGATAAGGAAAAATTCGTTAAAGGTCCATTGGGTCTTAATGGTGCAACTGGAAAACCTATTTCAAAATACCGCCAAACTTTATTGAAGCCTAAAAATCATAGATTTGCAAGTTATGTTTCTGTATTGAATAAATTTCCATAGATTTTCAATTATGTAGGCACTAGTATCTTTGGTACGTCATTTTTTTATAGGAATATTGATTAATTATTGTATATGACCTCTAGTAAATTGCTCTCTTCTAACAAATCTATTTTGTATCATTTTAACATCTTAGATGAAAAATCTGAAACTCATTTGGATCTTTCTGAATATCCTTGCTAAACGTACTGATATCTTTTTAAAATTAAAGTCATTTACAATGATATGAATGGTACAAGTTGCGATAATTGCTTTACAGGATATCGCCCTGGACAACTAATCTCTTGTGATGACTGTGGTTCTGAATTTTGTGATAGTTGTATCAAAAGTCATAAACATTAATCCATCTTTTTGAATTCAAAAATTCATAAGAACGAATTTTTTATTTAATAATTATGATTCAATCTATCAATTTTGTAATTTTAGGTAAACAGGACCTTGCATCTGAATTTGGAAAAAAGGGAACTGAAACTGATCTAACTCTGTACGATCGTAAGGAATCTGATATAATCAAAACATGGGTTGTTCCAAATGGTTTTCCTGAAAAAATTCAACCTCTGTTTCAAGCAATTAATTTGGCTGAGTATGTAATATTTCATGTTGATAAATTAGATAAATTTACTGGAGAGCAAATCATCGCCCTTGATTCTTTAGGTAAGGAAAAAGGAATTTTGTCTCATACTTTTGATGTTGATGAATCAAAACTTGGCATGATGATTAAGGGAACCGTAGTTGAAAAATATTTGAAAGTTGAACCTGATAAAATTAAAGAAGAAATGAATAAACTACAACTTCTAGCTAGCACTGATCCTCCTGAGATGGTAATTGATCATTGTTTTGATGTTAAAGGTGTTGGAACTGTAATTTTAGGCAAGGTTACTGGTGGAACAATAAAACAATATGATAATTTGAAATTATACCCTCAGGGAATTGATGTTTTAATAAAATCCATTCAAATGCATGATGATCCTGTTACTGAATCTGTTTATCCTGCAAGAGTTGGAATTGCAGTAAAGGGCGCAAAACCTGATGAAGTTGGACGTGGTGATGTTATCTCTGCTGAAAATGTTGTTGATGTTAAAACTGAAATTGAATTGGACTTTAAGAAAAGTCCATTTTATAAAAATGACATTACAGAAAATCAAGGTTGTCTTGTTAGTATTGGGTTGCAAATTAAAGCTGCAAAATTTTTATCAATATCTCCATTAAAACTAATTTTTGAGAAACCAATTGTTTGTAAAAAAAATGATATTGCTGTAATTTTAAAACCTGAATCTACAACTATTCGTATCTTGGGTAGTGGAAAAATAATATAATCTACATTATCTTAACTATTTGATGGAGTCCCCACGTTCTTGCCCTATTTGTCCTAAATGTGGTTCTAAAAGATTCATACGACTTTCAGGAGAAAAAGTCACTGTAAAATGTCGTTCATGTGACAATGTTATTGAAATTTAGTTTTTTTACCTTGAATGTATTTCATAGTTAATATTTGCACATTTTTTATGATAGTTATGGCAAAAACATGGAAAGATAACGATATCAGTCTAGATCCTATAAAGGATCAAATTGTCGCTGTAATCGGTTATGGAATTCAAGGTGATGCGCAAGCAAATAACATGAAAGACTCTGGTCTCAATGTTATTGTCGGTCTTAAAGAAGGTGGTAAAAGCTGGAAAAAAGCCGAAGCTGATGGTCATAAAGTAATGTCTGTTGCAGATGCAACCAAACAAGGAGATATTATTCACATCTTAATTCCAGATATGATTCAGGGTCAAATTTACAAAGATGAAATCGAACCAAATCTTTCAGAAGGAAAAGCATTGTCATTTTCTCATGCAGCTGCAATTTATTGGAAATGGATTGAAGCATCAAGTAATGTTGATCTCATTATGGTCGCTCCAAAAGGACCTGGCTCTAAAGTTAGAGAAACTTATCTTGATAACTTTGGAACTCCATCTATTGTTGCAGTTGAACAAGATTTTTCAGGAAAAGCTTGGGATAGAACTTTAGGAATTGCAAAAGCAATTGGTAGTGCACGAGCTGGATTAATCAAAACAACTTTCAAAGAAGAAGTTGAAACTGATTGGTTTGGTGAACAAGCAGACCTTTGTGGTGGTGCAGCTTCTATGGTAACAAATGCATTTGAAACTTTAGTTGAAGGAGGATATCAACCTGAAATTGCATACTTTGAAGTTTTACATGAACTCAAACTAATTGTAGATATGATTCAAAGATATGGAATTAATGGTATGTGGAGACGTGTAAGTGAAACTGCTAGATATGGTGGTTTGACACGTGGACCTATGGTTATGGATGCTGCAAGCAAAGATAACATGAAAAAAGTTCTCACCATGATTCAAGATGGTACTTTCAACAGCGAGTGGATATCTGAATATCAAAGTAAAGGTAAAGATGCATTTGATCAATACATGAAGAAAAATGATGAACACCAAATTGAAAAAGTTGGTAAACAAATGCGTAAAATGATGTGGCCTGATTCCACAGAATAATCTTTTTTTATTTTATATTTTTCTTAATTTTGATACACCTGTATTGATATGATCAATAATTGTTGATAATGGTGTACCTGGACCAAATACATGGTCTACTCCTGATTTAATTAAATCTGCATGATCTATTTCTGGAATTACTCCTCCTCCTACAATCAAAACATCTTTGATACCTTTCTTTTGTATTGTTTTTACCACTCTTGGAAACAATGTTCCGTGTGCACCATTTAACAAACTCATTGCAACTGCATCTACATCTTCATCTTCTGCAATTTGTGCAATTCTATCTGG
>Ga0209090_10002193_pt1 | contig 12398 bp, 9 predicted proteins | sample ArcticOcean_MG_C_9_FD_187432 | JGI IMG/M metagenome (GOLD analysis project Ga0209090, IMG submission 187432) | Marine microbial communities from western Arctic Ocean - ArcticOcean_MG_CB2_152 (SPAdes) (version 2) | ecosystem: Environmental > Aquatic > Marine > Oceanic | place: Arctic Ocean... | reverse complement strand
CTAGCCTCGGTCTTATCCATGCCGAAGCAATATAAAATTAAACCTCTACATCAAGAACTTGCCTACCACGATACTGACCAGTTTCAGGGTTTACGCGGTGAGGGCGACTCAAAGTACCATCTGCTTCCTTGGTAAGTTGAGGTTCTTGAAAGCGGTTCGCACCGCGACGCTTTCTGCTGCGCTGCTTAGATTGTTTTCTTTTTGGTTGTCCCATAACTTAATATATTACGCCATCAAATCATCAAACACGAAAATGGTCAAGCTAAGGAAATCATGATTGAGAATTAAAATAGATAATAAAAAGAACAATTGATAATACTATTCTATACCAAACAAAAACACCTAATCCACGCCTAGATAAATAACCAACCAACCAAAATACAGATAATGCCGCTGAAATTCCCGCAATCAAGCAACCAAATAAAATTGGACCAAGTGATAAATGTGCCTCCATTACTTCCCACTTCGTTAAAACTTTATACCCAGCAGCCGCGCTTAATGTAACGAGCCCAAGAAGAAAACTAAATTCTGCAGCTTTTTTTCTTTGTAAGCCAACTAAGTATCCTCCTACAATTGTCATCATAGAGCGGCTTGTACCTGGCCACATTGCAAAACATTGCAAAAAACCAATGGTTAGTGAATGCGCCAAGGTTAAATCATCCAAAGTACGCCCTTGTTCCATAATCATTCCTGAATCTTTTGCTTTTTTTCTTTTTTCCACCCAATACATCAACAGTGCACCTAAGAACAAAGCGATTGCAATTGGAAGTAACCCAAAAAGAAATTCTTCTATTTTATCATCTAATATTGGACCAAGAATAGCAGCAGGTAGGAAAGCTACAATAACATTGATCGCTAGTCTTTTACCGCGTGGATCTAAGCCTAACAATCCTAACATCATCGACCAAACTTCTTTGCGATACAATAAAAAAACTGCGAGTATTGCACCTGCTTGAATTACAATTAGATAAGCAAACAAAGCTTCATCACTTTGGGCGTCATCTCTAGTTAAAACTTCACTTGCAATTACTAAATGACCTGTGGATGAGATTGGAAGGAATTCAGTCATTCCTTCAACAATTCCATAAACAAACGCATCCGTATAAGTCATAGATGAATTAGAATCTGCCATGTAGCCTGATAGCTCATTCGCTTCCATAGCTGCGGTCTTCCCCAACAAGGAAACATGCGAGGGAAAAAGATAAACTAGCAGAAGAATAAAAAAAAGTTGGCGACTACGCATTAAAGTCTCTACAAACCTTGTTTCACTAAAGAGCAAGAATAACTTTTACTACACCCATATAAAGCACTCCTCTACGGATACGATGGACTCACTTAAAAATTTCACTTCTTCAATAGTTGAGAGAAAAAATTTAGACTCTGATCAAATCAAAATTTGTATCGATCAACTTATTTCTGAAAAAGTCGATTTTAAGGAAAAAGAAAACTTTTTAATTTCGCTTGCTCAAAAAGGTGAAACTGTTGAAGAAATTTCTTCCTTCATTGATTATTTTCGTACGCTAGCTAGAGATCCAGAGTTACAACATTTCTCCAATGATGCGATCGATCTTTGCGGCACAGGAGGAGACAAGGCTGGCAGTTTTAACATCTCTACTTTTGTTTCCTTCATTCTCGCTTCTTCAGGTACTCCCGTAATTAAGCACGGAAATCGCTCAATCAGTTCCAAATGTGGAAGTGCGGATCTTTTAGAAGCTATTGGAATCCCGCTAGAAGTCGAAAGTAGAAAAAGAGTAGAGGGGATGAAAGTACTTAACTATTCTTTTCTATTTGCACCATCCTTTCATCCTGCTTTTAAAAACATCGCTCCAGTTCGAAAAGAGCTTGCTAAAAAGGGTATAATTACAATTTTCAACATTCTTGGACCAATGATTAATCCTGCTCGACCCGGTTTCCAATTGCTGGGTGTTTATTCGAAAGATTTGATTTCCAAAATTCGTAATTCTCTTCACCAATCAGGAACAAAGGGTGGATTTGTAATTCATGGGTGCATTGAAGGACACGCTTCGATCAAGGGCGTTGATGAATTCACCTCATGTGGGAAAAATATCGCTCACGGATTTGGAAAAAACTCTTCAATGGTTGAAACTATCTTAAGTCCGAGCCACTTTGGCTTTTCTCTCTCGCCTATCGAAGAAATTACTGGAGGAAATTTGGATCAAAACCTACAATTAATGAAACAACTATTAAACGGAACTGGTCCTACAGGGCTTATAAATACCATTTTAATGAATGCATCACTTGCATTCCTGACAACAGGTCGAACCCAAAACTACATTGAAGGGGTGGAACTTGCACAACAATTACTTCAAGATGGAGTCGTCAAAAAATGGCTCAATCAAGTAACCTCTTTTTTTAAATAATTTTAATTAATGAAATACTTTGGCACTGATGGCATTAGGTCCACTTTTAACAAATCTTTTCTCAACGAAAATTTCGCTTATTCACTAGCAGAAGCCCTCACATCTTTTATACTAAAAAAGCAAATACAGGGAAGACAGATCGTTATTGGGCATGACACTCGTCCATCTGGAAAACTTCTTCTAAATGCGTTTCTGCAAGGCTTGCACGCCAATGGCTTCACGGGTCTTTCCGCTGGAGTAATTCCTACCCCTGCTCTTGCCTATGCAACTATGAAGAAAAAAATGTCAATGGGGGTTATGATAACAGCTTCCCATAATCCAGTTCAAGATAATGGATTTAAATTTTTTACTTCCCTTGGCACCAAGCTAAGCGACTCGGAAGAAGCCGAAATCGAAAATATGATTTTGCAAAATCATAGACCAAGAATTAATCAAGACTCAAAATCATTAGAAATTATCGATTCCTATCTTGATCACTTGATGAATTTTTTCCCTCGGGATCTTCTGAAAAACAAAATTGTAGTGATCGATTTGTCGAACGGTGCAACTCAAAAAACTACACCTCAACTATTCGAAAGGCTAGGAGCTGAGGTAAGGGTATATAACGATGGGTCAGGCGAGATAAATGCTGGGGTTGGATCTGAATACCCTTCTATGATGACAAAGAAAGTCAAAGAATTAAAGGCGGACTTTGGCATTGCTCACGACGGAGACGGGGATCGAGTTATTTTTTGCGACTCAGTGGGTAATGTAATTCCTGGGGATAAAATTTTAGGATTACTGGCCATCAATGAGAAAAAACAGAATCGCCTACTTAACAATGGATTAGTTGCCACTATTCACAGCAACTCTGGCCTCGATGCGAGTCTACAAGACCGAGGCATCTCATTACATCGTGCCGATGTGGGCGATAGAAAGGTCGCAGAAATGATGCGTAATCAAGGCTGCAATATAGGCGGAGAGTCTTCAGGGCATGTCGTAGCCAGTGACTATCTTCCTACCGGAGACGGTCTCCTCACAGCCCTGCTTGTTGCCAGAGCAAGCTATGAGTCAAAAAGAACAATCGACTCCCTCAGTGAAGACATTGTTCTTTGGCCAAGCTTAGAGGGCTCTTTTAAGGTAAAAGAAAAAATTCCAATTCGAGATTGTGATTTATTAAGTTCAATCTTATATAAATTAAAAGTTTCTCTTGGTCACCAAGGAAGAGTACTACTTCGTTATTCTGGGACTGAACCCAAAATCAGGCTTTTAGTAGAAGCAATTGATCAAAATAAAGCAAAGGAAGCCTACAATTTACTTGCTAAAACAATTGTAAAAAGTTTGTAAATTCTTATCAATGAAGATTCTAAGCTCTCTTATTAATATTTATATTCTACCCGTCAAAAAAATTCCATGATTCAGGAGATTCCAATTGCGCAATTAGATCCTCGACAAGTGAAGCAGCTCGAAACAGCCGATGCGGCTATTCAAACAAATTTAAGTTACACATTAGAAATTTATTCCTCTATTTTGAAGCAATCCCAAGGATGCCTTGAGTTAAGAAAGAAACTTAGATCGCTTCAAATTAAAAGTGCACAAGGCTCTACTAAGGGTCTTAATAATCTTCTTGGAAAAGTAACTTCTGTACCCTTCATGTTTGGAGGAAGGGGTGAAAAAGATCCTGAAGGGACTTTGGTCAAAGCGGAGGCACTTATTGAAAAAAATCCCTCCAATATTGTCGCCCATGAAATGCTTGCAGATGCTGCAAGCCATTTAGGGATGAAAGAAACCGTGGTTTTTGCGTTCGAAACAATCAAAAAAATTCATCCGACTAATATTAAAAACCTAAAAGAACTGGGAAATGCATATTTAGAATTTGGAAATACTGAAAAAGCAATTGAAACTGGCAACTCAATTTTAAAAATCCACCCGACTGATGGCGACGCTGTGGAACTAATGAAAAGGGCCTCCGTTGCGGTGGCCATGAATAAAGGGAAGTGGGAAGAATCTCAAGATTTCCGAACTCAATTAAAAGATGAGTCTGAATCACAAGCACTGGAGCAACAGTCCAAATCAGTTACTGATGCAAAGGGACTGGAGGACCTAATTAGACAGACCTATGAAAAAGTGGAGCAAGAACCTGCCAATTTAAATAATTATCTTCAATTAAGTGAATATTACCACCGTTACGGTGATCTTGAGAACTCGATTGCATGGATACAGGAGGCTAGAAAACAAGTAACTGGACAAGGTGATGTATCACTTGAGGAAAAAGAGCGACAATTAACTTTAGAATATTTCGATCATTCAATTGAGGAGTGGGAAAAGGTGCATATTGCCGATCCCTCAGACGAAGAAACAAAAAAATCTTGGGAAAACGCAATTGCCCAAAGAAAGCTTTATGAAAAAGGTCAACTTGAATCACTAGTTCAAAGATATCCGAATGATTATGGATACCGTTATGAATTGGGGATTAACCTATTTGAAAATGGAGATTACGACAATTGCCTCTCGCATTTTCAACTCGCTCAGCGAAATGCTAAAGTACGTTTAGATGCGATTTTGTATCTTGGGCGAGCATACAGCAGAAAAAGCTTTTTCGATCTTGCAACTGAACAATTTTCTATTCTTAAAAACGAAATTCAAATAATGGACGAACGTAAAAAAGATGCCATTTATGAACTAGGTTGTTGTTTTGAATCAATGGGTGACCAAGAGAAAGCGATCGAGGAATTTAAAGTTGTATATTCCGCTGACATTTCTTTTCGAGATGTGGCCGATAAAATCAACGCTTTTTACTCGAAGAATACCTAATTTTTGTAATTTTGATTGGCGGAGAGGGAGGGATTCGAACCCCCGGTACCTTGCGGCACACCCGATTTCGAGTCGGGCACATTCGACCACTCTGCCACCTCTCCAGGTAATGATAATGATACTCTATAATGAATTAATCAATGTTCTTGTGGCAACTTAATTTACTTATATTATGATTTGAATTATTCAATTTACACGCTTGCCCGAAATGCTCTCCTCCGCTTGGATATAATTATGAACAGTTTTTTTGCTCCAATCCTTTTTATCCAGTTCCTCTTTTTATTAGCATCCTGTAATTCTACCAAAACTACTACGATCGAATTTTCCGATGGGTCATACCAAGGTGAGATCGATAAAAAAGGTCAGAAAAATGGAAAAGGAATTTATGTTTGGCACGACGGTTCGACTTATGAAGGAGACTTCAAGGAAGATTCGAGGCATGGCAACGGATACTTTAAATGGAGTAATGGAGAATCATATAAAGGTGATTATTTTGAAAACGGCCGAACTGGAGAAGGCCAATACAGATGGCCAGATGGCTCTTATTACGAAGGATCTTTCCTAAGAGGTAAAAGACACGGAGTCGGGATTTATTATTCCATAGATGGTTCAGTTTACGAAGGGGAATGGTTCGATGACTTACAGCATGGTGAAGGCGTCCTGACTAACCCAAATAAAACCATAACTCGGGCGATCTGGAGAAATGGAAAAATTATTACTCAACCCGCCGTACTTCCCAAATCTGCAAACAAACCGGTTCTAGAAATGGTTGAAAAACCTCCAGTAGAGCTCGTCAAACAAATTCCATTCGATATTGTTGGACACAAAGAAGTTTCACCTTCCGGCAATAAAAAGGTAATTAATCAACTGATGGTACCCACCATAAAAAGTTCAGGTGATAGAGTCTCGAGCAAACAGTTAGAAAAAACTTCTGTGGAGCCAAATAATCAACTCAATCAAAAAATAGTTCCTCCAATCCACTTACACTCTTCAGTTTCCGAAGAAAAGATTAGGAATACTCCCCAAGTTCAAATATCCTCAAGCATCCCTCCTCCTCTAATTGCAACCTCTCAAACAAACAAAAAAAGTTCAAATATTTGGACTGGTACTGTCGCCGAAGCAGAGGAGTATTTTATCACAGAACTAGTCAATGGCATCGACACTGTTAGTGACGCCAAAACTAAAAAAACTTTTTCAGGAAAAATGCAAATTCTCAACGAAGATGGGTCTTTAATTGGAGAAGTAAACCTCCTTAATGGCCAACTTCATGGTGAAGAAATCTTTATTGATGAAATCGGTATAATAACGGAAAAAAATCTTTGGCAAAAGGGCGTCCTAGTTAAATAAAAAATAGAGTCGCAGCGGATTTAAATAAAGGTTTCGAGGCACTAAACAAAATGCATCTGTATTTATATTCGGATCTTTAAGAAAAAGTAAAAATTGATATTCCTTTGCCAAGCAAACAGACTCAACACCTTATTTCAGTTTTTTCATCAAAGTTTAGTAATCATTAAACTTTTGAATCAAAGGGATATTTACCCTTGTTATAGCACATCTAATTTCGGAATAACCCTCGCCTAATACTTTGAAATATTTTTTGGCAATAATTAGAAAATTTAATAGTATTTACTAACGTTAAAACTTTAAATTTCCTATGATGTTTAAAAAGCATTAATTGTAAAATAATGGAAGCAACAAATTCTAAGATGGACGACATAAAAACTGATCCGCAAATTAATCTAAATTATGAACCTTCTGAGTTCCCTAGAGAACTTGCTCGTCACTATATTTCCGCAAGCGAAGACGATATTGCTGAAATGCTCAATTTCATTGGAATTAACCGCTTAGAAGATCTGTTTAATCATATTCCTAAATTTCTTCAATTTGACGGAGGAATGAACTTACCGAACGAACTAGAATACAATGCTGCGGCAAGTAAACTGGCTAAAATTGCGGATCGAAGTAATTTAAAAGTTTCTTTTATTGGAGATAGTGTGCCTCACTGGTCAACTCACCCCATAGTAGATTATATTTCAAAACTGCGCCCTCTCAGCACTTCCTATACCCCTTATCAACCAGAGAGAAGTCAAGGGACTCTGGTAACACATTGGATTTATCAATGCGTATTATCTACCCTAACAGGCTTCGAGGCAATAAACACCTCCTTATACGACAGATCCGCGGCAATTTACGAAGCAATAACCTGTGCGTACCGAACCAATCCCCGTGGAGGTAAAATTCTTTTAGCTAAATCACTATTTGAATCTGATCTTAAGGTCATCCAAACTTTATCTGAAGAAACAGAATTAGAATTTCTATTTGTACCTTACGATTCGCAAACCGGCCTTCTTCAGTACGATTGGCTAAAAAGTCTAAGTGAAGAAGAGCTTAATGAAATATCCGCTTTTGCTTTTCCCCAAGTAAATTCACTCGGATTACTAGAAGATGTAGATTTTCTTAGCGACTTTGCGCGATCCAATGGTATTAGATCCATTGCTTGTATTGATCCAATGCTTTTAGGAACGGGAGGCTTAAAACCACCGACTGATTTTGGTATGGAGGGCGCCGATTTTATGGTTGGGGAGGCCCAACATCTTGCCATCCCGCCAAACTTCGGGGGTCCTGGTCTTGGGATATTTGGGTGTAGGCATAATGAAAACAATAAGAAAGACCTCCGCTCCACCCCTGGAAGGTATATTGGAAAAGCAAAAGATATAAATGGTAGAGATTGCTTTGTGATGGTTCTTTCCACTCGTGAACAACATATCAGAAAGGAAAAAGCGACATCAAATGTATGCTCCAATCAAGCTTTTCTCGCCACCTTAGCAGGAGCGTCTCTGTTAGCAAAAGGTGAAAATGGATTAGCCGAATCTGTTCAAAAAGCAAAGTCAATGCGGGGTAAAGTTCTAGATGCACTCGATAACCTCAAAGGTGTCACATTGGCTTACCCTGAATCCTGCGGGTTTAACGAACTTTTATTGAAGCTTGATTCTCCTGTTAACGAACTCCAAGAAAAAGCTTCTGCCCAAAACCTACAGTTAGGAATTGATGCTTCCAATCGCATCTCTTCCAAGAAAAATCACCACCTTCTCAAACTTTCATTTTCTGATATTCACGATGAAGATTCAGTGGAAAAACTAATCTCCTTTTTCCATGAGCAATTTACGAAAAATAATTCTATAAAAGGAGAGCAACGATCAAAAAAGGAAATTGGTCCCGATTACCTGAGAGAAAAAGCTGCAGGAATCCCCAGTTTTTCCTATGATGAACTGACTTTATACTACGAAAAATTAGCCGACTTAAATGTGAGCCCGGATGATGGATGCTATCCGCTTGGGTCATGCACGATGAAATATAATCCCATGCTTAACGATTGGGCCGCTTCTCTTCCTGGCTTTGCCCAAGCTCACCCACAGGCACTCGAAGGCGATATTCAAGGACCTCTTGAAATTTTATTCGAAATTCAAGAATGGTTTACGAAAATCACTGGACTTCCAGGAGTTACCACTCAACCAGTTGCCGGAGCTCAAGGTGAACTTGTGGGATTAAAGCTTTTCCAAGCTTACCATCGGTCACGTAATGATTTAAATAGGGATGTCATATTCATTCCCCAATCTGCACACGGAACAAATTTTGCCACCGCAGCAATGGCTGGGTTTACAGGTACAGATGGAATTGTTTACCTACAGGCAAGTCCAAATGGCACTATTGACATGGAGGATTTTAATCAAAAAATTCTAAAATATGGTCACCGATTATGCGGAGTTATGATTACAAACCCTAACACATCGGGGATTTTCGAAGATCAATTTCATTCGATTGCCAAAATTGTCCATCAAGCAGGGGGACTTGTATATATGGATGGTGCGAACATGAATGCGATCGCCGGGGTGATTGATTTAGGAAAACTGGGGGTAGATGCGGTTCACAACAACTTACATAAAACATGGACAATTCCCCATGGTGGTGGTGGCCCAGGAGACGCCATTGTTGCGGTATCAGAGAAATTAAAAGATTTCCTCCCTGGTCATCAGGTTTACAAAAATTCTGACGGTTCATTTTACTCCCGATGCCCGTCAAAAAGTATCGGTTCGTTTCACAGAAATTGGGGCAATTTCGGACACAAGGTACGAGCATATTCCTATCTTCTCAGACTTGGCAATGAGGGCATTCCTAGAATGTCTACAGTTGCTGTACTTTCAGCCCGTTATCTTCATGCTAAATTAAAGAATTACTTCCCTACGCTACCCAGTGAGGCAGAGAGTGCTCCTCGAATGCATGAATTTATTTTAACTTTAAGTGAAAAAGACTTTTTCAACCTTCAAAAGGTGGGTATTCCCAAAAGCAAGGCAATCCCCCAAGTCGGAAAACTTTTTCTTGATTTTGGCTTCCATGCTCCAACCGTAGCTTTTCCGGAAATTTTTGGCTTAATGATTGAACCCACTGAAAGCTACACAAAAGCTGAATTAGATCGATTTGTGGATGCCGTTATTGCGATTAAACAATTAATCGAAGAGTGCCCTGAGGCGGTTAAAACTGCTCCTCATTTTACTCCCATTGATCGCGTTGATGAAGTAGATGCGAACCGAAATTTAGTTCTGCAAGAAAAACTTGAACACCTTCCCTCCCTTCATTTGAACCGAATTAAACCAAGTGTATTAAATGACTTAGAAATTTCTGAAATTAAAAAGCGTATAATTGATTGTACTTCATAATGCGGATTGGATTGACGATTACTTAGTATTTACTACAATAAAGATGATGATCGAAGAAAATGAAGATAAGCCCCTTGTTTCCAAAAAAGGAATATTTGTAGATCTTATTTTGTCTACTGCTTTTTTTCTTTTTATGGCATTGGTTGTTCTTAGACCACATGTCCCTTCTGAAGACCCTACAGCCGTTTTGATAGTTTCGGGTATGGCATCATTATGCATAACAGGTATCTTTTGGTTAGCTACGAATATGTTTCGTGTAACCTTAGTTGACTTCCAGCGAAGTAAAAAAAATTAAAATTTATTTTTATTTAATTAAGGAACTCTTTTAATAAACTTTCCAGTTTTCCTCTCGGAGTTGCTTCAATTTCAACTCCTATTTCACAAATCACTTCCGAACTAATACATCCTTGTTCACGAAGCTTAGCGATAAGATCATATCGATGATGAGGGATTAAATAATTTAAAGTGGCAACTGACCGATTTAGTTTATCTTCAATAATCTGTATTAATTCTTTGATACCTTCCCCTGTTTTACAACTGACGAAAATACAATCGGGTGTCAATAATTGGGCTTTTAACTTGGTCATCCCAAGATCACCTTGATCAATTTTATTATAAACGGTGAGAATTTCCTTATCTTCCGCACCTAGTTCATGAAGAACATCTAAAGTTGTATTCAAATGCTCTTCAAATTCTGAACACGAAAAATCCACAATATGGAGAAGTAAATTAGCGACCAAAGCCTCTTCCAAAGTAGCTTTAAAAGCATCAATCAGCCGATGAGGAAGCTTACGAATAAAACCAACTGTGTCGGTTAAAATAATTGTTCTGCCACCAGGCAATTTCACCTTGCGACTCGTTGGGTCTAAGGTAGCAAATAACTTATCAACCGATAAAACACTTGAACCGGTGATGCGATTGAGAAGAGTGGACTTACCGGCATTTGTATAACCAACTATCGCAAGGGTCGCTAATGGTATGCGTTGCCTTTTTTTACGACTTGTAGAACGACGACTAGATACCTGTAAAATCTCTTTCTTAGTCGCCGAAATTTTATCTCTTAGCATTCGTTGGTCTAACTCAATCTGCGCTTCACCATCCCCTCTTTGTGTAACTCCTCCTCCTCGTTGTCTATCTAAATGAGTCCATGCTCTGCGTAAACGAGGAAGTGAATACTCCAGTCGAGCTAGGCTCACCTGTAGAACGGCTTCCTTAGTTTGAGCTCGATCTGCAAATACATCCAAAATAACTTCATGCCGATCGATCACAAGAATCTTGGTTAATTCTTCCCAATTTCTTTGCTGACCTGGAGTAATCTCATTGTCAAAAATAATTACATCACAACCCAAATCTTTAACTTGTTCTTGTATTTCCTCACATTTTCCTTTTCCAAGAATATGCCCTGGGGAAGTTTTGCGTATACGCACGATGGTTTTGGCAATTACTTTAATAGATAGGTTTTCGACCAATTCTGATAACTCCCCAAGTAAAGACGAAGCAGTAGCCTCCTCCTCTTTCCGAGTGATAACAGAAACTAAAAAGGCACGCTCCACCTTCCTTGGTTTCTCCTTAACTTCAAACATGCAAATCGTGAATGCAGTTGCTTAAAGAAAAAGGGATCGGGTGTTTGCCCGATCCCTTAACAGAAGATTTATTCAACAGAAAAGAATTAAGATACTGCTGCTTGAGCAGCAGCAAGTCTAGCGGTTGGAACTCGAAATGGAGAACAGCTTACATAATTTAACCCGATCTTGTGGCAGAATTCTACGCTTTTGGGATCTCCTCCATGCTCACCACAAATGCCAAGTTTAATACCTCGACGAGATGCCTTGCCTTTCTTCACTGCAATTTCCATCAATTGGCCAACACCACTTTGATCAACGCTTGCAAATGGATTAGCATCTAAGATATCCAATTCAGTATAATTAGGAAGAAAGCTCCCGGAATCATCACGGCTCATCCCCATAGTGGTTTGAGTAAGGTCATTAGTTCCGAAACTAAAAAACTGTGCAGTTTTAGCGATTTTATCGGCTACCAGAGCGGCTCTTGGAATTTCTATCATAGTCCCAACAAGATACTTGATTTTTTCTCCCTTGGCTTCAAAGACTTTCTTTGCAGTTGCATGTATTACCTCTACTTGGAGTTCAAGCTCACGAGGAAATGCAACAAGTGGAACCATAATCTCAGGGTTCACTTCAATACCGCTCTTTTTAGCAAGAATCGCCGCTTCAAAAATTGCCTGTGCTTGCATCTCGGTCACTTCTGGATAAGAAATTCCAAGGCGACACCCACGGTGACCAAGCATTGGATTAAATTCATGTAAATCTTCAACACGCTTTTTAATCGAAGCTAAAGAGACTCCGAGCTTTTTGGCTAGGTCTCTTTGAGCCGATTGATCGTGAGGCAGGAATTCGTGTAAAGGAGGGTCAAGAAGTCGAATAGTTGCTGGTTTTCCTTCTAGTGCTTTAAAGATACCGAGAAAATCGCGTCTTTGGTAAGGCAATAACTT
>Ga0209090_10002187_pt1 | contig 12421 bp, 11 predicted proteins | sample ArcticOcean_MG_C_9_FD_187432 | JGI IMG/M metagenome (GOLD analysis project Ga0209090, IMG submission 187432) | Marine microbial communities from western Arctic Ocean - ArcticOcean_MG_CB2_152 (SPAdes) (version 2) | ecosystem: Environmental > Aquatic > Marine > Oceanic | place: Arctic Ocean... | reverse complement strand
TACCGTGACCGGGCGCCGTGACTAAAACTTGTGGCTTTATAGAAACTAAGTACGGATGGGGGGAGCCTACGCTGAGCCCCTCTCGAATATCCCCAGGCGAACCGAGGGGGGGTGCAATAATAATAAGAAGAAGAAGAAGAAGAAGAAGAATAAGAAGAAGAATAAGAAGAATAAGAAGAATAAGAAGAATAAGAGCTTTACTACTAGCTTGAGCACACCTGGGTGCCCGAAACGCTAGCTCGACAATTCGTCAAACCCCGGTATACTTAGTACATCTTGATCCCTACCTACGGTCTTGGTCCTGCTCCAGCCCTGCTCAGGCCACGATATGACCACTGCACGCGATCCATGTGAACGTGAGAGCTTCAGTACGGCACCGGTGGTGCAGGTATGAAAAAGAATGAAAAAAAAAGTGCATCTTCTTATCATACATTATGAACCTTAACGGGGAGTCCACGCTGACAAGATTGTCTGGATTAATGACATCTGTCGTTCTGTGCACGACGGGACTACCACCCGGAGAACGAGAGGAGATATGCAATATGGCTCGCGTAATGGGAGCGGCCGTGAACGATAACCTGAGCCGTGTGACGACTCACCTAGTTTGCGTCACTGTCAAAGGAGCCAAGTACGATGCTACCATGCACCCTCCTTTGAGGGGCCAGGTCTATCTGGTTACTCCCGAGTATATCCGACGCTGTCACACCACTATTGCCCGCCTTGACGAGAGTAAGTATCCAACGCTTGCCTTATCGGGCCTAAGAATTTCCATCTCTGGCTTTGAGAGCGCCTCACGCGAGGTGCTCCGTGAAGTAATTGTCGCTACAGGCGGCGCGTACACACCGACGCTCAACGCAGGTACAACCGATGTGCTTGTTGCACGTCGAGCAGCAGGCGCCAAGTATCATGCTGCTGCTGCCTGGAACATTCCATGCGTCTCCCGGGGATGGCTCGATGATAGCCTTTTATATGGCCATCGACTTGACATGCATAAGTACACACTAAGTGACGCGAAATTGATGGGAAAGCGCAAGCGAGAACTCGGGCTTGAAATAGAAAACAACATCGTCGAGCTGGTTCGTGCAGCCCACGACACATCCGATAGCAAGGCTTTTGACAGCGTTATTGCGTTTGTTGCTGACTGTAGCGTCCCTGACACAGTGAGATCTGATATTGATGTACTTCTGAGTCGTGGACAGGGTACGAGGCTTCCCGTTCTTGCAGCTGCAGTTACACATGTCATTGTTCCCCCCAGTTTCGACCCAACGAGCTACCAAATGAAACGCTGGTCTCAGCATACAAATAGCGCCCACGTTGTCCAGGCTTCCTGGATTGCAGCTTCTGCAATATCAGGAAGTCGACAACCTGAAGTTTTGTTCGCTGCGAGTGATCATGATTGACCATGTAGCTATGCAGAGAAATACTGCTTCTCGCACAGCTTAGGTGCCGCAACGAATAGACATGCGACGAAAATGCGTGTCGTCCACATTATAACCTGTCGTAGAGCGGAAGTTTATCCCGCCGGGGCCACCGTGACGGCACTGATCTTAGATACTAGTCACGGTCACAGCCCAGATCACGGTAACTTGAAAATTAGCTGAACTTGAAGTTGCCAGTGCCAGTCATGATGAGGCCCTCAGGGCCGGCAGGGGGTCATTTTCGGAGGGTGATGTGCGGAGGTACTGCCAGTGACCGGCAGTGTGGCACATCATACCCCCCGGGCCTCAAGCTGAACCTGCCACTGGAAGTGTGATTGAAACTACTAGTAACTTGAAGTGTCGTTCTTTTCGGATTTTCCCGGGACGGGGCCCGGAAGCCCAGGCGGAAACTTTTCGGTCCATTCTTTATTTCATTTAAGTACATCCTCCCCCCTTGTGGTGAGGCATGGGGGAGGAAGCCAGACCAGGATTGCTCCGTAGCGAATACAATGTATCCGGGGGTGGTGAATTTTTACAAACGTAGGTTAAGCAAGTCGATTCCTGTCTCCTATCAAAATTTGGGGTGGGGTCGTTGGGATTTGACGCTTCGGCAGACCGATGACTGCCATACTAGGGCAAGAAAAACCGCACGATATGACCCAGCCTCTCTCTGGCCCGGTTTCTTCGGTGCGAGCGGTGCCCAGAGCTGCCTCTGCGTCGCTAGCCGCCACTATTGAGCGTGCGGCCGCCTTTTGGATGCATATCACATGGGGTCGGACGCGCCACTAAATATACTAAACGGGTTTTCGACGTGTATAGAGCTCTCCCTCACACCACCACCTCCCCTCGTACAGCCCCCTGACCTAGGGGGGGCCTACCGGCCCCTCTCGGAAGCTGCATGCGAAAAAAGCCGGCGCCGTTCGATCGATTAAGACCCACTCGTGACCTGGCTTCCCCCCCCATGGTGAGGCCACGGCGGCCGCCTCAGGCCCGGGCTTTTTCAAGTTACTTACGCTAGTAGCTATTTTAAGCTTTAAATTGGTGGTTGTAAGGTTTGTTTAGTTGAAGTTGGCTACCCCCGAACCCTAAAAATTTGACGCTGGCGCCCAAAAGAGCGATGCGGGACGGCGCGGGGCCCTGGGACGCTGCGAAATCTGTGTGTCGTGACCCACGCGAGGCGGCGCTGCTAAAACCTATGGAAGCACTGCGAGACGACACAAAGACATTGCCGAGGCCTTGCGGACATAGGCCCCGCAAGGGCTCCACCGTGCCACGGCTGGTTTCCGCATGGGTTCTATCCGGGCCATGGGCGTCCGAAACCTGAGCGGAGCGAGGGCGGGACCCGGGTGAATGACGCGACTTGGGGCAAGGGGCACTCTCGGGACTCAAGAGAGGCGGGTGGAGCCGCCGCGCCAGCCCGCTAGCGGCCCTCACGGTAGGTTTGGAAATACACGGAGATCATACGCGACAACCAGTTCCCAGCCCCCAGCATAGAAGCAAGGTAGAATAGGGGGACTAACCACGGTACTCGCACCTCGGGCTCTTTCTTCTTTGAGTGTCCGAGTCGCCCGGGCCTTTCTTTATCTTACACCCTCTTGCGCTGCCAACTAGGGTGCGGCGGGAAATAACGCTCGGGGGGCGTTGTCGATACGCCATATTATAAGGGCAGGGCCGCGGCTAGGGTGGCCTATAATTACAGCCTATATAGTATCTCCGAGTCCGGCTCTGTAGTCGACTTCCCCGCCAGTGATGTCCGAGTACAGGTCCACGGGTAGTGATGTCCGAGGGAAGAGCCTCACAATAGCCTCACGGGCCTCACCTCCTGTCGCATGAACTTGAAGTTGCCTCTTGAAATATTACTCCAACTTGCCAGTGAACTTTTGAAATATCCGTGGAACAGCATAGAAGATGGTCGCACACTCGCACCTTCCACCTGTCATAGCTGTCGACTCAGACGCGCTTCGGTTCTTCGGCGACGACGTTCAAGTCACGGTTCGCGGGCCCGGGCCCGGGCCCCGGCCGCCGGGGGACTCACTGGCAGGCTCGGACTCCGAGTCGGACTCGGAGTCGGAGACAGACCGCCGCCGCCTCTCCGAATAGCTACGTTTCGGCCAAGACGCCTCACCGGCGCACCCTTTCCAGGTACTCCACCCGACTTGAACGGTCCCTTCCGGGCCCTTATCGAACACCTAGCTAAATTCGCTTCCCGCTCGCGGGTAGTAGTAACTCAGCGCCTGTAATAACGTGCGGCGAACCGCACGATGTCCCTAGCTGGGATAGATGGCGAACGAACATCGGGGATCGACATACGCGCCGAGCATGTTACTGTGCGTCGCCGGCGTCTTTTTCCAGTCCATAGTTCATAATATAATGATGAATACAGGCGACGATGGCAATATCAAACATAGTCAAGTCGTCCCTGGGACCAGTTGGATTGGACAAGATGCTCGTCGATGACATTGGTGATGTCACTATAACCAATGATGGTGAGAGATAAGGCTGTAAACGATGATTGATATAGTACACCTATTCAGGCGCAACCATTTTACAGCGTTTGGAGGTGGAACACCCAGCTGCCAAGGTGCTTGTGGAATTAGCTGAGCTTCAGGACAGTGAAGTTGGTGATGGGACTACGTCGGTGGTTATTGTTGCAGCCGAGCTGCTGAAGCGGGGGACTGAACTTGTCAAAAGTGGTATTCATCCAACGACAATCATGACTGGCTTTCGTCTTGCTCTTAAAGACGCAGTCAGGTATGTGAAATCCAGTCTGATGGTGCCCGTTTGTCATCTTGGCGATGATGCAGTAGTTTCTGCAGCAAAGACATCTATGGCCTCCAAGCTTCTCAATGCGGATGAACTCTTTTGGTCTAGATTGGCAGTTGATGCTGTTCGTTCCGTCAAAACGCCCACAACCGCGCCTAAGTTCATATAAATAATGTGGAGTGCACACGCATTGCACAATAGGCTTGCGGCAAATGGTAAGGCCCGCTACCCTGTCTCGGCTATTCATATTCTTAAAGCCCATGGAAAATCTTCAAAAGAGTCTGAACTGGTAAATGGTTTTGCAATCAATATACAACGAGCAGCCCAGGGCATGCCTAGCATGGTAAAAAATGCGAAGATTGCACTGCTTGATTTCCCACTACAGCGCCACAAAGTACAAATGGGCATTTCTGTCCAGGTTAACGACATTGCCGAGGTGGAAGGAATTCGCCAGCGCGAACTAGACATAACAAAAGAACGCATACAGAAGATATTGCAATCTGGAGCAAATGTAATCCTCACAACCAAGGGAATAGACGACACCTGCCTCAAATACTTTGTGGAAGCGGGTGCGTTGGCAGCCCGGCGAGTCAAGAAAGAGGATCTGACGCGTCTGGCCCGTGCAACTGGTGGTCGCGTTGTTGTGACACTAGCGGATATGGAAGGTAATGAGACGTTTGACTCGGAGTCTCTAGGATCAGCAGAGCTGGTGCAGGAGGAACGTGTTGGTGATGGTGAAATGCTTTATGTCCGTGGTACTTCGTGTTCAAGGGCCACGACGATTATCCTTCGCGGTGCAAATGAATTTCACCTGGACGAACTAGACCGTGCACTGCATGATGTGTTGATGGTTGTCAAACGTGTTCTTGAGTCTGCAGCTGTAGTAGCTGGTGGCGGTGCCGTTGAAGCAGCCCTGTCGATCTACCTTGAGAAGCAGGCACATACCCTGGGCACACGTGAACATCTGGCGGTGGCTGAGTTTGCACAAGCTCTTCTTGTTATTCCCCGGACACTATCTGTAAACGCAGCTCAAGATGCAATTGAGCTCGTGGCAAAACTTCGAGCAAGCCACAACGCTGCACAGCAACACCCCCAGGATGATCTTCAAAAATTTACTGGATTAGATTTGACCACTGGAAGTATTCGCAATAATCTCGCAGCGGGAGTCCTCGAGCCTGCTATATCTAAGATTAAGTGCCTCCGCTTTGCAACAGAAGCTGCAATCACTATATTGCGTATTGATGACATGATCAAGCTCAACCCGATGGCTAAAGAATGATCGTTTGGCGCCTGTCTAAGCACATAATCCGTTGGACGTTAATCAAACGAACCCTCACAGGGCCTCACACTGCAAAGGATATTTATAGGACAAGGGTCATCATTGTCATGATATTTAGTCAAGAAGGAGATTAATTACATACTTTCAAGGTGTTTTGTTAAACAATAACAATGAACAGGCATTGGATTCGACGTTGGTCGAAGCTGGGTCTGATATCATCGCGAGTCTTGGCAGAGAAGACGATGCAATCATGGCATGGGACAGCAAAACGTGTTTAAAGGGGCTATGAATGAGGGGAGCAAAGAACACTTCAAGGAAGCGAGCTGGAGGGCTCACGTTACTAATTTTTGGGCAAAAGCCATTTCAGCATCTAGTACCTAGTACAGTCCCGTCGTACAGGCGACCCTGCCTCAGTGTCGTACCGCCTGAGGTTGTCGCCTCGGTTCAGAGGGTCTAGCTTATGTGCACGTTGAAATGCGACACAAACAAACAAACATTTCTGATAAATTATTGCACATTGAGGACAACGGAGGACGCAAAAATACCTACATCTCGCTGCCTATCGGCTTTCGCTTCACGCCCCTACGTGCCCCGACAGCGGCGTCCGCCCCATTGGGAGGCAAAACAAAACTGGGGCCTGTAAGACCGCTCTGACTAGTAATGACGAACCGGGTCCTCTCCGAGCCGGGTTGGAGCTACTCACAGGGCCGACAGACAAGGGCCATGTGCGGCTCTAGGTAGATCTCCAGGTACTGATCGGAAAACCAGATGTCATACTACCCCCCTATAAATAAAGTGAAACCAAGTACCGTCACTGTTGTTTTCGGGTTCGGGAGAAAGGGGTGGCCGGCTTTTGGGTCAATTTTTTACTCAGTTTTATTTATAAAAGTTATATCACTGGCAAGACGGCAAAAAAGTTGACGTAACCAACCCCCCCTTACCAAACGTGCCACACGGGCAGTGCCAGTGGGGGGAGTTTCAGGACGGCTGCGGATACAATCAGGCCGACCGGACCGATTTTGGCTGTCAAAAATGCGCTATCTCTATCAAGACTCGGATCGCCGAGTTAGACCACGATCCCAGTGACTAAGAGGCTCACCAACTAAGTATCTGTCCGAGTCGGCACACCAGTGGCTGCGCGGCGCGTAGATAGCCTTGCTGCGAGCAAAGCTCGCCCCAGATGGTCGACAGCTATTTGCTGGCGCGATTGCGGCGCGTGAGGGGCCACGCAGTGCCAGAGATCGTCGACTGCCTTATCCGCTTCAGGCTCACACTGAAAGAATGAGCTAGTCTGAACACCTCCAACTGGTCGAGATAGACCCTTTGGCGCGTGTCGCCCCGAACGTCGCGTCGGCGCTGTGCGTCGTTTTTCGCACTTGCCACAAGCTGCATAGCGTCGATCATTGACTCCAACCACATGGCGCAACCGGCGCGGGCGGTCTAAGGCGCGAAGGAGGCGCTAGAGATAACGTATGCGAGATTCGCTGCTAATCGCCTCTGTAGCCGCCATGCGGCGATGTCAGGCAGCTGTTTTTACAGAACGTCGTCCTTCGGTTACAGCAACAGCGCGCGCCGGTGCCGTTACTTGCAGCGCATCAAAAGGCAATTTTGAAGCCAAAAGCTTAAGGTTGACGAGTGAAACCGTGCTCGCATTTGAAGCGGACCTCTAGGGTAACGGCGACACAGTACCATCACTACTATCATGATGGACCTTGGCGCAGTCGTCTGTTTTAGCATCGACCGACTTGCCCAAGGTCCAGACGGATAACGCGTGGGCTGGGTGGTGGGCCCCTACCCCCAACCATAGTCATAGTAGTGCTTAGTTTAAACAACGCCGACCCCCCCTTACCAAACGCGCAATTTCGACCTATACCATTTGACAAGTACCGTTTGAGGCCCCCTGGTCCTCAAAACTGGCCCCGAACTTCCGTGTACGCCCGCTGTGATAGCTGCGCAGGCCCCATAAAAAAGTGGCGCGATTGCGGGGCGATATTCGCCTGAAGCGCGTTCAAGTCATGGCCGCTGCCGAGAAACGCGGACTCGGACGACGCATAGACCGACATCTGATGGGCCACTGCTGCGATAAAATGTCTCCGATCGTCGGCGGCCACACGAACGAGGATATCCGACGCTGTGGTGGCCCGCCGATCGGCTCGAACTTGAAACAGCGTAAAGGGCACAAACATTTACTAGTACTCGCTCAGGCTTTGTTCTCGTAGGCACGTTGGTAAGGGGGGGTCGAAGTGTCCGTAAAAGTCATCGGTTTTAGTACACAATCTCAAACCACTGGCATCCGGGGGGATTTCGGGACCATACACCTCCGCACATGGTTACAACCGCGAGTACATCCTGCCGGCCATGGGGGGCTACTAGTACTCTGCGGAGCTAGCTCAGGCTCGGCCTGAATGCATTGCTACGTCACGGTGGGCCGCCAGCTGCCTACCTGAGCGGACGAGCCAAGAGTCGCCACTGGCAAGCCTGGGGGCGTAGCTTCCGCCGCTAGATTCCGAGCCTGAGTCTGCCCGGGCCATGATACGTAAGCCTCAGGCTGAGACCCTGCCAGTGGCCGCGGCATAATACGCCTCGCCCAACTTGAGGGGGGCCGAAGATCCTCACAGTACCAATAGCTGAATACAGCGACGCGCGGCCGCAGGTTCATGGCGAAAAAGCATGAGTATAGGCCCCGCAGGATACGGTCGCGGTAAACTTAAAATTCTACTTTTCTCATGTAGTAACCCGGCGCAGACTCGGACCCCGGACACCAGTACGCCTTTTTTGTCCTAGCCTAGTACTTACTCCGCCCGGACCTACTTAAGCTCCGAGTCCCAGATAGTCGTCCATAAGCGCCCGGAAGAACCCAGCAGAAGCAGGACGGAGTTTTTGGAAGTCTGAGGGGGGTCTGTGGCTGCCTATAACTACCTTTACTTCAACTTGAGGTTGCCATGGGGGTATGTTGAAGCTCGCTGACTGTAGGGGTGCGGGATTAGGAGGCCCGGAGAGCTGTAGTCTTTGGGGGCCAGCGGTCCTCGACGGGGGTGGTTCGGGTTTTCTTTCATACCAGAGAGTGCCCCCGCTCTCCGCCCGCCCTGGTATTCAATTAGCGCCTAGGATAGTGCGCCCGGCCTAGTGTCCTAAACGCCGCTCTCAGGCGAGTCCGACTCCCCGCGGCCGGGTCGCCGGCTTCAAATCCGCCCCACTTGCGTGGCGCGACATTCCATCGTCTGTTGGGATGCATACGTAAGTCCTACCGGTCGACTTTTGTCGAGAGAAGCCCAAGCGGCCCGCCATCGACATCCACCGAATAATGCTCTCCCGACCGGCGGCGGGTTGATACGTGGTGAATGACAACTGGTGGACTTCTGGAGGTGCGTCGCTGTGCGCTTGAGTCAGGCGCGTCTCTAGTACCAGCAATTTAGAGATTTATGCGTGGCCGCGCGCCGATTAAGGGCCTCACACAGACCAGCAGCCTGTGGGCACTCGCAGACCGCCGCGACGGCTCCCTTTCGACGCGCGCGCTTTAGGCATGGCGCGGATGAGTTCCTAGGACCTCCACGCGCGCTCGGCGGCTGCCCCGCGCCGCGCGCTGGGCACGGAGAGCGCGTTAAAACTGGGAGCTCAAGTTGTCCCCTCTAGCAGTGCCCCTGGATTCAGAGTAATCTACCGCGCTTGCAATTACGATAGCGGTGTCTGGGCCCGAGCCGTGGAAACAGCCCTGGGGGCTGGGGACCGCCGGGCCTCTTAGCAATCTCTTAGCAAAATGCCCATGGTGTGCTCAACTTAAGCCCGGCGGTTTTCGATGGGCCTGTGCGCTCGCGTTTAGGGAGGGTCTAATGCAGACCTGGCAAACTACGGGCAAGCAGTAAAGTTGCCGTCGCGTGACCGGTTCTTGAGCCACTTTTTGGCGCGCTGCGCAGTGCCTTCACAGCCCCTAGAGACATTCAAGGGCAGTCTGATGATGTTCCGAGGCGCGTTGCATGCCCCTTTGCAGTGCTGGGCCTTCTGGCAGTCTGCCGGCGGCCGCGGAGCACTTGCTGAGAACTGGAGCAACGTGGTCACCAGAAGGGCCCACATTTGAATGAAGTCAGGGCCCACGTCAGATGCAGCACCCACACGACTCTCAAAAGATGGGAAATGCACATTTCTGCCCCTAAGTGCTTGGCACTAGCTAGTTGTCCGTTTCTTAGCTCCATACACAGGCGGCATGGAGTGCAAACAATGAAGGAAGTATTCAGCCAAGCAGTCTTCTGTTTTGTATCCATTGGGACTCAAGCAGCTTTGGCGTGTCAATCATATTGGCTTCGGTTGCGCGGTGCCACCCCCGCAAACTCAGACCAATCGCATGCCTCGAAGCTGAATGAAAAGCAACGAATTGATATAATTTGGGAAGTCGAGGCCGCTGATTTGGAAGCATGTTGAGTTTGATGCATGCCGCTAGTTCCTCACGAAGCTGTGCACTTGCAGTAGCAAATGAACAAGGTTCAATAAGTACTAGGGCAAGCGCAAGGTGAATCGCTTTGGTCATGCTCAGAGAATCATTTTTTACACCCGCACATCGATGGCGAGCCAAATTTCCAATTGCAGCATTTGCACGGACATGAATGCCTTGCTCGGAAACTTCATGAGGATCCTGAAAGGATGCTTTGATTTGAAGCCATGCCATCCACAGCGTACGTGCTTTGCGTGCCTATGGCAAATCACTCAACATACAAAATTAAAATCAACCACCCCGAGACTCCGCGCCAAGATTGAGTTCGGGCCATTATAAACTGTACAGTTCGCCACCATCAGTTTAATATCGCACTCAAAAGCGCTAATTGATCTGTAGGGTGCATGCACACACAGGATTTTTGATCGCATGGTGCTGAGGTCCATGGGTTGTTTAATTTTTTTTGAGTAGCTATGTGCCTATAAATGAGTAATTTTAGTTGTTCATATACTTTGTAGACAGTGAATGCAACAATAGCGTCAGTGACGGGAAAAGCAAACAAGTCGGTGGAGTCTGCTTCCTGTAATTGTTTCCAACATTCTTCAAGAATCTCTCGAATGTCATAAGGTGGTATGGCGCTGTTTGCATCAATCATATGCTTCATGCTGGATATCAGGCGGGTCAAAGATGCGTCATCCCAATTGCCATTTATTGCCACACTGTCCAGAATGGCAGCTATACGCCTTACACCACCGGTAGCGTGAAGCTTTAAACCAAGCACAATATCAATAAACAAAATAGGGTAGAGCGAGACTCGATGATTCAAACAGTCGTACCTCACGCCACGCCATATTACCTCCACGAAGGCTGCGAAAAGCACACTCTTGCTGTGGCCAATCAACTCGTAGAGAACCAAATATAGCGATGGATCTAATGCCCGGCGCACAGCGCACCCCCCATTAATTGGCCGGGAACGACCTCTTGCTGCTAGGCTTCTGCTTGCACTGGGTGCAACATTAGAAAACCAACGCTCAGCATAAGATGCCAACATGATGCGAAAACGCGCAGAGATTGCTACGCAACACCTACATGTTCCAATAAACTTGATTGGGCATTTAGGATGCACGCAGATGGAGACTTCCAACGCACAAGTTTTGGCAACTTTTTAAAAGCATCCTCGGACAACCTGTGGAGAGCCTCGGCTAGAACACTAGGTATACGTCCTGGCCACGTCTCGAGAAGAGCAAGTGAAACAACCCGAAGCTCGGGCACATGTGAGTACGACCAGGATGCCTCAAGGAGTGCAACCCGCGCGTTGTAACTTACACGGGGAATTTCCGTCACTAATTGGCGACACCAGGCGTCGATCACAATGGCGTGCCCACTCTGTATATGCTGAGCCTCCAGCAGTGACAAAGCGGCCTGCATCTCTGGTGCTCGATGTAATCGGCACCTCTGAGGCTCTGAGTAGGAACCTACCTGAAGGTACAGTGGGAAGTACCTACAGATAGGGGACCACCCAACTTGAACACGTGGCCCCCCTCTGTGCATCCGAGTCCTCTACTCAGGCTCTTTCAAGGGGAAAGCGGCGGTTTTGAGTTTTGGTGCAAGTGCTGGGTTTGCTCAAGGTCCTCCTATCCGGGAGTGGCGTATAACATATCCCGTCGGCGGGATATGTTAGTCATCCCTAAAGAACCAGCGGGAGGGGGTGCTGTACAGAACCACCGGGAATAAAACCTACTAGGAATGGGTTAGGCTAGTAGGGTTAGGGGAGGGGGTGCAGTAGACCCGTGAATCTTACCCTATCGGCGTTCTGGACACATTCCACACATCACCACTCGCGGTCGGCCCTGGGAACATTCGGGTCCACCCAGGCGGTCGGCCCGAGAACCTTCGGGTTCACCCAGGCGGTATGGTCCATGAGAACCCCCGGCCCACCCAGGCTGTATGGTTCGTGAGAACCCCCGGCCCACCAGGCGGTATGGTCCGTGAGAAACCCGGGTCGCCAAAGTGGCATTCCAAAGTGGCATTCCAAAGTGGCATTCCAAAGTGGCATTCCAAAGTGGCATTCCAAAGTGGCATTCCAGAGAGACCCCCTAAACAAAACCCGCCCGGGAACATTCCTTTAAACTCCAGGAACATTCAGGTTTCAGGCTCTGCAGAACTTTTATACCTCCGGCAGCATAATATATACTCTTTCGGTGCCGGGGGTCAAAAAGTTCTGCAGCATACGGAGAATAGGTACTGGCACTAAATGGTTACGGGACAGTATGGCGTGTATACCAGACATACGCGAAATATACGCCAATGAGAAGCGCGGCGACTGGCCAGCGTATCTGCCAGCGCTTTGCCAGACGCGCAGGCGCAGATTAGAGAATCGCGGAACGCGTTGACGTAGAGAAAACGGGCAAAAACCTAAAAAACCCCACGCGATCGCCTTTCTTGGCGCCGTTTCGAGCCCATCGGGCCACCGCAGCATCAGATATCGTCCTCCGTATGGTCGCCGACGATCTGAGACACTTAACCGTAGCAGCG
>Ga0209090_10002186_pt1 | contig 12423 bp, 16 predicted proteins | sample ArcticOcean_MG_C_9_FD_187432 | JGI IMG/M metagenome (GOLD analysis project Ga0209090, IMG submission 187432) | Marine microbial communities from western Arctic Ocean - ArcticOcean_MG_CB2_152 (SPAdes) (version 2) | ecosystem: Environmental > Aquatic > Marine > Oceanic | place: Arctic Ocean... | reverse complement strand
GGAGGGGGATCCAAGACTCTAAAATATATCGTTGATAATACTGGGACTTTGTCCAAAGCGGGTTTAGCTGGAGATAATTTGGTTAAGGTTGCTGCACACGACGGAGCATCCAATACGCTAAAATATATCGCTGATAACAAAAATATGATTAAATTTTTAGAACACTCCAGTGAACTATATATTCATATTGGGAACAAAAAAGTAAAGTGGACACAAGCATTAGAGTTGATGTCAAAAAAGGATTTGAGCGTTTGTGAAGAAGAGGAGTGTAGTTATATTATCGCCCAAAGGGAGAATACTTGGGACTATAATCTAACTGAGTATTTTTTTCAAGAAGGAGATCATTCATTATTAGGAGATATTGTAGAAAACCACCAGGCGGTAAATCCAGAGGATGTACTTTCATAGACTAGTTTGTGTTTTTACTCTCGCAATAGTCTCTTTGCTTACCGATAGCTCCTTAGCTATCCAGTCATAGGTTTTCTTGGCTTGTAAAAATATCTTAATCTTTTCTATTTTGTCAGCTGTTGATTTATTTTTGCTCCCTACCCTTCTGCCAAACTTAACACCGTTTGCTCTAGCTTTTGCTATTCCCGCTTTAGTTCTTGCATTTATCATTCCTCGCTCTAGCTCCGCAAATACTCCCGCTATTTGGAAAAATGCCTTTCCCATTGGGGATGTGGTATCTATTTTATCCCCAGAATCAAGGGATATAAACTCCGTTCCTTTTTCGTGTAGTAATTCTGTTATCTCTATAAGCCCTTTAAGTGATCTCGCTACTCTATCTATTTTATAAACAATAACTATATCTGTCAATACGCGTTGAAAATTGACCCACCATGTGCGTTGAAAATTGACCCACCTGCTGCGTGGATTTGAGTATACTGCATATTATATTTGTGATGTTTATTTTTGGCATAAAAAAAAGGTTGGTTATCCAGAGTTTTTATATCTGTATTATCCCAACCTCTTCTATATTTATGACGTTGTTATTTACGTTTTTTCATTCGATAGCTGTCATTTCCAGTCTCAACAATATCGCAATTGTGACAGACTCTATCAAGCAAAGCTGCGGTCATTTTTTTGTCATTAAAGACGCTGTTCCACTCGCTAAATATCAGGTTTGAGGTGATTATCAGTGAAGTATTAGCCTGTATCTTTGATAAAAGATGGAAGATTAGCTGCCCTCCGTTTTTAGAAAATGGCAGGTATCCAAGTTCATCTAAAACAAGTATATCCATTTTCTCCATTTGCTTTGCTAAACGCCCCGCGGCTCCATCAAGTGCGTCTCTTTCTAGTTGATTCGCCAAATCCACAAGATTGAAGAATCGAGCCTTGTATCCCTTACGTACCGCCTTTGCGGCAATGCTGATTGCCAAGTGGGACTTGCCAGTACCAGTTCCACCAATAGCAATTATATTACGAGAAGCTTTTACAAAATCACTAGAATATAGGTTCATCACCTGCTCCTGATTAATAGGAGTATCGCTAAAGATAAAGTTGTGCAAATCCTTTGCCTCTGGGAACTTTGCAACATTCATTCGATTCTTTGTAGCCTTAATTGATCTAGTTTTTACTTCAGATTTTAATAGCTGGCTAAAAGCATAAGTAGTGGTGGCTTTGCGTTTTATCATATCCGACATGATTTCGTCATAGGAGTCAATCATGCCAGTTAGTTTTAAAGCCTTCATTAACGTGACTACGTCATCGCGAGTAACTTCATTTATCTGTGCTGACTGCTGTAATTGGATGCTCATGACGACGCCCCCGATAATAGCGCGTTATAAACAGTCATATCGGCTGTTGGAATGTGTTTTATCGGTAGGTAGACAATACTTAAAGCTTCCTTGTTTTCATAGGGTGTGTCGTTTTGCCGTAGTAAAATATTTAAGATAATATCTTTGCTGATAGTCTTGGATTTTATAACCTCTCTACATGCAGTAACTACAGATGACAACGATTCTAGTGGAATATACGATAGAATATGAGCGAAATCTCTTGCCCCGTTTACCTGTTTTTCGAGATGTTGACGCACTTGATTCAACTCATTGGGCAGAACCATGTCTACAAAAGGAGCTCCATTGCGAAGTGCACCTGGTTTTTTAGCGAGTATGGGGAAGTAATGACTTGGCTTGTAGTAGGCCTGGCCTCTTGTAAATTTCCGCTCATGGCGACCAACCTCGGCGCCATCATATATAAAAACAACCTTATCGGCATAAGACTTACACTGCACTATTTTTCCAGCACATAAACAAGCGACGCTATAACTATTGCTATCAAAGCGCGCTAAGCAAGTGGTCGATATTTTAACGTCTGTTTCTTTACAACCATCAAATAATATTGGCGCTGATACCAGAGACCCTTGCTCTTTTTTGAAAACTTCGTCTAAAGTTCTGCCTTTAAACTCAGGGTGTTTATGAGTTTTGTTATAAGTGATAAGCTGACTTGCTAGGCGGTTATTCAATTCTTGCAGGCTATTACCTGCGGGCATTGGAGTAAAAAATTGTTGGCGAGATATTTGAACCTGGCGCTCTACTATACCCTTCTCATTACCACTAGCAGGTGTACAGGCCGTCGGTTCAACGCGATAATGTGCGCAGAGACGTTCAAAATGAGGGTTCCACTCCCGCTCCTTTCCTACTAAGACCTTCTTTACGGCCGTTGTCATGTTATCATAGATCCCGCGAATTGGTGTACCGCCAAAGAATTCAAAAGCACGTATATGTGCATCAAAAACCATCTCATGCGTCTCATTCGGATAAATATAAACAAATCTTTTGCGTGAATAACATAAAACAAAATGAGCCACTTTTACTGAGATAATCTCATCATTTATTACTATTTTATCAGTGCTCCAGTCAAACTGATATGCTTCACCAGGAGCAAATGACAAGGGCACTCAAGCAACAGCGCTAACAGTAGATGAGCGTTCCTCCCATTTGGCAGCATAGCGTCCAACCGCTGAATAGCTGCCAGCGTATCCTGATAATTGAAGCTCTTCAAATAAATGACGAATTGTCCGTTTGGGTCTTGCTAGTTTATTCTCACGAAGCAACTTCTCTAAAGATTCGATGTAAAACCCTAGTGATGAATGAGGTTGCAAGCTGCGCACGTAAGAAGCTGAGGGTGGATAGTCGCTTCGTATTATCTCACGGACTGTATTGCGGGATATATTTAACTCTCTACCTATAGAGCGTATTGCCTCGCCACCTCGATGACGATTAAGAATTTTTCTTTTGCTTTCCATTATTAACATCTCCTGATTGACACCCCAGTCATTCGTTAAAACAACAGAGAGTATAGGTTGATAATAATGAATTAACACCATGACAAAAAACCACCGCTAGGGTGGGTCAATTTTCAACGCGCATTAACCCATTTACTGGGTCATTATTGCACGCGCATCAACAGCCAATGAAGAATGTTATCTCAAATCTGTTTTCAAAATTTACTAATAAGAGCTGATCAAAGCATCTGAGCGAAGTTACTTTGCACAAGCCGTCTACAAGACCGTACGCAACTTTTAAAAAAGTTGCATAAGTGCGCATTCAGAAAATTATCATTTCCTTTCATGAATATTGAATCTTGCTTTTTATTTTCTTTCTTCTGAATTTGTATAAAAGATTGTAGCAAACATTCATTCTTTGAATTTTGTTATACGCAACATGCATTGAGAATAATGCTTAGTGAATTTAGTTATAAAGTTTAAAACTCTGGTGGATCGCCGTATTTGTTTTTGCACTCCACTCCTTTGACAAAGACAAAACCTATCATGAGTATTTGACCTAAAGGCAATAGTGTTATTAGTTGCCACCAGCCGCTATAACCTAAGTCATGCAATCTGCGATGCGTTACGAAGAATACTTGAATCACAGCTAGAACGCCTATAATCACCCACAAATAAGACAGGATTAGTGCTAATGAAATTACAACAACAGACTCTGTGTTATTCGTGTATCTCCCCGTTATATTAAAGTAAAAAATACCGATACAAAAAATCGCTAACATCATAACAAAACGACAATTAAACTCTTTTCTGCTAGATCTTCCTTTAGCACTGAACCAATTCGTAACAAACAACCCGTATAAATTATTCATTACAAAATTCAGTCTCTCCCATGACGCATAATTCGTGTTTTAACATTTTAATCCCAGACTCAGTACTGTAAACATCTTCAGAAGCCCCCAAGAGACAACTAACCCAGCTTTCAACATCAACAAGTTTATTGATAAACTTACCTTTGGGTAGATGAGCTATTATCTCTCCTTGAGCATAACCTACTGGAATATCCTTTGGATTCCATTTGCATTTGATAAAACCGCCCACACCATCAACAAATATACTTTCATTAAAGGCGAGTTGATTTTTTATCTTATTCCACCAACTACTCTCAACTACAACAGAATCGTTACCAACACCCTTTTCTCTTGCTTCTTGTATGAGTTGCTTACTTATTGCAATTTTTTCTTCTCTAGTTCCTATAAAAAACTTGGCATTAAACTGCAGTTTTTGAGTTTTAATAATCATGTGCTGAACGTTCTCATCTTGCATAGCCTTTACAAGAATGCTCTCACCCACGGGGGTAACGCTAGTACCCGAAAGATTAAACAGTTTTGTATCAGGAAGCTTAGCTAGATTGTCTCCAATGACCTTTGCGCTATTGTCCCCTATGTTAATATTATCGCTTAGATTAAAATATTGCACTTTTTGTACCGTCATTATATCCATCTTGTACTGCGTATATGGTTGTGGATGATCGTGAGGACGGTATCCAGTCTGGAAATTCATTTGCGTAACACCGTACATTAATGATTCAACACCTTTATCACCAAAATTATTACCCCGCAAATTAATTACATCTAGATTAAAATTATAATCACGCAAAGTGCAGAACAGGTTAGCCATATCGTTATCGGTAACATTACAACCGCCTATATTGATAGCTTTTGTACGAAAGGTGTCGTTTAAACCAGCACCAGCATCGCCATGATCTATGCCATTGCTACCCCAACAACCATTGAACGAGTTAACTGCAAATTTTATAATCTTTGAAACGTTTTCATTATGTCCGTTACAGCTTCCCGAGGTGTAGCCAAACGCTCCTAGTACTTCATTGGCGTTGTATTCCCTTGGTAGTCCAATTGAATTGTAGACCAATGGTACTGGATAGTTTGCGTGATAGTATTCATTAGAAGCGGGTTTATTCGGTACGTTTAATCCCTGATTTATTCTTTCCACGTATTCCGCATGTTCCCGAATATCTCTATCTATCTTATCTTGCATGTCATTCCTTCCCCCGCCTCCAGAAGAACCTCCTACATTTATATACTCTATGCTTGGGTTAGATCGAGGCGGTTTAAATCCTCCGAAAGGTTGTCCCCCTGGTACAGATGCAGGTTGATTGTATTTATTACCAAAATCATTAAAACCACCGCCTCCAAAATTAAAATTACCCTCCATAGCTTACCTCTATATTTTTCTATACACAAACAACAGGTGTAACATTTTTACCACCTATCAATTTCCTTTGTATCATGGGGTAAAGTTTTGTAAATAAGATTTTTATACCTACTTAGAGATAACAAGCTTTTCCAGTTGCTTTTCTTTAAAAGAATTGGTTATTTTTGGAATAGCTCTTTTCTCGCTTTTCTGGTTGGAAATAAAGTTTTTAAAAAGATGGCGTTATCATTTTCTTTGATGTACGGAACTGCATACACTTCTTTTAATATACGCACATACATGATTTCTTGATTAGGGTACTTATCCTGATTATGGTGCATTCTGATATCGAGCAAATTACCATCAGCAATGGATTGTATTATTTCTTCAAAACCTATTCCTCTGATCTTTAGTAACTCAGCGTTCTTCTCGTGGTTATATCTGAAGTTCATTATGCTTTTATAGCTTCTTTGTGAATTATCATATTGATGTAAGTTTGATATGCTATACCTCTTTTAGAAGCCTTAATCTTTATTGCTTCAAGATCGTTATTAGCAATGCGGATTGTTACGGGTCTTTTTGTTTTTAGATGTTTTATTGCAGATTGTTTTATCCTCTCTATCTGCATCGCTGCGTTACCTACGCTATTCTGCTTAGAAAAATTATCATCAATATCTTTTTCGTAATCATCTAACTTTACTTGCATTATAAACACCTCCAAATACAAAAATAATAATTACCTTTATTATAAATAGTATACGTACAAAGTACATACATATTTTTATGCTAAATTCGGTGAAAAAACTACTATTTTTCTGAGTTGTATTTACTTTTCAAAACTACCGCTCTCAATCCCTTATTATATAAGCCGTTCAAGTAGTTTTGAAAAGTACGCATTGGTACAATGCATGTTGCGTATACCAAAATTCAGAAAATGTTTGCTATAATTTTTCACGCAAATTCAGAAAAAAGAGATTCAAAAGCAAAGTTCAGTAGTCATGATGGAAATGTAAATTTTCTGAATGCGCACTTAGGCATCTTTTTACAAAAGTTGCATGCGGTCTTGCAGACGGCTAACTAAAAAGCGAAAGTTTCGAATGCAGAAACAGATTCAATTTACAGAAGTTAAAACAAGCTTTTGGGTTTTAGTTATTCCAATTTCAAACAAGAAAATTGCATAAATTCCGATAGGCGCACTTATGCATTGAAAATAAATTCTCAATGCTCCGCTCAAAGTCTGGTTTTGGAGGATGGCAATCCCACCAGCGGATTTACCCCAAAACATATCTGATACTCTTGGAAGATTAGACGCTTTTGTGCTAGAATAAGGATTAGCGTAATCTATCACTCCTTGTACCACTAAATTCACGGTGGTTTTTACCAAGATCTCAGAATTAGCACCAACTCCACCAGAATTACCAGTTTTAAATAGCTTTAATTGCTATTCTAAGAGTTATCCAGTGGCGTAATCCTTCTTTTGCGTGCATTCGTACATCGGGGTTGCTCTTGCTTCTAGAAACCACCTTAGAATCGGATGTAGTTTTCAGTTAAAATCCAAACCAAAACTCAATTTAGATATTCAGAGTTTTTCAAAAAGAGGAGATTCAGAGTTTTTGATTTCTTGGGATTAAATTATTGTTGATGAGTTTTGAAAATCGGACTTGATGATTTTGGAATTGAAGGTTTTCAGTTAGCGGTAAATTTGGAAAACTGCATTTTGTCTTTCGATATGAATCCGTAAAAACTTTCAAATAAAATAATTCAGTTTTTGTTCGCTCTCAGTTTTTCCTAAAAATCCTTTTCTGCCAACTGGGGTGTTTGAGGGGTCGCCCCTCATCCAATAAATTTTGTGAGAGTAGCGAACTCAATCTTTTAAAACTATATAAAAAAGGAAGTAAAATGAATCACTTTTCGATCGACTTATCCACAGGGTTATCCCTTTAGTTCTATTATTTGTTTGTACGAAGTACTATTTGTAGGCCCCCTTGAGTGCTATATGTTTGCTGGTGTCTTGAGGGGGGTACTAGGAGGAATTTACAGTTTAAATAGGAGGAATTTACAGTTTAAATAGGAGGAATTTACAGTTTAAATAGGAGGTAATTATTGACTTATAAAAGGAGGTATTGTAATGTCTCCTTTTAATTGGTAAGATTTATCTAGATATGTCAAAGATTTGCTCGCAGGGATTATTTAAATCTAAAACCCCGAAAGTGTACAAAAACAAAAAGCTAAATACCGCTAATTTTGGTGATTTTACCCACAACGACTATCAAGTTTTTTTGCATTTAGTTAGTAAGATTGGTGGGGTTGATAAAGAGGGTAAGTATCTTCAGCCAGAGCAGTTGCAGCGAGAGCATGTCTTGACCGCTAAAGAGTTTAGCGAAGTTTTTAATTCTAATATTGATAATAGCTACAGGTTTTTAAAGCAAGGAGTAGATAAGCTGCTGAAGACTGATATAAAAGTATCCAAACCAGAGAGCGAGAGAGTTGTTAGAATCAACGTATGTTCGCAAGCGGAGTATGCCAAGAGAGAAGGGCGCATCACTGTTGAGTTTACCGACCGTATCATGCCCTACCTAGCTCAAGTTAAAGAAAAGTTTGTATTATATAACTTAAAAGAGATATCTAATTTTGGCAGCCTATATACAACCCGCCTATATGAGTTAGTGCAGGAATTTAAAGATACTGGGTACATGATAAAATCAGTGGATCAGTTACGTGAATCCTTCGCTGTTGAAAACAAGTTTAAGGCGTACAAGGATTTTAAAAGATATACTTTTGAACACGCATGCAACGAGATCAACAGTAATTTTAAAATACATTTAGGATTTGAAGAGATCAAAGGGGGACGTAAAGTAGTCGCCGTTAAATTTGTATTTAAAAAAACAAGAATTACCAAGAGATACAATCAACATACAGGGATCGCTAAGAACGTTTATGAAAAACCAAAAGCCCTGACGAAGAAAAAGAAACCTGATAATTCTAATGCATTAGAGGGTCAACTATCTTTTAAAAACACGAAAAAGGAAGCGAAGCCAATTAAAAATGTTCTGTCGAACCTGTTTTCAAAATTTACCAAGAAGATCTAATCACAACATCCAAAAAGTTACGTTGTGTAGGCTGTCTGCAAGACCGTATGTAATCTTTTTTTTAAAAGATGCATAAGCGCGCATTCAGAAAAATAGCATTTTCTTTCATGATAGTTGCGCTTCGCTCCTTGTTTTATTTTTTGGTTTTCTTGCTCTGGATTTGTGCAGCAAGGAATTGAGTGGCGCAAGAGTAGTCAGGAAGGGTAGAAAGTTTGTGATACTAGGGCAACAGGCAATGCAAAAACATCAATATCTTAACAAAAGTTTTTTTTTTAACGCCGCTGTTTGTAGTATTGTAGGAAGACGTAATGTGTCACTTAATGAATTGAGGAAAAAATGAAAATGAAAAAAATATTATTAACGACCGCGGCTCTCTCTGTAATGGTATCCAGCGTTGCAACAGCTAACCTAGCTGCGGTAAAAGGTACCATGAGGAACGTAGAAACGGCTATAGAGACGGCTGTAAGACAGGCGGAAAAGTTGTATGAACAGAACGGCGGTGTAGCGATGGCTGCGCCGGTTAACGCTTTAAAAATAGTTGGAAACAACCCATACATAGACAAACTAACAATAGAAACGGATTATAAAGTGTTGTTTAAATTCGCATCTACGAAAAAAACAGCAAAAACAGTAGCTGGAAAGGTTCCCGTCACTCACGCTCTTCTAGGAAAAGAGATAGCTCTACTACCTATGCATAACGACAATGATGCAAGAGTTACATCTTGGGAGTGCTTAACTAATGCAGATAAGGATGTAGCTGAGTTTTTGAACTCAAGTGGTACACCCGAATTCAGTGCTTCATTCATAAGAAGGAATACTGGCAACCCTTATCTATCAATGTGTATTTATGTTAACCAGGACCTAATCCCCGTCGCTTAATACGTGGAAATAATTTTCTCTACCAGTGACCCTAGATTATTTTACTAGGGTCACTGGTAGTTACAAAACCACAAAAAGGGTTTATAATATTGAGGTTAATTCTTTTATATTTTTTTTTAATACTCTTGACGAGTTGTTCGGGGAAAGATATTAAAAAAAAATATCACAATAATATCGATGAATTCCATGATTTTTTCGAAGGGGGTCGCAATCGAGATGTTTTCGTTAAAGACAAAACGCCTCCACGTATAAAAGATGCTAATAAAAAAGCATCAATTAATGCAAAAAACACTAGCATTAGTGTTTTTCTAAATCTTTTATCCAAGGTATATGAAACTGATATTAATTACAGCGTAGGAAACGTAGAAAAAAACGAAGGCGGTCTAAGAGTGGGCGTGTCAATGAACGATGTTTCTTTGGAAGAGATAATGGAGGCTCTATTAGAAGAGTTCGACTTCAACATAAGAAAAAGTTCCTTGGGTTATACAATAGGGCAGAGGGGAATTGTTAGTGAGGTGATTGACGTTAATCACCACAACTTTCAACGTATAGGAAAATCTTCCGTTGGGGTTTCGAATAGCAAGTTGAGTAAAGAAAATTCTCCCGAGAGCTTTTCGTCAATTAGTTCAAAAACAGAAGAGAGCTTTTGGGATAATCTTGAGTCCATGGTTTCTACGACTCTGTCACTGGGTTCGGAAAAAGAACAAAATGGCAATGTGGGTTTTTATATTCACAGAGAGAGTAGAGTGCTGGTAGTTAACGCATATCCAAAACAAATAAAAAATATAAAACGAGCTCTCAATAGAGTAAATACACAAGCCACGCAACAAGTGTTACTTGAAATAAAGATACTAGAGGTTGAGCTTAAAGAGGAGTTTCAGCAAGGAATACAATGGAATTTGAAAAAGAATAACTTAAGGTACTCCTCGCTCAATGACGCAAAAGGAGGGGGTGTAAATAATGATTCATATTATCATCTCTTAAGCTCCGGTAATGGGACGGTTAGCGGTACACTTAGTGGAAGAATAATAGCAGGGGGGCTTGAATCTATAGTAAATACACTTTACTCACAAGGCGAGGTATCGGTACTCTCTTCGCAAAGATTGATGGTTTTGAATAACGAAAGGGGGTTGATAAAAAGTGGCGATGAAAGGTTTTTCGTTACTAACGTTAAAAACGTTAGGCTAAACTCACAAAATCAAACCGAAGAAGAGTCTAGTATCGACTTGGCTCCATTTTTCTCTGGCATAGCCTTGGATACAACAATTAATATCGTGAACGATAGCGAGATTTTAATGCATATACATCCTATGATAACAAGGGTAATGGAAGAAGAGAAATCTATTACCGTGAACAACAAGAGTACGATCTTACCTGTTGCTATGGTTCAATCTAGAGAAATGGATACGGTCATAAAGGCCTCGGATGGAGAATTAGTAATACTAGGGGGTTTAACCCAAAGCGACTCAAGGCTATCTAAATCTGGTTTACCTATAAAGAGTGAAGGAACTTTTATAAGTAAAATTCTCGACCTTATCTCTTCTAAGCGATATAAAGACAAAAAAGTAGATCTTATTTTAATGATAAAACCGACTATAATAAATGTTACTTAGGTTGATAGCGCGCTCAAAAGAAAAGGTACGTTGTCTTCTTCAAAAGAAGCTAACAACATCATTATTAATATTGACTTCAATAATGATTCTTTTGTCTCGAAATTATTACTTTATTCCATACCTAGAGGAGAAAGAGGGGGTAAAGGTATCTTACATAGCAAAAAAAATGCAAGAAAGGTACGAGATGAAACCAGAAGATTTTGTTTTTATTTTAAAGGCTTTCGCTGTAACCAATCATATTGGTGTTTGGATTGACAGCTTGTTGATAGAAAATAATACAGTGACACTTGATATTAGGGCCTTGGACGCTACCTCGATAAATGAATACATAAATCTTTTAACGAAAAATTCTAAGTTGGTCGTAGACGGTATTAGTACAAGTTATGTAAAAAAGATATCAAAAAAAAATATTGAGGGTAGGGGGAGCAACATCCCATTGGCATACGCTAGGTTTTTAAAGATGACTAAAAAACCCAAAAATCTAGATAGCAGAAAGAAGAAAAAAAATACTGAGTATTTTTACGGTTCAAAAATAAGATTATTAAGAAAGGGGGTCTTGTAAGTGAAGTTTAAAAAAATATTTTTTTTGTTAAACGCATTATTATCGATGACTTGGTTTGTTATATTTTTTTTCCTTCTGCATGATATTTTCGAAATAAATAAATTAATAAAATATATAAAAATGCAGCCCGTTAATTATAAAAATCTCGAATTAAAGGAATCGAAGTTAAATTCTTTAAACGAATTAACCGCCAAGCATAACCTTTATATGGTTAACAAAAAAGTTTCATTTTATGAGACGAATGGTAGTTGCGTCGCTGCGAAGCATGATTTTGTTTTTTTTGGCAATTACCTCAATTTTTTGTCCTTAATCGAGGATCTAGAAGAAAGCGATATTTTGCTTAAAGTTTATAGTTTAAAACTAGAGAATGAAGATCATGGCAATTTAAAAATTGAGGTAAAGGTCGATGTATTACATAAATGTGGTTAAGCGCAAAGCGCTGTTATTGATTTTAGTACTTTTTAGCACTTATCACCAAGTGTCTTTTGGTGGGTTGAATGACCCTATGTCCCCGAAATTACCGGAGGGGCACAGATATAAGCAGGGGCTTCTTCTTTCTGCCATAGGTTTCTCAGATAGAGCTGACCACTACGTAGTGGTCAATGACCATATCTTACGTGTTGGCGATGAAATAAGTGGTTTTTTAGTTAAAAAAATAGAAAAAAAAATGGTGATTCTAGTAAAAATTAAAGATAATTCCGAGTTAGTTCTCGAGATTTAATACATACTTCTGTAAAGTTGTCAATACGCGTTGAAAATTGACCCACCATGTGCGTTGAAAATTGACCCACCTGCTGCGTGGATTTGAGTATACTGCATATTATATTTGTGATGTTTATT